>AR_comb_assmDRAFT_10161321_pt1 | contig 27168 bp, 15 predicted proteins | sample ArasoioldDNA_FD_10543 | JGI IMG/M metagenome (IMG submission 10543) | reverse complement strand
ATGCAATCGTTTGCGCAGGCGAACGACGCGCAGATGGCGGCGAACCTCGCCACTGTTCCCACTCCGAGCCGCAATGCGCGTCAGCTCGAAGGGTACGTGATGGAGCAGAGGACCGAGGCGCAGCGCAACGAGGCCCGACGCGACGCGGCGGTCAATGAGTACGCGGCACTGTGGGCATCAATGCCGGTCCTCGCGCTGCTCATCGTCTGGAGATACAAGAGGAGACGAAGTCTGTAATCCAGCGATGCTGCGTTCAGGCTTCAGACATGCGCTCGTCATCTCGAGCGCGCTATTCGCCGCTGCGTGTAGCGCCAGGCCTGCGCAGATCTCCAGCAGCCGCACTGGTGCGTTCGAAGCCGCATTGGCGCCGTTCGAGAACGGCTTTGCCGCGGCGTGGTACGACACGCGCGATGGCAACGGCGAGATCTACGTTCGCTTGCTCGATGAGAACGGCAAGCCCCTCAGCCCTGAGCGGCGTCTCACCAACAGTCCGGAGGATTCGTTCGAGGCCAGCATCGATCGTATTGGCGACAGGATGGCTATCGCCTGGTACGACCAGACCGCGACGGGTCAGCAGACGGCCAAACTCGGTGTGTGGTCGCGCGATGGCAGCAATCGATGGGTGCATACCTTCGATCGCGACACACGCAACCCGGTTGTGCGCAGCACATCGACCGCTATCTTTTGCGCGTGGGTGCAGACCGAACCAAACAGAGGCGAGGCGGTCTTCGCCGCATGGTGGGACAAGGACGGGCACCAGACGAGGGCGCCGATCCGTCTCGGCCCGGCGAGCAAGACGACATGGAATCTGAACGCCTCGATCGACGAGCAGGGAGTGGGCTGGGTCGTCTTTGATGCCGAGTTCTCGACGCGAACGAGTGAGATCTACGTCGCCAGAGCCGACGGCTCGGCAACCCGCATCGCGAATCGGGACCGCTCCGAGATGCGCGCCATTCGGCTGACCAAAGACGATGGGGCACCGTCGAAGTATCCCGATGTGGCGATTGGTGCCGGTGGCCGCGCGGCGTTGTCCTGGCAGGAGGAGCGCGACGGCAACGTCGAGGTGTATTTGATCACCGGCAAATTGAGCGATCTCTCCGGTGAGATCGACGGGCGCTCGCGGCGAGTGACCAACACGCCGGGCGAGTCGAATGGTGCCTATATCGCGTGGAGCGGCGATCGACTTGGCCTGGCATGGTCCGACAAGACGCCAGGGCAGCCCGAGGTCTACTTCGAATCCTTCGACAGCACGGGCGCCTCACGCGAGCCGGCGCGACGGATCACCCAGACTGCGAAATGGTCGCTCGTGCCCGCCATCCGTCCGCGCCGCACCGGGTTCGCCCTCCTCTGGAACGAGTATCAGCCGGCCTCCGTAGAGGTTCACATCGGGACGTCGCAGATATTCTTCAGCGCGCTTCCGTAGCGGCCCGTGTGCGTATGCCCGATCACATGCTGGCGATCACGAATCTTCACAAATCGTTCGGCACGACCCGCGCTGTTGACGACGTGTCATTCACGCTCGAGCGCGGACAACTCCTCGGACTGCTGGGACCAAATGGCGCAGGAAAGACCACGACCGTGTCGATGATTGCCGGTCTGGTGACACCTGATCAGGGAGCGGTCACGATCGGCGGCGCCTCCGTCTCGAGCGACAGCGATCCGGTCAAAAGACGACTCGGTCTGGTGCCGCAGGACCTCGCGCTGTACGACGAGCTCACCGCTCGCGCCAATCTCCGGCTGTTTGGATCGTTGTATGGCCTGTCCGGAGAGGCGCTCGATCGCGCGATCGGATCGTCGCTGACACTCGTTGGCCTCTCGGACCGTGCGGACGATCGCGTGAAGACGTTCAGCGGCGGCATGAAACGCCGACTCAACCTCGCCGCGGGTCTACTGCACGATCCCGACATCGTCCTGTTGGATGAACCAACCGTCGGCGTCGATCCGCAAAGCCGCAATGCCATCTTCGACAACCTCGAGCAGCTCAAGTCGCGAGGCAAGGCGCTCCTCTACACGACGCATTACATGGAGGAGGCCGAGCGGCTCGCCGACCGCATCGTGATCATGGACCACGGCCGTGTGCTTGCGGACGACACGTTGAGCGGATTGCGTGCGCGTGTGCCGGCGGGCGCAGATGGCGAAGCTTCACTCGAGACGCTATTCCTCACGCTCACCGGACGAACGCTGAGGGACTGATGGGACTCGCTGCGTTTGTCGCCCTCGTGCGCAAGGACCTGCAGCTGTTCTTCAGCGACCGCCGCGCGGTGATCCTCACGTTCGCGGTCCCGATCGCGATCGCCTCATTCTTCGGCTCCATCTTCAGAGGCGCCGGCGACAACGACGAGCCGGCGAAGATCGCGGTGGCCATCGTCGATCGCGATGGCAGCGCGATCTCGAAGTCCATCCTTGCAGGCATCCGCGCCGATAGGAGCCTCGATACGTCGACGCCAGGTGTGGACGAAGCACGTGCGGCGGTGCGGCGTGGTGATGTGGCCGTCGCGGTGGTCGTGCCACCGGGCTTTGGCGATGCCGCCGGTCGCGCGTTTCTGTCGCAGGGCGAGAAGCCGCAGGTTGATCTGCTCTTCGATCCGTCACGCGGCGCAGAGCTGGCGATGGTGCGCGGCATGCTGACCGGACACGTGATGGAGGCTGTCGGCAAAGAAGTGTTCAGCGGAGCGCAGGGTCGTGCCATCGTCGACGAGACGCTGCGTCAGCTCGATACCGGCACGATGCCGGCCGAGACGCGCGACACGCTGCGTATCCTGCTCCAATCGGTGCAGCGCCTCAATCAACAGAGCGACGCGAGCGGAGGTGGTGGCGGCGGAATCACTGTGCCGTACAGCGTGAAAGAGAGTGCGCTGACCGGCGGCGGAATCAACGCGCAATACAACGGCTATGCGCATTCATTTGCCGGTATGGGGATCCAGTTCCTGTTGTTTGCGGCGATCGACCTGGGGACGGGCATCCTGCTCGAGCGCCAGCTCGGAATCTGGAAACGCTTTCGCAGTGCGCCGCTGTCGCGCTTCACGCTGCTCGCCGCTCGTGGTGCAAGCGGTACGATCATCACGCTGCTGACGCTGCTCGTTTCGTTTGCATTCGCGATGATCGTCTTCAACGTGAAGATTCATGGCAGCGTGATTGGGTTCCTCGCGATCGCCATCGCCTGCTCGATCATGGCGGCGACGTTTGGACTGTTGGTCGCGGCACTGGGAAACACGGCTGCCTCCACGCGACGTGTGGCCGGCTTCGCGGTGCTGGTCATGGTCATGCTCGGCGGCGCGTGGGTGCCGTCGTTCATCTTCCCGGCGTGGCTCCAGCGGATCACCGTCGTGGTCCCTGCGCGCTGGGCGGTTGACGGTCTCGACGCGATGACCTGGCGAGGACTCGGTCTCGATGCCGCGATCGTGCCAACGCTCGTGCTGCTCGGATTTGCGGTACTGTTTGCCGGCGTGACACTGCTCAAATTCCGCTGGGAAGAAGCCTGAATTCGTCTTCAGAGTCTCATGCAGCGAAACACGCTGCTACGCCGTCCCGGCATCCTGACAAAGAATTCAGAAACTCTTCAGGCCCTGCTCCGCGGAAATTCGCTTTAATGGCCGGACGATGACACGAGCGATGAGAGCAGTGGGTGCAATCACTCTGGGGCTATGCGTGTGGGCGATGTGGGGCGCGGCAGGCGTCTCAGCCCAGGGTGGCGGCACGTTGAGCGTCCAGGTCGTGGACTCATTGGGCGCGCGCGTCGCCGGCGCGTCCGTCACGCTGACGCGGGACGGCTCGCAGGTGGCGGAATCGAAGAGCAGTGCCGAGGGCACGTTCACATTCTCCAATCTCACTCCGGGCAGATATCAAGTCACGGCGACGGCGCAGGGATTCCAGCCGCGCACGAGCGAACCGGTGTACGCCGGTCCAGGGGCCCGGCCCATCGTCGAGATCCCGCTCGAAGTCGGTGCGTTGCAGCAGGAGGTTGTTGTCACGGCTGAGTCCGGGCAGGTGCTGCAATCGCAGACCGGTGCGCCGGTGACCGTGATCGACAACCAGACGCTCGAAGCCCTCAACAAGCCTGACATCGCTGAGGCGCTTCGCCTCGTCCCGGGCGCGCAGATCGTGCAGGTGGGCGAGCGTGGCGGCGGCACGTCGCTGTTCTTGCGGGGCGGCAACTCCAACTTCACGAAGGTGCTGATGGATGGCATGCCCGCCAACGACATTGGTGGCGGATTTGATTTCGGGCAACTCGACACAGCCGGTGTCGATCGCGTCGAAGTCCTGCGTCAGACGAACAGTGTGCGGTACGGCAGTGACGCGCTGACCGGCGTAGTCAACATTGCGACGCGGCGCGGCACGGCGCGCGTGCCCCAGTTCGAGTACGGAATCGATGGTGGCAATCTGCGCACCTTCCGGAATTCGATTTCGCTGGGCGGTGCGGTACGGCGCTACGACTACTTCTCGCAGTACTCGTACTTCACGACCGACAACAAAACGCCCAACAGTGGCTATACCCGCAGCACCTATGCGGGACGATTTGGTGTCGCGGTCGGCGCCGGAACAAATGTCAGCGGCACGCTGCGGTGGCTGGATGGCGAATTCGGCAGCGCCAATGCATTCTCGTTGTATCAGATCGCCGACGACTCGACGAGCGAGAGCGACCAACTGTCCGCGACGATTACCGCGGACTCGCAGCACAACGACCGGTGGCAGAGCACAGTTCGGTTCGGCTCGTCGGGTCAGACGACGCACTACATCAATCCGACGCCAACTGGGACACCCTTCGATCCGTTCGGGTTTGGCGCCAACTACCTTGGCAACACCGTCACCCTCACGGGTGCGAATGGCGCGACGGTGACTGGCCGCGCCATTCTCGACTTCGGCGGCACATATCCATCAACGTTCGAGGGCCGTACAACACGACGGGCTCTCTCTGGCGAGACCACCTACCAGGTGCGTCCCGAACTGGCGATCTCTGGCGGCGCGCGATGGGAACGCGAGCAGGGCTTCGAGGTTGTTGATGGCGATTCCACGGTGACCCGCAACAACGGCGGTGCGTTTGTCGAGGCGCGTGCGTCAGTGACGAATCGCGCGTATCTGAGCGGCGGTATCGGCGTCGAGCACAACGAGGTCTTCGGCAACGAAGCCGTGCCGCGCTTCTCGGCCGCCGTCTATGTGCGGCAACCGTCAGCCGCGGCGTTGGGCGAGACCAAGATCAGCGTCAACGTGGGCAAAGGCATCAAAGCGCCGAGCGTGTTCCAACAGCAGAACGCGGTGTTCGAATTGGTGCAGGGCACGCCCGTCGCGGCCAATATCTTGCCGGTCGGTCCTGAGAAGAGTCGTGGCTGGGACGTCGCGCTCGAGCAGGGCTTTGGCGGCGGTCAGTATCGCGCGCGCATTGGCTACTACGACAACAAATTCGACAACCTGCTCGAGTTTCTCAGTCGCACCGCGCTGATTCGCGCCGGCGTGCCACCCGACGTCGCCAATGCGACGGCGTTCGGTGGTTACATCAACTCGCAGTCGTTCACCGCGCGCGGTGTCGAGCTGTCAGCTGACGCGGTCGTCCATCGCGTGGTTCGATTCGGTGCGTCATACACCTATCTCGATGCCGAGGTCACGCAGGCGCTCAGCGCGAGCGCTGCAACAAATCCCGCGTTCCCTGGCGTGCAGATCGGTGCGTTCTCGCCGCTCGTTGGCAATCGGCCGTTCCGTCGTCCGGCGAACTCCGGCACGTTGTTCGTCAGCTACGCGGATGGACCCGCGGCGGTGGCGCTGTCGGCGTACTTCGCAGGCAAGCGCGACGACAGCACGTTCCTGAGCGACGAGTTCTTCGGCAATTCGCTGCTGCTGCCGAATCAGGATCTCGATCCCGCATATCAGAAGATCGACCTGAGCGCGTCGTATCGCGTCCACCGGCAGGCGAGGATTTTCACGAGCATCGAGAACCTGTTCGATAAGGGCTACGAGGCGGCCTACGGGTTCCCATCTCTGCCGTTCGCGATTCGCGCCGGAGTGACCGTGACGTTCGGTGGAGATCGTTAAGGGACAGTCGTAGGCCAATTCTTCGATCCAATCCAAATTCCAAACCCTGACGTAAGCTTCCCTAGGATGTGGCTGCTGGCCGCGTTGTCGGGGTCCGGTGTCGATCGGACGGGGGCCGATGCCATTGACGGAGGTGTGCTCGACCGCCTGAGTTCGGGAGATACGTCCGCCGTCGCCGAGCTCTACGACCGACACTCACGTCTCCTCTACTCCCTCGTCCTCCGCATCCTCCAGAACGAGTCCGAAGCCGAAGATGTTGTCCAGGATGTGTTCGTCCAGGCCTGGCAGCAGGCCGCGCGATACGATCGCAGTCGTGGCTCAGTTGCCGCCTGGCTCTTGACGATGGCGCGGACGCGCGCGATCGATCGGCTTCGTGCACGCCGCGTGCGTCCGGAAGGGCAGTCGGTGGACGTGGACGATATCGAGCGTGTCGTCGCGGAGCCGTCGGATGTCGTCGGCAAGTTGATTGCCGGTGAAGAGGCGACCGCTGTACGCCGCGCGCTCGCCGAGTTGCCACTGTTGCAACGCGTCGCCATCGAGCTGGCGTATTTCGAGGGACTCAGTCAGCGTGAAGTGGCCGAACGGCTCGACGAGCCGCTTGGCACGGTCAAGACCCGCATTCGCGCCGGAATGATCCGGCTGCGGGATTCGCTCGCCAGAGTGGCCACGGGGGCAGGAGCATGAGCGGCACGCACGACGAGATGGTCGTCCTCGCTCCCGCGTATGTTCTCGGCGCGCTCGAGGCTGATGAACGCCGCGCGTTCGAAGCGCACCTCGCCGAATGCGATCGGTGTGCGGCGGAAGTGCGATCGTTCGGCCGCGTGACGTCAGGGCTGGCGCAGTCGGTGCCGCAGGTGACGCCGCGTGCGGCGCTACGCGATCGCGTGCTGCACGCCGTCGGTGCACGCGATGTGCGCGCGGCAGAACCACAGGTGCACCCACGATGGGCGTGGGGCAATTGGCTTGCCTATGCGGCGTGTGTGGCCGTGGCGACGGCCGCTGTTCTCTATGCGATGAATCTGCGCGCGCGCGTCGATAGCCTCGAGGCGCGGCTCGACGCGGCGCAGCTGCGTCTCGCGGCCGCGGATCGGGCGATGGTGGAGTCGCGCCAGGTCGCGTTCGAGATGCAGTCGGCGATGGCGGTACTCGCCGCCGCGGATCTGGTGCGCGTCGATCTGCAGGGCGCGCCGGCCGCGCCGCAAGCGGCTGGTCGAGCGCTGTGGAGCCGCCAGAGTGGCCTGGTGTTCGCCGCGAGCAATCTGCCGGCGCTGCCGGCAGGACGGATCTATCAGATTTGGCTTGTCGCCGGCGGACCGCCAGTCAGTGCAGGTCTCATTGCGCCTGATGAAAGTGGACGCAGTGTAGGAATCTTCCGCACGCCTGTTGATGTCACTGGACCTGTCACTGTGGCAGTGACGATCGAGCCCGCTGGTGGTGTGACTGCGCCAACAGGCGCGTTCTATCTGACCGGCAAATCGAGTGCGGGCGTGTGATGATTTTGGATTGTGGATCTTTGATTCTTGATTCGTTGTTGATTGGTTATTGGTGATTGTCGATTGAGAGCGGGAGCAGATCGTGGCACCGACCATTCAACAATCCATCAATCTCCAATCACCAACCAATCACCAATCAAAGATCGCCCAATCAACAATCGATCCCTACTTCAACCGATCGGACAGCAATCCGACGGTGAGCGCGTAGTAGTGGGCGCAGTTGTAGGCGATCATCGCGTCGTAGTTTGAGTAGACGAGGAACTTGCGATCGCCGACGTCCACGAGTCCGGCTTGCACGTTCGCCTTCGGCAGCGATCCACCATCGGCACGTCGCACGCCGAGCTTCTGCCATTGCGTCAGCGGACGACGCTCGGTCATGTTGCGCTGCGCGTAGCAGCCGTCGGTGCGCTTCGGTATTGTGGCGATCGCGCGGGCAGCATCGGCGCTGACCTTTACCTCGCGCCCCCACGTCTCATCGCGCTTCCACCCGAATCCTTTGAGGTAGTTGGCCATCGACGCCAGCGTGTCGGGTGTTGACTTCCAGATATCGCGACGATCGTCGCCATCGAAATCCACCGCGAATTTGAGATAGCTCGATGGCATGAACTGCGTCTGACCCATGGCGCCGGCCCACGATCCCGTCATCGTGCCCGCGTCAATGTGTCCGCGCTGCACCATCGTCAGGGCGTCGAAGAGCTCATTGCGGAAGTACGTGGCGCGTCGCGGTTCCCACGCGAGGGTGGCGAGCGCCTGGAAAACCGGCGTTGATCCCTGGATGCGACCGAACCGGGACTCGATGCCCCAGAAGGCGACCAGGACGCGGGCGGGCACCCCGAATTCCTGTTCGGCGCGGTGCAGCAGGGCCTTGTTCTCGGCCAGCATGTCCTTACCGCGGGTGACCATCGCCTTCGTGATCCGAGCGTTCGCATATCGCGAGAAGCCGGGGTTGAGCTCGGCCTGGCTACGGTCGCGCTGGATGACACGTTCGAGCGGGGTGAGTCCAGTCAGCGTTTCTTCGATCAGCCCGTCGCTGAAACCTTTGCTCAGCGCTTCGGTCCGCAGGTCGGCCAGCCAGTCATCGAAGCTCTTCGGGGCATCAACGGTGACAGTGGGCACTGATATACCGGTGGCCAGCACTCCTGGTGTCGTCTGGTCCGCAGTCGTGGTCTGGGTGGATACCTGTGGCGCGGTCACGAGGAGGGCGAACGCCGTCAACAGAGTCAGCCAGCGCATCGTATTTCCGTGGAACACATTCATTATGCCGGACTTTGGCTGCATTGACCTTGCTTGCTTTACAGTGCTTGCTTTTGTTGCAGGGAGTCCCGTCTAATTACCGTCGCAGATCTTTCGGTACCCACACGATCACTTTTCCGAGAGAGCCACCTTATGCCTTTTACATTGAACGTCAACGGGAAGACCACGACGGTCGACGTCCCGGGAGACATGCCGCTGCTCTGGGTACTCAGAGACGTCATGAATCTCAAGGGGACAAAGTTCGGCTGCGGTATCGGCCAGTGTGGCGCGTGCACTGTGCACGTGCGAGGGCGCGCGCAGCGAGCCTGTCAGACACCAGTATCGGCTGCGGCCGGTGCGGCCATTACGACGATCGAAGGACTCTCACCCGATGGTTCGCATCCGTTGCAGCAGGCATGGCAGGAGCTCGACGTGCCGCAGTGCGGGTACTGCCAGGCGGGTCAGATCATGACGGCCGCGGCACTGTTGTCGACGAAGCCGCGTCCCACCGACGCGGACATCAACACCGCGATGACCGGCAACCTGTGCCGGTGCGGCACTTATACGCGCATTCGCGAGGCCGTACACCGCGCGGCGTCACTCGGCACCAACCGTTCGACATCAACGGCGCAGGGCGCCGGTGCAGAGTAGAGGAGGAGCCATGACGAAAAATCTCATTACTCGTCGCTCCTTCATGCAGGTCAGTGCCGCTGCCGGTGGCGGCATGCTGATCGCGCTTCATCTCGATCCCGCCGAGCTCCTCGCCCAGGGACCTCCGGGAGGACCGGCTGTGCGCTACGACGCGATGGCCTTCGTGAAAATCGCGCCGGATGGTCTTGTCACGATCACGTCGAAGAACCCGGAGATCGGTCAGGGCATCAAGAACATGCTGCCGATGATCATCGCCGACGAACTCGACGTCGACTGGAGCAGCGTCAAGGTCGTGCAGGCCGACGTCGATCAGTCGAAGTACGGCGCGCAGGTCGCGGGTGGCAGCACGGCGACGCCGACGAACTGGGATCCGATGCGCCAGGTCGGATCGGCGATCCGTCAGATGGTGCTCGCCGCTGCCGCGGACAAGTGGAGCGTGCCGGTCACCGAACTGACGACCTCGTCGGGCCGCGTGATGCATGCGTCATCGAAGCGCTCGGTTGGGTACGGCGAGCTGGCGACAGCCGCTGCGGCCAAGCCGGTGCCGACGCTGAGCATGGTGCCGCTGAAGGATCCGAAGGACTACAAGATCATCGGCAAGCCGATGCGCGGCGTCGACACTGCCGCGATCACGACTGGCAAGCCGGTGTTCAGCATCGACTTCACTGTGCCCGGGATGCTGTGGGCCGTGTATCAGAAGTCGCCGGTCTTCGGCGCGAAGGTCGCTTCGTCCAATCTCGATCAGATCAAGACGATGCCCGGCGTGAAGCACGCGTTTGTCGTCGAGGGCACGACCAACCTGCAGGGACTGATGCCCGGCGTCGCGATCGTCGCCGACAGTTGGTATCAGGCCAATCAGGCGCGCAAGGCTCTGAAGGTGGTATGGGCCGAGCATCCGACGTCGGCGCAGACCAGCGAGTCGTATCAGCTCAAGGCCGACTCACTCGGCAAGGGCGCGTATGCGACGAAGCTGCGCACCGACGGCGACGTCGAGAAGGCGTTCGCGGCTCCGGGCGCGAAGGTTGTCGAAGGCGCGTACATGTATCCGTTCATTCCGCACGCGCCGCTCGAGCCGCAGAACTGCGTCGCGTCGTGGCAGAACGGCAAGCTCGAACTGTGGGCACCGAGTCAGACGCCTGCGGCTGGTCTCGCGATCTGCGCGCAGACACTCGGCATCCAGCAGTCCGACATCACGATGCACCTGATGAAGACCGGCGGTGGCTTCGGACGCCGGCTCACCAACGACTACGTGGTGGAGTCTGCGTGGATCTCCAAGCAGATCAACGCGCCGGTGAAGTTGTTGTGGACCCGCGAAGACGACATGGGTCACGACATGTTCCGCCCGGCCGGTTTCCATTACCTCAAGGGCGCGGTTGATTCGTCGGGCAAGCTCACCGCGTGGCGCAATCACTTCGTCACGTTCGGTGAGGGCGAGCGCTATGCGCCGTCGGCCAACATCGCCGGCATTCAGTTCCCGGCGCTGTTCGTCGAGAACTTCGACTTCGGCGACTCGAAGATTCCGCTCGGCGTACCAACCGGAGCACTGCGCGCACCAGGCAGTCACGCCTTCTCGTTCGTGTTCCAGTCGTTCATCGACGAACTGGCGCACGCGGCGGGGAAGGATCCGGTGCAGTTCCGTCTCGACCTGCTCGCCAACAAGGTCTATCAGGCGCCTGAACGTGGCGGCGATGGATTCGATGCGGCGCGCATGGCGGCCGTCGTGAAGATGATTGCCGAGAAGTCGGGATGGGGTACGAAGAAGCTGCCACAGGGCACCGGCATGGGCATCGCCTTCCAGTACAGCCACCGCGGCTACTTCGCTGAAGTCGCCGAGGTTTCGGTCGATTCGAACAAGCGCATCAAGGTGAACAAGGTGTGGGTCGGAGGCGACATCGGGAGTCAGATCATCAACCCGATGCACGCCGAGAACCTGGTGCAGGGCGGTGTGATCGAAGGCATCAGCCACATGATGCAGGAGATCACGGTGAAGGGCGGTCAGGTGGAGCAGAGCAACTTCCACCAGGTGCCCATCCTTCGCATGGCTCAGGCACCACCCGTCATCGAGGTGCACTGGATCAAGTCGAACAACTCGCCGACCGGTCTCGGTGAGCCGTCGCTGCCGCCGATCTTGCCGGCAGTTGCGAACGCGATCTTCGCCGCGTCGGGTACGCGGGTGCGGTCACTGCCGCTCTCGAAGCACGGCTTCCGCTGGGCTTAGCTGGTTCGTGGTGAGTGGTTGGTGGTTGGTGGTGAAGAACCGCCAACCACTGCCACGCACTTGAACCATGAACCCGCCACGAACCGCGAACAACCACCCACCACCAACTACTAACCACCAACTAGTTCAAATCCAATATCCCGAAAACCCTGTATCCGCCGTTTTGGATGCCGGGGCCAGCCTCAGCCTTTAAATCACTGAAAACACACGCCGGCATCACATGAGGTGTTGGCGCCGCGATTTGCTTCCTCGTAACGCGTCACGCGAATGGTTGGCGTGCGGCTATGCCGTTCGCGTATCGCTGGCGTGCATCGACGCCGCCGGCTATCCAACACCCCGTTGTGGAGGATTGAACATGCGTTACTTCGCGAAGGCCGTGCTCCTCGCGGCCGTCGTTTTGTTCCCCGCTCTCTCCCACGCACAGTCTCTGGCGGGAACCGTGCGCGATGCATCAGGCGGCGTGTTGCCCGGCGTGACCGTCGAGGCAGCCAGCCCTGTGCTGATCGAGAAAGTTCGGACCGCGACGACCGACGGGACCGGCCAGTATCGAATTGAGAATCTGCCGCCGGGCACCTACGTCGTCACCTTCAGCCTGCAGGGATTCACGACCGTCAAACGCCCCGACATTGCGGTCAGCGGCTCCGGCGTCATCACCATCAGTGCGGATATGCAGGTCGGCGGCATTTCGGATCTGATCACCGTCACTGGCGAGTCGCCGGTAGTGGATACACAGACGAGCACCCGGCGTCAGATGGTGCTGTCGAACGACACCATTCAATCGATCCCCGCGTCGCGCGGCTACGGCAACCTGCTCGCGACGGTTCCCGGGATTCAAGCGACCGGACTTGACGTCAGCTCCGGCGTCTCGACGAACTTCTTCACCGCGCGCGGCGGACGCGGCAACGAAGGCACGATTCAGATCGATGGCATGAACGTCGGCTCGGCGTTCAACGGCGGTGGTGTTGCCGGCTTTGGTTATCCGATTGGCGAATCGTCAGAGATTCAAGTGACGATCTCCGGCGGTCTCGGCGAGACCGATCGCGGCGGGCCAGCCTTCAACCTCATTCCAAAGACAGGCGGAAACGACTTCCGCGGCACCGCGTTTCTCAGCACCGCGGGCAAGTGGTCGCAGGGCGACAACCTGACCGACGAGTTACGCAGCTTCGGGCTGACCAACGTTCCCGCGCTGATCAAGAACTGGGATACGAACTTCGCGTTGGGTGGTCCGATCATCAAGGACCGGTTGTGGTTCTTCAACAACGTCCGCAGCTACGGCAACCACCAGGAAATCCCGGGCCTCTTCGGCAATCGCAATGCGGGCAACCAGGCGTCGTGGAACTTCGATCGCGATGACAGCCTGCCGGCGCGCGGAGCGGCCGCAAAGATGATCGAAGCGATCCGGCTGACCGGACAGCCGACCGTCCGACACAAGGTCGGCTTCTATCTCGATTATCAGAAGGTCTGCAATGGCTCGGCGTTCGAGCGCGGCGCGGCGCAGTGTCGCGATCGCGGCGAAGACTGGGTTGCACTGGGCAGCGTCGGCGCGGGTTTCTTTGGCGCGCTCGCGCCGGAGTCCGGCAACGTCTGGGACGATCGCGAGAAGATCACGCAGTTCTCGTGGACGTCGCCGTTCACCAACAAGTTGCTGCTCGAGGCCGGCTTCTCGCAGTTCGCCAGCCGCTTCGGCGGATCGATTCCGGGGGGTGCGCTGACCAACTTCATCCCTGTACAGGAGCAGGTTTCGAATCTCGATCCCACGAGTCCGAACTTCACGGGCACACCGGTTGGCAACTTCACGTATCGCGGCTGGGCCTCCGCTGGATCCAACGAGCAATTCCACAACGTGTGGCGTGCGTCGGCGAGCTACGTCACCGGCGCGCACAGCATGAAGGTCGGGTATCAGGCGGCGTTCCAGGTGCAGAAGAATTTCCAGAACGTCGGCAGCCAATTGAGTTACGTGTTCAACAGCAGACGGCCGATTCAGTTCACGCTGCGTGATGCGCCGTTCTGGTCGAGCAATCGCACGCGTTTCGACGCGTTCTACGTGCAGGACCAGTACACACGCGGACGTCTCACGCTGCAGGGTGGCCTACGCTACGAGCACGCATGGAGCTGGTTTCCCGAGGGCGAAAACGGCGTCGTCGCCGACAACGCCTACGGCACTCGCTTCCTCTTCCCCGAGAAGGACGGCGTGACCGGGTATCACGACATCACACCGCGTATGGGCGCTGCCTACGATGTCTTCGGTAACGGCAAGACCTCGCTGAAGGTGAACTTCAGCAAGTATCTGCAGGCGGCCAACAACGACGCGCAGTACACGATCGCCAACCCGGCGACTACGTTCCAGCAGACGACGAACGTGTCGTGGACCGACACGAATGGCAACAAGGTCGTGGACTGCAACGTGATGAATCGGCTCGGTGAAAACAATGCCGCGACTGGCGGCGACGTCTGTGGAGCGTGGCAGAACCTGAACTTCGGCAACGCGTTCGGCACGACCACGGTGAACCCCGATGTGCTGCATGGCTGGGGAGTCCGGCCGTACGACTGGCAGTTCAGCGTTGGCGTGCAGCACGAGGTCTACACGCGCGTGGCGGTCGACGTGCAGTACAGCCGCCGGTGGTGGGGGAATCACTTCTTCACCGATAACCGCGCGCTGACGCCGGCCGACTTCGACACGGCAACGATTACCGCGCCGAGCAATCCTGGTCTGCCCAACGGCGGCGGATATCCGGTGACCTTCGTCACGCGCAATGCGCGTTCGCCAATCGGTGCAACGGACAACTACTACACGTTCGCCGACGACTTCGGCGATGTCACGACGTACTGGCACGGCGTCGACTTCACGGTGAACGCACGCACCAGGAACGGCATCACCTTCCAGGGTGGCACGAGCACGGGACGCGGCGTCCGCGACTACTGCAACATCACCAATGCGCTGCCGGAACTCTTCGTGACGGTGGGCTCGGTGCTTGCGAATGCGCAGTCCGCGGCGTGCGCGGTCACGGAACCGTGGTTGACGACGTATCGCAGCTCGGTGTCGTACACGCTACCGAAGATCGACGTGCTGCTGGCCGGGTCGATCCGGTCAACGCCCAACGTGCAACCCTCGACCATCAACACGTTCGTGGCGACCAACGGCGCATCGCTGGCGGCGAACTACAACGTGAACAGCGCGATCCTGCAGGCGTCCAATTTGGCGCGTCCGCTGACGCCCGGTCTCGCGTTCCAGACCGTCGATCTGACGCTGCCTGGCGACGTGTATCCCGATCGCGTGAACTCGGTGGACCTCCGCGTTGCCAAGGTGCTGCACTTCGGCCGTACGTCCACCAACGTTGGCTTCGACTTCTACAACTTGTTGAACGCCAACACCGGCACCGCATTCCAGCAGGTGTTCAATCCCGATCCGACAGCGGTGAACACCTGGGCACGGCCAACGTCGATCCTGAATCCGCGGTTCGCGCGGTTCAACGTCACGGTGAATTTCTAGCGTAGGAGCCGCCTTCGGGCGGCCGAACTCGAGTCGCGGGTAGCAGGGGCGGGCATTGATGCGAGGGCCCGCCCCTGTTCGTCTTCCAGAAAAGCCCGGCAAATCAGTTTGTCTTATTCCGTTCGTGCATAGATGAACGGAATAGTTTTACAGCGGGTTTCTAATATGAACCTGCTATATTGCGCCTGCAAATTTCCGTCTAGCGGGGAACGGATGCATTTGCTCAGGAACCAATCAGTGAATGGGAGGACATTGATGCGATTCTTCACGAAGGCCGTTCTCGTCACGGCCGTCGTTCTGCTACCCACCTTGGCCAGTGCACAGGCGTTGGCTGGTATCGCTCGCGACGCGTCAGGCGCAGTGCTGCCGGGCGTCACCGTCGAAGCGGCCAGCCCGGTCTTGATCGAGAAAGTGCGAACCGCCACGACAGATGGCACCGGGACGTACAGCATCGTGAACCTGACGCCCGGCGTGTACACCGTGACATTCACGCTTTCCGGCTTCACAGTCGTCCGGCGTGAAGGGGTGGAAGTCAGCGGCGCCCAGGTCATCACGATTAACGCCGACCTCCGTGTTGGCGGCGTGCAGGAAACGATCACCGTGACGGGCGAGACGCCGGTTGTGGACGTGCACACCGCGGCCCGTACGCAGAAGGTGATCGACAACGAAGTGGTGTCGGTGCTGCCGGCCTCGCGCGGCTACGGCAACATTCTCGCGACCGTTCCGGGGATCCAGGCGACCGGTCTCAACTCCGGCGCGAACCCGGTGATGAACTTCTTCACCGCGCGCGGCGGACGCGGCAATGAAGGCACGATTCAGATTGACGGCATGAACGTTGGTTCGGCGTTCAACGGCGGCGGTGTCGCCGGCTTCGGATATGACACCGCGAACGCGTCGGAAATCCAGGTGACGATCGCCGGCGGTCTCGGCGAGACTGACCGCGGCGGCCCGGCCTTCAACATGATTCCCCGCACTGGCGGCAACAACTTCAGTGGGACCTACTTCCTCAGCTACGCCGGTGAATGGGCGCAGGGCAACAACCTCGATGACCAGCTGAAAAGCTTCGGCATCACCGAGGTGCCCGGATTGATCAAGAACTGGGATACGAACTTCGCCTTGGGCGGGCCCATCAAGCGCGATCGCCTCTGGTTCTTTGGCAACGTGCGCAGCTTCGGATCGGCGAGCGACGTGCCTGGGCTGTACGGCAACCGGAACGCAGGCAATCCGAATGCGTTCACCTACGCGCCCGACACCAGCATCAAGGCCCGCAACGCTAATGACAAGAAGATCGGCGCGATCCGCCTGACCAATCAGCTGACGCAGAGGAACAAGCTCCAGTTCTACTTCGATTACCAGAAGAACTGCAGCGGCTCATCGTTCACTCAGGACGGCGACCAGTGCCGCCAGCGCGGCGACGATTGGGTGGCGCTTGGTGCGATCGGTGGATTCGGATCGAACTCGCCCGAGGCCGGCAACCAGGTATGGGACGACCGCGAGAAGATCGTCCAGGCGACGTGGAGTTCCCCGGTAACGAACAAGCTGCTGCTTGAAGCCGGCCTGTCGTCGTTCAACAGCCGCTGGGGTCTCTATCCCGGCGCAGGTGCCGATCAGAGCATCGTCTCGATCACTGAGCTCTCAGCCGTGGGTACCGGCATTCCGGTGCCGTTCTTCACGTATCGCTCGACGGCCAACCCGCTGGGCAACGATCAACAGCACAACGTGTGGCGCGCGTCGATGTCGTATGTGACCGGTGCGCACAGCGCGAAGTTCGGCTATCAGGCTGCTTACCAGGTGCAGAAGCAGTTCACGATCGGCAACCCGAACATGATCAGCTACACCTTCTTCGGAGGCGTGCCGAATTCGCTCACGCAGTACATCCCCAGCCAGTTCAGCAACCGCACGCGGTTCGATGCGTTCTACGCGCAGGATCAGTGGACGGTCGGCCGACTGACGCTGCAGGGGGGTCTGCGCTATGAGCACGCATGGAGCTGGTACCCGGACGGCGAGAATGGCGCGCTGACCGGATCCCGGTTCATGCCGCAGCCGTTCATCTTCCCGCGCTCCGAAGGCGTGACGGGTTACAACGACATCACGCCACGCATGGGTGCGGCCTATGACGTCTTCGGCAACGGCAAGACGGCGATCAAGGTGAACTACAGCAAGTATCTGCAGCCGGCCAACAATGAGAGCAACTTCATTCAGGCCAACCCGGGCGTGACGCTGCAGACGACCACCAACCGCACGTGGGGCGATGCGAACGGCAACTTCGCTCCCGATTGCGTCCTGACGGATCCGGCGGCGAATGGTGAGTGCGGTCCGTGGCAGAACCTGAACTTCGGCAACCCGTTCAACACCACGCGCGTGAATCCCGACATCATGCACGGGTGGGGCAACCGTCCGTTCGACTGGCAGTGGGGTGTGGCGCTGCAGCAGGAAATTCTGCCGCGCCTCTCGGTGGACATCGCGTTCAACCGCCGGTGGTGGAGCAACTTCTACGTCACCGACAACCAGGCGCTTGGGCCGAGCGACTTCGACCGCTTCACGATCACCGGACCGACCTCTGTCGGCGCGCCGCTGCCCACGGCTGGGCAGCCGCTCACGTTCCTGAAACGGAACGCCAACAATCCGGTTGGCGCGACGAGCAACTACCGGACGTTCCAGCGCGACTTCGGCGACGAGAACTACTCGTGGCAGGGCATCGACTTCACCGCGAACTCGCGGATGAGAAACGGCCTGGTCCTGCAGGGCGGCTTCAGCACGGGCGGAGGGACTCGGGACCTCTGCGACATCTGGGCGGCACTGCCGGAGCTCGTGGGTGCAAACCAGGTGAGCGCCTGCCGCATCGAGGAAGACTGGCAGATGAACTGGCGCGGTCTGGTCACCTACACAATCCCGAGAGTCGATGTGCTCATCAGCGGCATTCTGCGTTCGCAGGCCAACACTGAGCCGTTGACGATCGAAACGGGTGTGGCCACCAACGGTGTCGGGCTCGCGGCGAACTACACCGTGACGCCGGCGGTTCTGGCGGCCAACAATCAGACGCCGTTTGCGCCTGGTGTGACCACCCAGACGGTCAATATGGTGACCCCGTCAACGCTGTTCGGCGATCGGGTCAACTCGGTTGACATGCGGTTCGGCAAGATCCTGCGGTTCGGGCGTACGCGCACGAACGTGGCGATCGACCTCTACAACCTGTTGAACTCGAACGTGGGAACCGCGTTCAACCAGGGCTTCGGCACCGACGGCGCGCTGTGGCTGCGCCCGACGGCAGTCCTGAATCCGCGGTTCGCGCGCTTCAACGTGACGTTTGACTTTTAGGCTCTAGGCTCTGGGCTTTCGGCTCTTGCCTAAAGCCTAAAGTCCAAAGCCCAAAGCCGAAAGACCACAAGGCGGGTCCTGTTCTTGGGACCCGCCTTTTTATTTCCTCACGAATGGCGTGCGCGCCGTGATGCCTTTGCCTTCGGTCACCGTGAGGATCTGATTCACGGCCGCGCTCTCGATCACCTCGTTCTGACCGTTGGGCCAGCGCACTTCGAGTCGATCGATTTTCGCGGCTTTGCCGAGGCCGACGTGCACCCGCAGATCGTTTTGTCCCAGATAGCTTGATCCGGCTTTGACCTCGCGGACCTGCGTCGTGCCTCCGGCCGTGAGTCGCACACGCGCGCCAACCGCACTGCGATTGCTCTTCGTCCCGGCCAGATGAATGAGCACCGAGTTGTTGCCGGTGCCACCTTCGTTGCGCAGCAACTCGGCCGCGCCCCCGTTGTTCGTGATCAGGAAGTCGAGATCGCCGTCGTTATCGATATCGCCGGCGACGAGCGTCCGTCCGACTTTCTCTGACGCGAAACCTGTGCCCGATTGACGGCCGACATCGGTGAGCCGTCCTCCGCCGGCGTTTCGCAGCAGGAGCTTCCGCTGTGCTTCTGTTGCTCCTGGTCGCACGTGACCGGGACTGTTCATCACATGGCCGTTGACGATGCCGAGATCGAGGTCGGCGTCGTTGTCGTAATCGACGAACGCCGCGCCGAAGCCGACGTAGGGGAGTGTTGCCGGGCCGACGCCACTCGGGAATGTCGCGTCTTCGAAGAGGCCCTTGCCGAGATTGCGGAACAGCGTGTGCGCCTCGAGTTCGTGGTTGCTGACAAACAGATCGAGATCTCCGTCCCCGTCATAGTCGCCGAAATCGGTGCCCATGCCGGCGCGAGGCATGCCATCACTGGCCACTGATACGCCCGCGAGCAGCGCCGTCTCCGTGAAGCGCCTTCCTGCGTCGTTGTGAAACAGGAAGTTTGGCGTCGAATCGTTCGCCACGAAGCCGTCCACCCACCCGTCATCGTCGTAATCGCCGAACACGACGCCCAGACCATTGCCGCGATGATCGAGGATGCCGGTCTCCTTGCTGACATCGGTGAACACACCGCTGCCGTTGTTGCGATAGAGCGTGTTGCGGAGTGCCTGGAACGTGAGCGGATGGCAATAGATGCGGTATTTGCGACCGACGTCACCACAGAAGGTGTTGTTGTCGACGCGAGCGTCGACGTAGTTGACAACAAAGAGATCGACGTCGCCGTCGCGATCGACGTCCGCAAACGCGCAGCTCGCGCTGAACATCGGCGCGCCGCCCACGCCTGCGGCTTTTGTGACGTCAATGAAACCTTTGCCCGCGTTGTTCTGGTAGAGCGCGTTCACACCAACGCTGGTGACGTAGAGATCGAGCCATCCGTCGTTGTTGACGTCCGCAGCGCAGGCCCCCATGCCGTATGCGTTGTGCGTGATTCCTGATTGCGCGCTCACGTCCTGGAAGGTTCCGTTGCCTCGATTGTGATAGAGGCGATGCCGCGCGGTTTTGTCGGTCGCCGGATTGGTCAGCGATCCGCCGTCAACGAGGAAGACGTCGAGCCAGCCGTCGTTGTCGTAATCGAAGAACAGACCGCCGCCGCTCATGATTTCGTAGAGATGTCGATCGGGGCTGGCGCCGTTCACGTGCTGAAAATCAATGCCGCTCTGTGTCGCCACGTTCGTGAACTGCACAGTGGCCGGTGTTTGCGACGTGCCGATATGGGTGAAGGCGATCGCAATCGCCATGGCGATGGCAAACCGTCTCAACGGACAGCTCCTGCGCGACGCAGTGACTCTTGACGCAGTCGCGAGGCGAGGGCGCGCTCGCGTTCGGCGTCGCTGTTGCGTCCGAGTGCGGCGTAGGCCTCGGCGAGATAGACGTGTGCGTCCTCGCTGTTTTCCTTCGCCGCGGCAGCCGTCAACGGTTCGATCGCCTCTGCGGGCTGACCGGCTTTGAGCAATGCCAGGCCGAGATCGAGACGCAACTGCGCTGACTCGGGATCGCGTTCGAGCGCTTGGCGCAGGAGAGCCACCGCTTTCGCGGACTCACCGTTCAGGATGCTTACCGACGCATCGCGTCTGAGTCCTTCGATTTCGAGCTGGCGCGATCGGGCAGCGGTCTCTTCGGCTTGCAGGCGTTGATAGACGTCGAGCTCGCGCTTGCCTTCGTCGACGTTGCCCATGCGGACGAGCGATGTTGCCAGAACGTACCGAGCCTCTTTGTGCGAGCTGTCCAACGCGACGGCGCGTCGTGCCGACGCCACAGCGTCGGCATAGTTGCCCCCCCGCAGATACACCTGACCCATCGCGGCGTGAGAGTCGGCGCGTGTCGGATTCAGCATGACGGCCGCCGTGAATTCCGCGAGGGCCTCGCTTTGCCGGCTCTGCCGGAAGTACATCTCGCCCAGCTCGTGATGTGCCTCTGCGTCGTTGGGAATGAGATCGACGCGCTGCGAGAAGGCAGCAATCGCCGCGTCGTATTGCTGCTGCGAACGGGCCAGTGCGCCAATCGTCTGATACACGCTGTTGAGACCGAGCAGTGGTTTCAGTGCTGCCGCCGCTGTCAGCTCGCGAATGGCATCGGCATACAGACCTTGACGCTGATACACGAGGCTGAGCGTGTATCGCGCGCGGCCAGACGAGGGAAACAGCGTGAGCAGGTCCTGCAGTGACGCTCGTGCGGCCGGAAGATCTCCGCTGACGACGAGCGCGTCGGCCAGTGCGAGACGTGAACGCTCGTCGCGCGGGTTCAGCATGATCGCCGTGCGGAGCGCTTTCGCGGCGGCATCGGGCTGACGATTGGCCAGGTAGATGAGTCCCTCGATGCGATGCGGTTCTGCGCGGTCAGGTGCCAGTTCGATGGCGACGGCGATGTGTTCGGCGGCGCTCTGGAGCGTTCCGTCGCGAAGCGCTGTGGCTGCCTGTCCTAACGCGCCAGATTCAACCCCGCTCTCCGCGACGAGTGCATCGCGCGTCAGGCTTTGGCGGAACAGTTCGATCGCGCGCGGCAGGTTGCCGCGCTGCAGTTCCGCAAAGCCATCGACGTAGAGTGCCGGCGCAAAGAACGGCTCGACGCCTGGCGTTTCATGAAAGAGACGAAGATCGATGAACGGTGCGGACGGCTGCTGTTGGTTCCCTGTGAGACGAGTGGCCTCAGCGGCGACGAATCTGTCATAGGCGCGGCCCGCGTCTTCCGCGGCACCGCTGCGCGAAAGATGACGCGCCAGCACATACGCGGTGATCCCGTCGTTCGGGTTGAGCGTTGACGCTTGCCGAAGCGACGTCGTGGCCGCCGTGTCGTTGCCCTCGAGTTGGCTGTGTGCGAGCGCTTCGAAGACCGGCACGTCAGCACGCGTGTTGTCGAGTTGTCGCGCCGCGGCGAGTTCACGCAGGCCGTCGGTGGAGCGTGCTCGATCGAGATACAGCCCGCCAATCGCGAGATGCATTTTGAGTGCGAGCGCGGGATCAGCGCTACGGATATCGGCCGCCATCGCGGCTTCGTACTTTCGGAGCACCGCATCCCATTCGGCGAGCGCTCGCGACATCGCGTCGAGACTCGAGCGCACACGGAGGCCTTCGTCTCCGTACGCACCATCGAGTGCGAGGCTGAACTGGCCCACAGCCTGGAGGAAGGTGGCTTTGGGCTCTGGGCTCTGAGCGGTGAGGGTGGCCGCGCCCACGACCAGCGTGAGCAGCGTCGAGGCTGTTCTGTGACTCATTCGAGCGCGGTTCGACCGATTGTCCGGTCGCCGGGTCTACAAAGCAAGACCCGGCCTACGGCTGCCTCGCTTTTGGGGGGCGGCCGATTTTCTTGTACGCTGAGCGAATCTGATGAAGTTCCTGGTGGCAGTGCTGGCTGCCCTTGCCCTGGTTTCGTGCGGAGGCGACAAGAACCCCGTCCCGTCTACTGCGGCATCAGCTCCGGCGGAGGAATGGTTTGTCGAGCGCGCCAAGGAAACGGGCCTCGACTTCGTCCACTTCAACGGCATGTCGGGTGAACAGTATTACCCCGAGATCATGGCGCCCGGTGTCGCGTTGTTCGACTACGACAACGACGGCGACCTTGATGTGTACCTCGTCCAGGGCGCGATGCTCGGTAAGAAGACGCTGAAGGAGGCCACGTTTCCTCCAGCAGGTCCACTCGGGGATCGCCTCTTCCGAAACGATCTCGTCGTTGGCGCGGACGGGAAGCGAACGCTGCACTTCACTGATGTGACGGCGCAGAGCGGCATCAACGTCACGTCGTACGGCATGGGCGTCGCGGCGGCCGACTATGACAACGACGGCTTCGTCGATATCTATCGCACCGGGCTCTCAGGTTCGGTCTTGCTGCACAACAACGGCAACGGGACGTTCACTGATGTCACCGCGAAGACCGGTGTCGGCAATCCAAACGGGTGGGGCGTATCCGCAGCGTTCCTTGACTACGATCGTGACGGCTGGGTCGATCTCTACGTCGGCAACTACTTGCTTTACAGCATCGCCGGCGACCTTGATTGCCTATCAGTGACCGGGCAGCATGATTACTGCCCGCCAAACAGCTATCGCGCGCAGCCGGATCGGCTCTATCACAATCGCGGCAATGGCACCTTCGAGGACGTGACCTCGCGTGCGCTCGTCGGCGGCGCGGATGGTCCTGCGCTCGGTATCTCCACCGCAGACTTCAACGGTGATGGCTGGATCGACATCTACGTCGGCAACGATGGTCAACCGAATCAGCTGTGGATCAACCAGAAGAACGGGAGCTTCAAAGACACCGCATTCATCTCTGGCGCGGCGGTGAACGGACAGGGCAACTCCGAAGCGAGCATGGGCGTCGACGCCGGCGATTTCGACAACGACGGCGACGAGGACATCTTCATCACCAACTGGCTGGCGCAGATGAACATCCTCTACGTCAACATGGGCGGTGGGGTCTTCGAGGATCGCAAAGCGGCGTCTGGCCTTGGGCCGCCGAGTCTCGCCAAGACCGGTTTCGGTACCGCCTGGTTCGATTACGACAACGATTCCTGGCTCGACCTGGTGACGGCGAATGGCAGCGTTTCGATCATCGAAGCGCAGGCGCGGGTCAATGATCCGTTCCCGCTCAAGATGCTCAATCAGCTCTATCGCAACCAGGGCAACGGGCGGTTTGAAGATGTATCAGCGAAGGCGGGAAAGGCGTTCACTTTGAACGATGTCAGCCGTGGTGCGGCGTTTGGCGACATCGACAACGACGGCGATGACGATGTCGTCATCGGAACGGCCGCCGGTCCGACGCGTCTGCTTATCAATAACATCGGGAACAAGAACCACTGGGTCGGATTGCGCCTGGTGGCGCCGGTGGGGACAGGGAAGGTGCGCGATCAGATCGGCGCCCGCGTCGAGATCGTCCGCAAGACCGGTGGACCATTGTGGCGACGTGCGCGTTCGGATGGCAGCTACGCCTCGGCGAACGATCCACGTGTGCTCGTTGGCCTCGGCTCGTCGACCGATCCCGTGCGTCTGAAGGTGAGTTGGCCCAGCGGCAAGGCCGAGGAGTTCGGCGACGTTCCCGTCGATCGCTGGACCACAGTGACTGAAGGCACCGCGAAGTAATGACGCGTCTTCCCCTGGTGCTGCTGTTGCTGTCCGTCGCGGCATGCGGTTCGTCGAAACCGTCTACGCCGGCAGGACCTCCGCCCGCGTCTCGCGAGGTGATGCTGCCCGATCTCACCCGCATGGATCCTCCGGTGCAGGCGCAGGTGAAGCAGCGGTACGCGACGCTGATGGAGAAGAAGAAGGCGGGCGCATCGGGTGACGAGCTCGGCACCGCCTATGGCGAGTACGCGATGTTGCTGCAGGCGGCGGAGTACTACGAGGCCGCCGAGCCCGCGTATCTCAATGCGCAGGATCTGATGCCCGGAGATGTGCGGTGGCCTTATTACCTCGGTCACCTGTACAAGAGCATCGGCCAGACGGAGAAGTCGATCCAGTCGTTCGAGCGCGCGCTGCAGCGCAGTCCCTCGGAGATCGCGACGTTGACCTGGCTCGGACGCCTGTATCTCGAGCAAGGAAAGCCCGACGTTGCCGAGCCATTGTTCGAGCGCGCGTCGCAACTGCCACCGCGCAACGTCGCGGTGATGGCGGGTCTTGGCCAGGCCGCGCTCGCGCGGCGCGACTACCAGCGCGCGGTCACCGTGCTCGAGGAGGCGCTGGCCTTCGATCCGAGTGCCGCCAGCATTCATTCCCCACTGGCGAACGCGTATCGAGGCCTGGGCGACACGGCCAAGGCCGAAGAGCATCTCAAGTTGTGGCGGAACACCGATCTCGTTGTGCCTGATCGATTGCGAGCCGATCTCGACATGTCGATCGAGAGCGGGCTGTCGTATGAGCTGCGCGGCGTCCGTGCACTCGAAGCGCGCGACTTCAAGGCCGCTGAAGAGGCCTTCCGCAAAGGCGTTCAGCTCACCCCGGCGACCGGCGCGCTCGGTCGATCGCTGCGGCATAAGTTGGGCACCGCGCTGGTGCTGCAGGGCGATGTTGAGGGAGCCGTGGCCCGCTTCGAGGAAGTGGTCAAGATGGCGCCGCCCGACGGGTACGACGAGGCCTCCGCCAAGGCCAACTACAGTCTCGGTGTCATCCTGGCCGGCTCTGGACAAAAGAACGAGGCGATTCAGCGGCTGAACACGGCCGTCAAGTACAACCCGAATTACACCGAGGCGTGGATGGCGCTCGCCGACACCCTCCGCAGCACCGGACGCATCGACGCCTCCTTGAAGCCGTACGCCGAGGTCGTCCGCATCAATCCGAGGTCGGTTGAGGCGCGGTTCGCCTACGCCATGGCGCTTGTCCGTCTTCGCCGCTATCGCGACGCAAAGGCGTGGCTCGAGGACAGTGCCCGCATCCTGCCCGATTCCCCCGAGCTGTCGCACGCGCTGGCGCGGATCCTTGCGGCGTCACCGGACGACAGCGTTCGCGACGGCGCGCGCGCGATGGCACTGGTCCAGGAACTCATGAAAGCCAACAAGACCACCGTCATCGGCGAGACGATGGCCATGGCGATGGCGGAGCTCGGACAATTCAGCGATGCGGTGGATGTCCAGAAGAGCGTGATTGCCGCGGCGCAACAGGGCGGCGCTGCGCAGGACGTGCGCCGCATGACCGCAAACCTCCGTCTCTACGAACGTCGCCAGGCGTGCCGGATGCCGTGGGCTGACGACGATCCAGTGCATATTCCCGCGATGTTTGCCTCCGCGGCGCCTGCGACTCCGACAGCGCGGTAAGGTCGAACCCCACATAGCGACAGAATTGATCGACAAACTTAGACATTCGACAAAAATGTCTGGCGACGTCGCCACCGCGTTACCGTCTCGCTGGGCGCGGTTCAGCCGATCGAGAGACTCGCGACTCGGGTCCGCGAACTTCTTCGGACATTTATGTCGTTAGATTCTTTTAATCTACAAGAATGTCTCTGTCGATGGCCTCGCGCCAAGCGCACCCTCTCTGATCCTTCGATTTCCCGACACTTCTGATGGTAGCCGTGGCACTTCGCTTGCTGTGCGCTTGAGTCGGCTCTACGCGCCTCACAGGTGAGGCGCGTCCTTTCGAGGTGAGGGAATGAACCAAGCTGATACCGCGTGGATGCTGATTTCAACCGCACTGGTGCTTCTGATGACGCCGGCCCTGGCGTTCTTCTATGGCGGGCTGGTGCGCAGCAAGAACGCCCTGAACACAATGATGATGAGTTTCATCTCCCTGGGGTTCGTGGGCATCCTCTGGGCGTTGGTTGGCTACTCCCTCGCGCTCAGTCCCGGCGGCAGCGATTGGCTCGGTGACCTGCGCTTCGCGTTCCTCAACGGTGTTGGACTCGAGGCGAAGGACGCCGTCGTGCCGCTCACCATTCCCCACATGCTCTACATGGCCTTCCAGGCGACGTTCTGCATCATCACTGCAGCGCTGATCTCGGGAGCCATCGTCGAGCGTATGCGGTTCTCCGCGTATCTGCTCTTCATCTCGCTGTGGTCGGTTGTCGTCTACGCGCCGATGGCGCATTGGGTGTGGGGCGGAGGGTGGCTCGCCGATATGGGAGCCTGGGACTTCGCGGGCGGCACGGTCGTTCACGTCAATGCCGGTGCTGCGGCGCTAGTCGCAGCGATGGTCGTCGGTAAGCGGTCGGATTACGGCCACGCCTCCATCCTGCCGCACAACATTCCGACGGTGCTGCTCGGCGCTGGCTTGCTCTGGTTCGGGTGGTTCGGTTTCAACGCTGGTAGCGCGGTCGCCGCCAGCCCCATCGCCGGACTGGCCTTCGTGACGACGATGCTCGCCCCCGCCGCCACGCTGGTCGTCTGGACGTTCCTGGACATGATGCGGTCTGGGAAGCCGACGGCGGTCGGATGCGCCACTGCGATCGTCGTCGGCCTGGTGGCGATCACGCCGGCAGCCGGTTTCATCAGCCCGATGAGCGCTATCGCGCTGGGCGCAATCGCTGCGGTCCCGAGCTACCTCGCGCTGATCATCCGCGCAAAGACCTCATTGGACGACTCGCTCGACGTGGTCGCCGCGCACGGCGTCGGCGGAACGGTAGGCGCGATCCTGACCGGTGTCTTCGCCGAGAAGAGCATCAACGGCGTGTTCGACGGACTGATGGGCGGCAACCCCGGCCAGGTCGGTATCCAGGCATTGGCGGTCGGAACCGCGATTGTGTTCAGCGGCGGCATGAGCTTCATCCTGCTGAAGTTGATCGGTCTCTTCATCCC
>AR_comb_assmDRAFT_10828094_pt1 | contig 27233 bp, 29 predicted proteins | sample ArasoioldDNA_FD_10543 | JGI IMG/M metagenome (IMG submission 10543) | reverse complement strand
CGGAGGCACCTTCAATGGCAACGAAGAAGAAGGCAAAAAAGAAGAAACACTAACCGTACGCGAGACGATACTCGCATAACACCGAGTTTTCACTGGCCTCTTGAGAGAAGCACCTCTTAAGAGGCTTTTCTGTTGAGATCGACTTCATTAACGTCACGCAGGCTTTGACACTGCTATCTATAATTTCAAGTAATAGGGCAACTGGCTGTTCAACCCGATTCATCCCACAGCCAGATCGTTCTGGAGGTGCCCCATGACTAGGTCTTGTCCGCTCACGATCTGGGTTCCCTTGTTTCTCGGCTTGCTCGCGACGTTAAGCTGCGGAAACAGCGATCGGAAGCTCGAAAGCGTAACTCTCGATCCTCCTGCCGCGGATGCCAAGAACTCTCCCAATGGCCAAGTGCAGTTTTTGGCCACAGGTACGTTCAGCCAGCCACCGTCCCCCGCACCACTGACAAGCAAGGACGTAGCGTGGTGTGTCGGCGAGGTGACGAGTGCGATGAATCCAACGGCCGGGATGTGTGTCGGCAACGTTGTTCCATTCGCTACCGTGGACCAGAACGGATTGGCCACGTGCAGTCCTTCTTCGCAGGGAACGGTCTATATTCTGGCGGGAACTCCCGGAGCAATGGTGATGCCAGACGAGGGCTCGCAACTTAAGGTGTTCGGCTCGGCGCAACTGACATGTCCTTAGGACTTGGCGAAATTGTGCGACTCTTGCCGCGACCTGTGTCACAATAGCCGACAGATGCGGCACCTGCCGCCCCGTCCAAATGGCTGCAAGGAAGAAAGGTACGACGAAGCACTCCGCGGGCGCAGTTCTAATCCCCGACAAGCTTTATTTCCGCATTGGAGAAGTCGCTACGCTTTGCCGCCTGCCAGCGTACGTGCTGCGCTTCTGGGAATCGGAGTTCCCGCAGTTGAAGCCGGTGAAAAGCAGTACCGGTCAGCGCATGTACCGCAAGCGTGATGTCGAGAGCGTCCTGCGGATCAAGCAGTTGTTGTACGAGCAGGGATTCACGATCTCAGGCGCGCGACAGCAACTTCGCGCTGAGACGAAGTCAGACAAATCTCAAACCGCGATTCCATTTCCATCCCAAGCAGTGCCGGAGATTCAGAATATCCGCCAGGGCTTGCGCGAGATTCTGGATCTGCTCTCGACGCGCCGAACCGGCTAGCTAGGCCTGCACCCAATTTCTACGTTCCAGGATCGTCGGCGGTTCGTAGGTTTTTCCGCGTGCCAGCCGCTTCTCCTCGCGCCGGGTTGTCCACAGCAGCACTGGTCCGAGAACCGCCGGCATCATCTTCGAAATGACACCAGCCTCACGCCTGAACTCTTTTCTGACACTCCGGATTTGCTCGCTCACTTTTCCATCGACTTTTCTGAACTGGTGCTCCATTGCCCACAACGCCGAGCTATAGATGCCGTTGAGCCGGTGCATTTCCTGGGTGAAGCGTTCGCGCACGCGTGTATCGGGCCAGTCCTTGTATCGCTTCCATCCCGCCATCAGGGTGCGCGCGATGCGGTATAAGCTCGGGCCATTCACCTCGAAGTCGCGCCAGAATGCCAAGTCGAGAAAACGCTTCGAGTCATCGCGTGAGATGGCGGCGTGCTTGAAATTGAATTTGAACTGTCCGTGGACGTCAGCGTAGTCCACACCGCCCAGCATTCGGCCCTCTTCCGACATCTGCTGGTAGAGCGGTGTGCCCGGGACCGGCGTGTAGAGCATGAACTGATGGAAGTCGGTATCGTGCGATACGGCGTGCTCAATCTCGCTCATGATGTTTTCGGGTGTGTGGTGCTCCAGTCCGATGATGGTCGATCCCTGTACGCGGATGCCATGTTCGCGAAGTTCGCGTGTGAGCTGGCGCGTGTCGGTGCCGTGCAGTTTGTTGTAGCTTGCCTGCGGCGATTCGAGACCCATCCATAACCAGGAGATGCCAAGCTCCACCAGTTCCTGCATCGTGTATTTGCGGATCGCGTTGGCGGAGGCGAAGACCGACATCGTCCAGACTTTGTGAGATTGCTTCATGCGCTCCAGCAATCGCATGGCCCGTTCCCGATGCAGCAGAAAGTTCTCGTCCATCACGAAGAACGAGTGAACCTTGAGTTCGTCTTCCATCTGCTGCATGACTTCGAACAACTCGTCGCCGCTTTCAAAAAAGTTGACGAACTTGCCCTTCCCGCCAAAAAAAGCGGAGGTCGTGCAGAAGTTGCATCCCATGGGGCAGCCAACGGAAGGGATGATCGTCGCCGCAGTAGCGCCCTTGCGCTCAGGCAGCCGGATGCCCATGATGCGCGTGCGCATGCCGGAAACGATCGGCGGATGCTGGATTGGCGCATTCTCGTCTTCCCCCAGGTAACGCCGCATCCACGAAACGCCTTCTCCGCGCACGATGTGATCCGCATCGATCATGGTTTCTACGCCCGGAATCGCCGCCACATGCCCACCGACAACAATGGTCGAGGCGGGAGAAAGCGTGCGGATCATGCGGCACATCTCGCGCACTTTGACCACGTTCACAATGATCGATGAGATTCCAATGACGTCGTATTGATGCTCGGTAATCTCGCGCGCGAAATCTTCTTTAGTTGGAAAATCCAGAACCGTACATGGCGCGGAAATATTCGTCTGAATGAGCATGATGCCCCAGGAGCGATGGAACATCCGCAGCGAGAAGCTGCCCTGCGCGCGCGTGACTTGATTGTGATACAGCTCCATCGGGTTGATAGAGCGGCTGCCGTACTCGTCATCTTGCGCGTACGGCCCAAACACAGAACTCAGGAGGATGCGGGCTTGCTTGCCCTTGGGATGCCTCTCAACACGGCTGGAATTGCTGACACTGACAGACGCCTGACTGTTCACTGCTTCTCGTCATCCGTTCTCCCACAATGCCGTTGTTCTCATCGTAATCGCCGGCGTGTGGTTGCGAGACAATCGGAGGCAGAAAACACAAAAAGATTACAAACAGCAGGACATTCCGAGCTCCAAAAGTCCCAACTTGAACCGCACTTGCCATCTGGCCTAGAATCGCTTGCTGCTATGGCATCCGAGCCGTTGCAAGTCGAGCGTCTGGACCGGGGAGTGTTGAGCTTCCATGGTCCGCTTACCATGGAGAATGTCACTCCCTTCATGAATGCGGTGCGCCGCGAAGACGCGCCAACCATGATTCTCGATTTTTCGGATGTGCCTTACCTTGACTCTTCCGGACTGGGATCGCTGGTGAGCGCCTGTACATCTTGTGCCAAGGCCGGGCGCCGCATCGCACTCACAGGCGTGAACCGAAGGGTGTTGAAGGTATTCGAGATCACCAAGGTCGAGCGAATCCTGCTGATGTTTCCCACGCTGTCGGACGCGATCGAGGCCTTCACCAACGCAGGAACAGCGTAGCCGTCACTCGTCCATGCCGGTCCGCCCTAAGCCACCCGTGCAGAGGCCGTTTTCTTTACGTTCCCCGCATTGACGGCGTCCAGGCGAATTCGCGTGACGCGCGCCGTCTCTTGCAGCAGCTCGCTCGTGAACTTACCGCCTTCCCCCGCCATCACCGAACCGGCAGCCAGCGCAAAGCGCAGCGCATCGGATTGATCTTCGAAATACAAAACCACTTGTCCCGCCATATTGTGTACATCTCCAGGGGCAATGGCCCATCGCGCACGAGCATTTGGAAGGTCGTTCTCTTGCCTTCATCGTTCGACGATAGTGGAACGCAACGTACTTTGCCTCGATTCTGAGCGGATCGCTTTTCCGATCAAAGTAATTCTCTTGGTTCCCTGCGACTCAGAAGGTCATCCGCCCCCCAAGATTCCATACCGGCCAGCCTTCGGATATCATGTGCATCGCGGAATCCCTGATGCGAACCTTATTTCTCATTCTCGTCGCTTTTGTCTTCTCCGCGGCTGCAGCCTCTGCTCAATCCGTGAAGGCCGTCCTCGGGTCCTGGGAGGGCGAGTCCAAGTGCACCGTTCCAGACTCCCCTTGTCACGACGAGCACGTGCTCTATCAGATCTCCGAGGACAAGAAGGAGCCATTTCAGCTGAATATCGATGCCTACAAAATCATCGACGGCTCGCCCGACTTCATGGGCACGATCGCCTGTCACTATCAATCGAAAGCGGGTGTGCTCAGCTGTACAAGTTCGAATCGAAACAAGGACGACTGGCAGTTCCATGTCGAAGGTGACGCGATGACGGGCAGGCTGATCATGGATGGAAAGACGCTCTACCGCCGGATTACCCTCCATCGGGTTCAGAAGTGATCCAATGCCCGTCTTGATCTCCATGCTGCGCGGCGTGAATCTTGGTCCCCACAATCGGATCAAGATGGACGCGTTGCGCGCCTTATACGAGTCCTTGAAACTCAAGGATTCTCGTACCTACGTGCAAAGCGGCAATGTCATTTTCCGGACGAACGAGAAGAATCACGCTCAGCTTTCCAAGACAATTCAGGCGGCCATCGAGAAGAAGCTCGGTTGCTCTCCCGCAGTGATTCTTCGCACGACGGATGAAATGCGAAAGGCGGTTGCCGCCAGTCCTTTCAAGCACAGGAAAGATTTGGAGCCGGGCAAGATCCTGGTGACTTTTCTCAATGCCCAGCCCCCGGATGGAGCACAAGCCGCGCTCGAGGCGTTCAAGGACTATCCCGAAGAATTGCATTTAAAAGGACGCGAGCTCTATATCTACTTTCCGAACGGCGCGGGCAAATCGAAGCTACCGTGGTCGTCCGTGGAGAAGTTTCTTAAAGTAAATGGCACGGCTCGCAACTGGAACAGTGTCACCAAAATGCTGGAAATCGCCGAGGAGATGGAAGCGGCGGGGTGAACATAACGCAAGGTCCCTCGACTGCTGCGCTCGGGATGACAGTAGCAGGAGGTAAGAGGTTTCAATGAAAGCGCTTCGAATCTGGATCGCGATTCCTATCGCTCTGAGCCTCGTTCCAGCGGCGGTCGCGCAGGACCACAAGATTACCGCCCGTGAACTCGCGGCGGAAATCCAGAAGCAAGTCGGCGTCGAGTGGAAGAAAGACACCGTCGACACATTCAAAGCCGGCAATCCCGACGCCGCTGTGACCGGAGTGGCTGTCACCATGATGGCCACCATGGACGTCCTGCAGCGAGCGTCGGCAAAGGGATTGAACTTCGTAATCACGCACGAGCCGACCTTCTATTCGCATCTCGATACGCCAGAAGGAATGCCTGAGAGCGATCCGGTCTGGGCCGAGAAGCGGGAATTCATCGAAAAGCACGGCATGGTCGTGTGGCGATTTCACGACCACTGGCACATGCGCAAGCCGGACGGAATCGAAGCCGGGATGGTCCGCACGCTGGGATGGGAAAAGTTTCAGACTCCCGACAATCAGTACTTGTTCGTGATGCCGGAAACAACTCTCACGAAACTGGCGCACGAAGTTGCGGCAAAACTCGGTTCACCCGTTGTGCGCGTTGTGGGTGATCCGCAAATGAAAGTCACCAAGGTAGGGCTCAGTCCGGGAGCGGCAGGTTTCCAGCGCGAGACGCACGCCCTGGAACGGGACGATGTGCAAGTCTTGCTCGTCGGCGAGACGCGCGAATGGGAAACCGTCGAATACGCTGCGGACGCCGTGACTGAGAAGCGGCCGAAGGCTCTGATTGTCATCGGACATATTCCGAGCGAACAACCCGGCATGGAAGAGTGCGCCAGGTGGTTGAAGGGTTTTGTGACACAGGTTCCCGTTGAATTTGTGCCGGCCAAACAGCCTTTCTGGGTTGTAAATTCAGCTAATTAAGCACTGGCGAGCCCTGCAAATTCCTTCATCTTGACAAGCCGTTGACCGGGACAACAATATCCTTCTACCTCTGGGCGTAGGCTCCGGGTTCGACGGATCGAAGAGCCTCCAGAACCAGCCCCTGCAGAAGGACCCTATGATGCACGCGACTCTCCGGTCATACCTCGGCTTCCTGATCCTGATTCTCGCTATAGCCTCTGTCGGCCTCCAGGCACAAGATGGCGAGAGTCCGGCGCAAGCCACGCAAAATGCGCTTCCACTGGGAACGGTCGCCGTACTGGGTCCGGCAACCTGCTTGCCGAATGCCACCAAAGGGGCAGTGTGTAAGTCGGTCAATGTGTCTTGTCCGGGCATTTCTGACCTCACCGCCACTATCAGCCAGGCGCTGCCCAAAGTGACTGCTAAGGGAACCATCATCCTGGTCAGCGGACACGGAGGCACGGCGTTCTTCAACAGCGGTTTTTCCGACAAGTATCTGGTCGATGGATTCCGTGTGGTGCAGCTGGCCTGGACCACGGATTGGGAGGATACCGATGGCGTCGGCCTGACCGCCGCTTCTTGCCGAGGCGCCACCTTATTCAAGTTCATTTTTGACCATGTGCATCAGGCTGACCGGAACACGGGTTTCTGCGCGCAGGGCACGAGCGGCGGAGGAGCCGCGATCGCTTACTCACTGTCACAGTATGGACTGTCGGATTACTTTGACTATGCAGTGATCGCCGCAGGGCCCGGCGTTGCGCGGATGGACTATGGTTGCGACAAAGCTCTCTACACCGGTCCACCGCTGAATCTTTGTTCGCAGCTTACTGACGCTCCGTATGATTTTTTTGGCGGAGACAAAGTAAATGGATGGGAGAACACAACCACATGCGCCGCCAAGAACCCTCTCCAGTCTGATATCGATAAGTGGGCGGCGGATTCGATCGTGACATCAGGCGCGAATTTCTCTTATCCGAAAACTACCATGAGCTTTTTCATGTGCGTGACCCAACCGGTCAACAACAGCACTGGGCAGGGGAAATTCCTCATCGATCAAGTCGCGCCGAAAAATATTCACCCTGACGTGAATTGTTACAGCGGCGTTTGCCAGGGCGAGGCTGTGTGGCAGGATACGAACGCTTTCAATAAAACCCACTCGCAGATGCGTACGAAGTGCGTTCCGAATCATAAGTGATTGGCTAACTTTGATCCCGCGGGTCTGCGTTTCTGCACTTTCGCTGTGCGGGCCCTCAAATCTCTATTCTCGGCATGTCTCACGCGTGCCCTCGCGGAACTTGTTCGAACCAAGTATGCTTGGTGCCGCAATCGTTGAAGTCCAGTCGTGAGTTCAAGCCGGATGGTTTGATGAAATCCAAGTCTCTGTTACTCGCGGTCAGTTTGTTTCTTCTCGCGGCTGTACTCATTTTTGTCGATCACCAACTGAAGCCGCTACCGACCGCTCTACTGTTCACGATTCGCTGGGCTGCGATTGCAGCACTGGCCTTGCATGGCTTCTACCGGAGAACTCTTACCACGTGGATTCTGATTGCGATGTTCGCTGGTGCGGAAATCGGGCACGACTGGCCCCGCTTGGCGGTCAACCTGCGCGTGATCGGTGTGGTCTTTCTGCGGCTCATCAAGACCATCATTGCCCCCTTGCTCTTCGCGACGCTGGTCAGCGGCATCGCGGCACATTCCGATTTGAAGAAAGTCGGCCGCATGGGCGTGAAGGCGCTTATTTACTTCGAAGTAGTCACAACGCTCGCGCTCATCATTGGGTTGGCGGCCATCAACATCAGCAAAGCGGGTGTAGGGGCGCCTATTGTTTCTTCGACCACTGAAACGCTGCCGGCTCAAAAACTGACGTTCACGGAAACGATCGAGCACATCTTCCCCGAGAACATCGCCAAATCCGTCGCCGAGGGGCAAGTGCTGCAGGTGGTCGTATTCAGCATCGTGTTCGGGATTGGTCTTGCGATGGTGCGCGAGGAGCGTCGCCTTCCCTTGCTTACACTAACGGAGAGCCTTGCCGAGACGATGTTCAAGTTCACGAACATCGTGATGTACTTTGCTCCGCTCGGCGTAGGTGCTGCCATCGCTTACACCGTGGGCAGTACCGGCATGGGCATTCTGCTGAACCTCGGGAAGCTGCTCCTCACGTTGTATGTGGCTCTGGTGATCTTTGTCCTTTGCGTGCTGCTGCCAGTCGCGATGCTCGCGCGTGTGCCTCTGCGAAAGTTTATTGCTGCCGCGGCGGAACCGGTTTCCATTGCGTTTGGCACTTCCAGTTCAGAAGCTGCCCTGCCTCGAGCCATGGAGGCGATGGAGAAGATTGGCGTGCCGCGGCAAGTTGTCGCCTTCGTCATGCCAACTGGATACAGCTTCAACCTCGATGGGAGCACGCTGTACCTGTCTCTGGCCGCAATCTTTGTCGCGCAGGCCGCCGGCATCCACTTGAGCCTCGGTCGGCAGCTGTTGCTGGTTCTGACGCTGATGTTGACCAGCAAGGGCGTCGCTGGTGTCTCTCGCGCCTCGATCATCATTCTTCTCGGAACGGTCGGTTCCTTCGGGCTGCCTGTGGAACCGGTATTCATCCTTTTGGGAATCGATCAGCTCATGGACATGGCCCGGACTTCGGTCAACGTCCTCGGAAATTGCCTGGCGACGGTGGTCATCGCCCGCTGGGAAGGTGATTTCGTGGAAGAGGCAACGAGTTAGTCGTTGCCAACGGCTACTGCGATCTCCTCACGGGTGGGCGTGCGGCGCAGCGGAATAGTCTGATCGAACTTCAGCACTCCGTCGTTGATCCGACTCAGCCTCATCATCAGCATGTCGAGGATGTAATTCTGCCGGATGAGCCACGGCTTCTTCGTTGCTCGCTTGGGAAGTCCCGCAGCTGCCCGTGTGACATAGCCAGATGTCAGGTCCAGCAGGGGTCTCGCTTCGAGCGATGCCGGGTCGCACACAGGAGTGCAAGTGCGGTAGCGGCGCCGATCCATGTGTTTCAGCACGCGGCAAACGAAAATTGAGGCCAGGTCCGCGCGCAGCGTCCAAGAAGCATTCGTATAGCCCACACAAAACGCAAAGTTCGGCACGTTGCTCAACATCAATCCCTTGTACACGAACGCGTCGCCTGGAGTGATTGGAGTTCCGTCCACGCTAAGCTGTACGCCGCCGAGCGCCAGCATCTGCAAGCCTGTCGCTGACACGACGATGTCGGCTTCAAGTTCCTGGCCAGACGCAAGGCATATGCCGTTCTCGGTCAATCGATCAATCGCGCCGGTGACAACGGAAGCGCGTCCCGCGCTGATCGACTTGAACAAGTCGGAATCTGGGATGAGGCACAGCCGTTGATCCCACGGCTGATACCTCGGCTTGAAATGAACGTCGACGTCGTACCCGGCGGGAAGACTTTTCGCTGCTCCATCCCGCAGGAGTCGTCGCATGAACTCGGGCTTGCGACGGCTGAGTTGGTAAAGGCCCATGCTGACCAGAATGTTCTTCCAACGAACCATCCGATGTGCCGTGCGCTGTGGGAACACGCGCCGCACGAACTCGGCCACGGGATCGTGAACGGGCAAGGTCAGGATGTAACTCGGTGACCGTTGCAGCATGGTCACGTGCTCCGCGGTTTCCGACATCGCAGGAACCAGCGTTACAGCCGTCGCCCCACTCCCGATCACCACAACTTTCTTGCCGGAATAGTCGAGATCCTGAGGCCAGTGCTGCGGATGAACAAAGCGTCCGCGAAACTTTTCTGCATCGGGAAACTCGGGCTCATAACCCGCCTCGTAACGGTAATAGCCGGTGCATCCATACAGGAAGTTGCAAGTGAATTGGACCTTGCGATCATCTCCGGTTTGCACGTCAAGAAGCCACTGCGCTTCTTCCGAGGACCACGATGCCGCGAGCACGCGATGCTGAAACCGGATCTGGCGATCGATCCCGTACTCCTGCGCGGTCTCGCGCACGTATTTGAGAATGGCGGGGCCGCCGGCAATCGCTTCGGCTTCCTTCCATGGGCGGAAGGGATATCCGAGCGTAAACATGTCGGAATCCGAACGCACGCCCGGATAGCGAAACAGGTCCCACGTACCGCCAATCGTCTCGCGCGATTCCAGAATCACATAGCGCTTGCCCGGGCATCTGGTTTGCAGGCGGTAGCCCGCGCCGATGCCGGAAAGACCGGCGCCAATGATCACGACGTCGAAGTGCTCAATGGACATGGGAACGGGAAGGAACAGTTCTGGGCGTCATTGTACCGCGACTATTTATCGAATCGGCTGCGCGAACACCAACCGGTGTCCGTTCAAGTCCATCACATCGAACTCGATCATCCCGTGGTCCTGTGGGCAAAGTGGGCGCGCGATCTGAACTCCCGGTATTGCTGAGTACTCGTCGTAGAGTGCCTTCACGTCGTTGGTAACGATGTAAACGTTCCAGGCTTCGCGTTCTTCTCGTCCGGCATCGTCCGGCGCAACATAACCGGGCTGTTGCTGAAGAAATATCTCGATGTCATCACGTTGTAGGATTGCAAATCCTGGCGGATAGTAACGGGAGGTAAATCCGAGTTGCTTGTACCACTCCATCGTTGGTTCGATGTTGCCGACCAAGAACACCGTCGTCGATTTCTGTAGCCTGGCGCGGTTTGTCGCCTGATTTGCTTTTTCCACGTTTGGCATTCAGGGAGCATATCACCGGCCGGAGTCGTCGATTTATGAAGGAAGCGGGTACAATCCTCACCGTGATCTCTGCCGCTAAGGCACCCATCCTGCTGATTGCCCCAGCCCTACTCCTCGCGGTCATCGCACTGTTTCTTCCAGCCATTCCACAGCCGCTCTCCTACCACAATTTCGCCGATCACCGTGGCTGGCTTGGCATTCCTAACTTTGGGGATGTCGTCTCGAATGTTCCCTTCGCGATCGTTGGCATCTGGGGCTTGATCGTGATGTTCGCTCCCGGGAGGCCGCAATTCCTCGATTCGCGCGAGCGCTGGCTTTATCTGGTGATGTTTGCATCGCTCATCCTTACAGCCATCGGATCTGCCTACTATCATCTGGTGCCCGACAATGCCCGCCTTGTCTGGGATCGCATTCCCATCATGATCGTGTTTATGGCGCTGCTCGCGGCGGTCATTGCTGAACGTGTAGGCGTGAATGTTGGCCTCGCTCTGTTTCCTGTCCTTGAAATCGTAGGAGTTGCGTCCGTTCTCTACTGGCAATCGAGCGAGCAGCGCGGCCACGGCGACCTTCGCTTCTACGCCGCAGTTCAGGTCTACGCCATTCTCATTCTGCTGCTCGCTCTCTTGCTCCCGCCCAGATACACGCGCGGAGGCGACTTCGCCGTTGTCGTCGGCTTCTACGTTCTCGCCAAGATCTTCGAGGAATGCGACCGTCAGGTTTTTTCGCTGGGCCACATTGTCAGTGGACATACACTGAAACACTTGGCTGCCGCCGCGGCCGGCTTCTGGGTCCTCAGAATGTTGCGAAGGAGAAGCATCATTCCATTGGGCGGCGAGCGCACGCCAGGCCTGAAAGCGCTGTAAGTCGTTATTCTGGAAGATTTTGCCTCTAAGTCCTTCAGATCCAAGATTTTACAGGGACAAAACGCATCATTGTTCGCATAACTATCGTAGAATCAATATTTTAGAGAGATTGTCCGTCCAAAATCACAACCGCCATTTTCGTCTCTTTGCTCGCCTGCCCTGCTTCCATTCCCCCGTGTGTAGAATGACAACTGAAATGTCTCAGGCAGCCCCCGCCATCACACGCAGTCCCGCTGACGTCGTCCGCGCCACACCCGTCTCGCAAGCCCCGAACGGCGTTTGCTACGCCAGCGCCGGGGAGATCGCAGTGAACTCGTTCGATCTCGAGCGCATGGTCGCCGCAGTTCCAACGCGCATCGCTTCCGCGCTTGAACGCAAGGCCTACTACTTCGTCCCGCTCACGGTAAGCCAGGGCGATGAAACTGTGATCGCCGACCGTTACGACGTCGCGCTCAGCGACAATGCCGTTTGCCATCGCAACCTGAATCTTGGTGACTCGCAGTGCGTGTTCATCTCCACGCGCCTGATGGATGACAAGTTCTCGGTGGCGTTTGAGTTCTACATCAATGTTGGTCACGCGCTGGTCGAACGCGCCGGCGTATCGCGCGAGTTCAGCGAACTTGCCTGGCGTCAGGTTGAATCTGGAATTCGCGGCGAGACTTCGCTCGATGCGTGGGAGTCCCGCAAGCTCGCCACCGCGAACGGTCCCGACGCAGAGCGCTTCAAGAACGAATACTTCGACGCTACCTTCTCCGACACGATCTCGATCTACCTGCTTTCGCTCTATCTCGATGTCGACTATTACGACTTGCGCGAGCGCGATTATCCGTTGCTCGCTCCATCTGCGCTGGCCGAGCGCCTGCGCAAAGTCGCGGAGTTATTCCCGCCGAACGGCGGATTCGAGTTCGCGATTCTCTACAAGCGCCGCGGATAAGCCATGGCCGTGACTCCGTCCTTGCGCCCTCCTCACTGGTATGGCGTTCCCGTTCGGGTGCTCCTGTTGACTTTCATCGGGACGCTGATCAGCTTTGCGGTGGGTCTCTTCTTTGCGCTCTTTGGGACGGTCGTACTGTCAGCACTCAAGGGCATTCATCCCGACTTCCGGATCGCGTACCGCTCCATTGCGCTACCCGTGGGCCTGGTTGCGGGAGGAATCATCCTCGTACTTTCGATCGTGATGGAGATTCGTCATTACCGGCAGTCGAAGGCTCTAACAACGCTGGAGAAAATGAGCTGAGTCATGCCCCAACGCATCGCCATTCCAATGCCGCACTCGACGGATGTTGAATACGGCGAACGCGCCATCCCGCAATATGAACGCGCGGTCGCGCTGGCGGGAGGAGAACCGGTCCGGATTCCGCTCCACCACACTCCGGCGGAGATCAAGTCGATCATCGAAAGTTGCTCCGGTGTGCTACTGCCCGGAAGCAATGCGGATGTTGAACCCGCAAGATTCAAGCAGGTGAAGTCGCCACACACCGCTGCCGCAGATCTCAAGCGGGAAAGCGTTGACGACCTCCTGCTCAAAGACGCCTACCGCCTGCGGAAACCTGTGCTCGGGATTTGTTATGGGCTGCAGAGTCTGAACGTATTTCGCGGCGGATCACTGATCCAGCACATCCCGGATTTCCTGCCGGAAGAGACTCGCGCAAAGATCAATCACGAAGCAGGCAGGAAGATCGCGGTCGCCCACACGGTCGAAGTCGAAGAAGATTCAAAGCTGGCTGCGATTGTGAGAACGCCATCGATCCCAGTGAATTCTTCGCATCACCAATCAGCGGGTCTGATTGGCGATGGTCTGCGTGTCATCGCCCGCTGTCCGGATGACGGAATCATCGAAGCGCTGGAAGGTAGCGACAGGAACCACTTTGTACTCGCCGTTCAGTGGCATCCTGAACGCTCGGTGGACGATGACGAACCCTCGCGCGCAATTTTCCGCGCGCTGATCGAAGCTGCCGCGGCGAATCGATGAGGCTACTTCTTGCGGGTGGGTTTCTTCGACGCCTTCGCGGTCTCGAGCAGTACCACCACATGCGCCAGGGCGGCGTTGTCCAGATTGAGCCCTTCCGGGGTTTTGGCTTTCAGTCCCACGCAGTCGCAGGGAATGCCGAGTAACTCCCCCACGCGGGTTCGGATTGCGGCCGAATGAGGTCCAATCTTTGGCGCGGCCAAGATGAGACTCGAGTCTACATTAGCGACTGCGTATCCGGCTTCACGCACACGGTTGAGCGCCTCACGCAGAAAAATCACGGAGTCTGCGCCCTTCCATTTCGGATCGGATGGGGGAAATAGCGCCCCGATATCCGGCGCAGCGATTGCGCCCAACAGAGCGTCGGTGATGGCGTGCAGGAGAACGTCGCCATCGGAATGGCCTCCAAGACCCTTGTCGTGTTTGAGAGTGGCGCCGCCAATCTTCAGCGGAATGCCGGGTTGAAATTCGTGGGAGTCGAAGCCGTATCCGATACGCGTCGTTGGTCGTCGGTCTTTAGTCGTTGGCATTCGTTCAGCCGTGTACGCAGGAATTGGCCACGGATTCACACGGATTTTCACGGATTTTCTTTCTCTCATTATCAAAGAGAAGACGCCGGAATTGTGGGCGGATTCCGAACCCTAGCAACAGTCCTACTTCAATGTCCGTCGCTCTCAGGTAATGAAGCAATTGCGCTTCGTGCTCCTTCTCCAGAGCTCGCCCCGCTTTCAATTCCAGGATCACAGTTCTTTCCACCAGTAGATCCGCGAAGTATTGCCCAATTTTATTTCCACGAAACCAGACCGGAACTGGAAATTCGCGCTGGACTATAAGGCCGGTTGATTCTAGCGCCACGACTAGAGCTTCCGCATAAGTTGATTCGAGAAAGCCATGACCGAGTTCGTTGTAAACGTCGTAGAACACTCCAATTATTTTGTCTGTCAATTCTGAGTGCTTCAAAGTTTCGGGGACGATCACCATGACCACGAGTCTAAGCCGGTCAAATCGGTTTATCCGTGAAAATCCGCGAAAATCCGTGGCTCATTTCCCTAAATAAAACTCGGCTAACTCCATATCGCTCGGCGTGGTGATCTTGAGGTTTTTCGGCGAGCCCATGACTACCGCCACTTCGTGGCCAGCACGCTCCGCCAGCGAGGCTTCGTCGGTTCCCATGAATCCATCTGTCGTCGCTTCGTCGAAAGCTTTTTTGATCACCTCGTAGCGAAATCCCTGGGGCGTTTGCGCGAGGACAACCCCTGCGCGCGGAATCGTGGCTTTGATGATTGCGCCTTCGGCGGTGCGCTCTACTTGCTTAACCGTGTCAGTCGCCGGCAGGCCGGCGATGGCGGCGCCGTACTTTTTCGCCGCTTCGATCACATCATGGACGATGTCTGTGGTTACGAGCGGCCGGACGGCATCGTGTACCAGCACGATGTCATCAGGAGCCGCCGAGATTGCACTGAGTGCATGCTCGACTGATTGTTGGCGGTGCTCTCCGCCGATCACAAGTTCGATCTTTTTACCTACCACATTGCCCAAATCGTTCAACAGTCGTTCGCGGAAGCCTTCCATCTCATTTTCCCGCAGCGCAATCCAGATCTCACTGACCTGTTCAACTGCCATGAACCGTTGGAGAGTGTGAACCAAGATTGGCGTTCCCGCCAGGTCAGTGAATTGCTTGGAGAGATGCGGCTTGGGATCCTTCGCGCTGGAAACTGGCGCCATTCGCGTCCCAAGTCCGGCAGCGGGGATGATGACAAAAACCTTCATGGCGGGCTGCAAGTATACGGGCGCGATGGCAACCAGTTCAAATCAATGACGTTTTTCGACCCGGCGTTTTCGTCGAGATGATAGCCAGAGAGTGCCCTGCCTCGTCCTTCGGTTCTAAGAATTGCCAGGCTTGGTTTCCACCGATGTTGGCGTGACGACACTTCCCTGGCCATTGGCCACTATCGGCACTGCGGCCGGCGTTGGCGGCGCGGGCCGCGAGTAGGCTGCGCGCTCATCCCACTTACCGAAGATCATCTTTCCAGCCGTGGTCTGAAGCACTGACGTGACCGAGACGTCGATCGTCTTGCCGATCATCTTGCGGGCATTGTCGACGACGACCATTGTGCCGTCGTCGAGGTAGGCGACACCCTGGTTGTATTCCTTCCCCTCTTTCAGGATGAACACGCGCATGATTTCGCCGGGCAGGACAATCGGCTTGAGAGAATTCGCCAACAGATTGATGTTGAGGACCTCGACGCCCTGCAGTTGGGCCACCTTATTCAGGTTGAAGTCATTGGTGATGATCTTGCCCTCGTACAATTTGGCCAGTTCGATCAGCTTCAGATCGACCTCGCGGATTGCGGGAAAATCATCTTCGACAATCTGAATCTGCAGGTTCGCCATCTTCTGAAGGCGCTGGAGGATGTCGAGACCGCGCCGGCCCCGGTTGCGCTTGAGCGAGTCGGCCGAGTCGGCGACGAGCTGGAGTTCGCGGAGGACGAACTGGGGAGTAACGATTACGCCATCGAGAAACCCAGTCTCAGCGACATCGGCTATCCGGCCGTCAATAATGACGCTGGTGTCCAGAATCTTGTAGCTCTTCTTGGATTGTTTTTCGCCGCCGAAGATGCCACCGAGCGCGGCCAAGTTCAGCAGATCGCCCTTGTTCGCCCCGACAATCAGCCCGACGTAGGCCATGAGCAACATGACCAGGATCTGCAGGAAACTCTGGGTGTGTCCTTCGGGCACACTGCTGCGGATGACCAGGGCAAAGAGGTAGGCTCCGCAGATTCCGAGGATGCTGCCGATGGCGGCGCCGATGAGCCGCTTGAGGCTAACGGTGCGCAGCTTCCATTCGAACAGGACGATTGCCGCCCCGATCACGGCGCCTATCCCCGCATCGATGGTAGCCGGCCTTCCGAAGGGCTGGATTACGAAGCAAGTGACAGCGACAACAACGACAAAAAGAAGACGTACAAATACGATGTCCACGGTAAACCTCCCCGCGGATGCAGGTCCCCAGTTTCAGTGGGTCGATGCACCCGTGCCAACTCTTCGCCGCCCCCGGGCGAGAACCAGCCTTTCGCATGCGGGGCGCATGAATTAGGGGATGAATGCACGCCCCGTTCCGGCCCAAGCGAGGGCGGGGCCGGAGAGATAGTATCTAACGCCAAGAGTATATACCTGCCGCGAACCGACGTAGAAGCACCTCGTTTAGCCGAAAGCTCATGGCTGCGCGGGTGCGTTTGGACACTGCCGAAGAGGTCCGGATTCTCCGCAGGCTTACCTACAGCAATTCCTTGACCTGCACCTTGCTTAACGATGGCATCTCAAAAGAGCCGATGTTAGCGGGCCATACTTAACGGGTCATACCAGAGTGCCGTTCGCCGTTTACGAAGATATGAAGATATAAGGAGGACGCAATGAGGAAACTGTTTGCACCGGCTTGGATCGGAACATTGTCGTTGATCTTGGGAGTTTCTGTTGTGGGCTATGCTCAGGAACCTCCACACCAGCCGGAACCTAAACCAGAGCCGAAGGCGGAGCCAAATCACCAGGCGGAACCAAAGCACCAGCAGGACGAAGCAAAGCCGCCCCGTCAAGAAGAGGTGAAGCCTCCAAAACATGACGAGCCGAAGCAGCATCCGGAGGATGCGCGACAGGATCGCCCTGACCAGAAGCATCCTGAGAAGCATTCAGAGCAAAACGCCGGCTCGCAGCATCCGGGCAGACCTGCCGGGCAGAGCGCGCGCATTCCTGATGACAAATTCCGCGAGCACTTTGGCCGCCAGCACACCGTGGTGGTCCGCCAGACAGTGATCGTGGAGGGTAGGCCGCGTTTTCAATATTCAGGTTACTGGTTTGTTCTCTCTGACCCATGGCCGGCCGAGTGGGCGTACACCGATGATTGCTACATCGATTACATCGATGGCGAGTACTTCCTGTTTAACCTGTTGCATCCTGGAGTGCGAATTGCGTTGTTCGTCGTGATGTAAGTACAGAATAAGCAACGCCCATCTTTCATTTTGTGGTGAGGGTGGGCGTTGTTGTCTTTGCGCGCCGTTGACTTACAGGGCTAGACTTTTATTCATGAAAGCCCTGGTGATTACCAGTCTCGCTGGTCCTGATTCTCTCGCCATTCAAGATGTTCCAGAACCAACAACCAAAGCAGGACAAACCATGGTGCGCGTGGGCGCTGGTGGCCTGAATTTTGCCGACTTTATGACGTCGAAAGGAGGATATCCAGGCACACCTCCACCTCCGCTGGTCGCAGGGCGTGAATTCGCAGGGATCGAGGAGAGTTCCAGACGTCGCGTGATGGGATATGCGCAGTGGGGCGCCTTTGCGGAGAAAACAACTGTTTATCCCAACATGCTGTGGCCGGCTCCGGACGCATGGAGTGATGAGCAGGCCGCGGCATTCCCGGTTAACTTTTTCACGGCATATCTCGGATATTGGCAGGCTGGCATGACACATCCGGCGCCTTCGGGGCGAACGTATCGCGTGCTCATCCATGCCGTGGCGGGGGGAGTGGGAACGGCGGCGGTTCAGATCGGCCGGCTGCTCGGCGTCGAGATGTACGGGACTTCTTCTTCGGATGAGAAGCTGGCTCGCGTGAAAGAACTCGGCCTGAAGCACGGCATTAATTACAAGCGCCACGAATACGAAGAGGTGGTGAAGAACATGACGCGTGGAGAAGGCGTAGACGCGGTTTTTGAGATGCTCGGAGGAGAACACACGGCAAGAAGCCTGCGTTGCCTGCGAGACTTCGGAAAAGTGATTCAGTACGGAACGGCAACCGGACAGTCACCGAAGATCGATTTGCGCGCGATGTATGCGAAGTCGGCCAGCTTGCAGGGATTGTGGCTGACCTATTTGTCGCAAAAACCCGAGATCATGGGACCAGCGTGGAAACAGCTTTCAGAGTGGATCGGCCAGGGCAGGCTGACGCCGCAGATCGGGCAGGTATTTCCACTCGAGCAAGCGGTGGATGCATACAAGACGATGGAAGCCGGGAAAAACTACGGGAAGATCGTCCTGAAGATTGCCTGAGGATTACTTAGCTGCTGATTCGTCTGACGATTCTTCAAAAACCCATCCCTCGCTGACAAGAAAGTTGGCAAGGGAACAGAGTGCGATCGCAATTGCGTTGGCCAGCAGATAGTTCATGTGACCCATCCCTACCATCACTTTCATCAGGGCCAGATTACCCACGATCGAAACAGCACCCGTCGTCAGGTTGAAGCGGGCGAACCTGGGAACGGACTTGCGCCAGGATGACTCGACGCGATCGGACCAGGTGAACTGCTCGTGCCAAACGAAATTGTGAACGACCGCGGCTTCGACGGCGATCGCGGTGGCCGCCAAGTAATGAAAGTGCATTACACCGCGCAATAGAAAGAGCGCTGCGAACTGTACGGCGATTCCGATTCCTCCTACGAAGTTAAACTTCAGCCAGCGGGCTACGAGCGGGTGGGAAGAACCCTTCCGGTGATCGGCGGCTTGTGTTTCGGTGCAAGGGTTCGAATTCAGTTCCTTCAGAAGAAGATAAGAGGTCATCGGGAGATCCTCTCTTCCCGATAGAGACGCAGGGTGTTTCGCGTGGAGAAAACAATCAGCATGAAGCTCATTCCTGCGAGTCCGATGGCGCCACCGACATCGAACAGACGATAGTGCCGACCCAAGAAATAAACGATCGGCCTGAAGAACAGGGCCAGATTTCCGATGGCAAGGAGGATCCGCAACTCGGTCGGGCCGAAACGCCAGAACGAGATGTGGAATTCTCCGAGGGCATGAGTTGCGAGATACGACTGGATGGAAAGCATCAGAAATGCAATGAGCAAGCCGATCGCGATTGCTGGATGCATGTAGCCCGATAGCGCCAAGCCGCCCATCAGGGCAAGGGCGCCGAAGCTGTCGACCATGTGGTCCACATAAAAGCCGTAGCGCGGGCGGAGTCGCTGCCGAAAGCGGGCCAGCGTGCCGTCGAGGGAGTCGCCCAGCCAGTTCAAGGCAAGACACACGATTACTCCCAATAGCGCGAAGCGATGTGTGGATGCCAGCGCGTAGCACACGCCTGCTCCGATTTGCGCAGTGAATCCCAGAAGCGTGAGGTGATCTGGAGAGATTCTCTCCGGAGTGCGCGCGGCGAGCCAGAGGAGTGCTCGCTTCTCGACGCCGGCAGACCAGCTTTGCTGGACCCGGAGCATGTCTGGGAATGGACGCTTGCGGCGTATTTCGAGGAGCACGCCGGGGTTTACCTGTTCGCAATAGTCAGTCATGGTATGAGGTCCGGGGGTTGCCATAGTCAACTCCATATGTCCTGGTGGCTGTGGTCTTCTTTCGAGGGTTAACTTCGCGCAGAAGTGCGCGGAGGACAATGCAGGAGAGATCAAACGATGGTCGAGAGGTAAGTTACTGAAATGATGAGGTTAAGACTGAAACATCAAATTGGCCGGAGACGTCACTTCTACGCTACGGCTTCCCGGATCGAGGCCGAAAGTTGTTCGATGGACCATTGGATCTGCTCCCTGGTAATGATTGCTGGAGGAGCAAGCAGAATGTGATCACCGCACGTGCCGTCAACACTTCCCTGCATGGGATAAACGAGCAGGCCTCTCTTTAGGGCAGACGCCCCTATGCGAGTGGAAAATCCCTGTTCTGGGGGGAATGGTTGTTTCGTTGTTTTGTCAGAGACGAATTCCACAGCCCATAGCAGGCCAATGCCGCGGACATCGCCCACGGTTTTCTCAGCCAAGATAGTTTCCAGCGCATGCTTGAAATTCGATGCTGGCGTGCCGGACCGGCCTGAGTCAGCCGCTTCTACCAGCTTCTGCGACTGCAAACGATGAAGGACCGCCTGTCCCGCCGCCAGCGAGATGGGGTGGGCGTTGTAAGTGAAGCCGTGGAGGAATGCTCCGGAGCCGGAGGCAATCGCGTCGACAACTTTCTTGCTGGCGATGACAGCGCCGAGAGGAGCGTATCCGCTGGAGAGACCCTTGGCAGTAACCAGGATGTCGGGTTGCACATCCCAATGCTCCACGCCAAAGTTCCGACCTGTCCGGCCCATCCCCGTCATAACCTCGTCGGCAATGAGGAGCACTCCGTGGCGGCGACAGATTTCGACGACTGATTGTAGATATCCCGGAGGGGGAACGACGGCGCCGAGCGTTGCGCCACTGACCGGCTCGAAGATGAAAGCGGCGGCTTCGCCTTTGGTCGCTTCGATCGCCTGCTCGAGTTCGGCGGCGTATTGTTGGCCGCAATGGCGGCATCCATCGGCGCAATCAAAGGCACAGCGATAGCAATAGGGCATGCCGATGTGTGGGAACTCGCGGACCATCGGCAGATAGATTTCGCGACGACGCTTATTGCCAGAGACCGACAGAGCGCCAAGCGTGGAACCGTGATAACTCTGCTGACGGCTGAGAATCTGGTGACGGCGGGTCTGGCCGATCTCGATCTGATATTGGCGTACCAGCTTTAGAGCAGTTTCGATCGATTCCGATCCTCCGCAGGTGAAGTAGACCGCGCCACCTTCGAAGTGCTTTCCGGCAAAAGCAAGCAATTCCTGCGCGTACTGTTCGGCGATCGGCGTTGTGAACTGGCTGGTGTGAACGAATTCCAGTTTCGCGGACTGCTCGGCCATGGACGCGGAGATTTCCGGGACGCCGTGTCCAATCAGATTGACCGCGGCCGAGCCTGCCAGATCGAGATACCTGTTTCCTTCGGCGTCCCAAATATAGACACCTTCTCCGCGGACTGCGGACGGGAATCCTTTTCTGAAGGAGCGGCGGAAGACCGCGGATCGGGCGCTCTGGATTGAATCGGGCACGCACGGATTATCGCAGAACTGCAGCGCTTGATTCCGAGTCGTCAACAGCGGCTACTTTCTGTTCCTATAAGATTGGAAGGCTCACTCCAACATGACACGACTGCTGCGCTTCTTCCGGCCATCGCATCAGCACACGGCATTTTCGGCGACGTTGCTGCTGATTTCGGCCGTGATGGCTTCGCGCGTGATCGGATACGCGCGTGACGCCTACATTGCGTGGGCGTACGGCGCAGGCGGGGCGACGGACGCGTATGTTGCGGCGTTCACGCTGCCGGATTTTCTCAACTACATCGTGGCGGGCGGCGCGGCGTCGATTACGTTCATTTCGATCTATACGCGGTTTCTGGCGGAGAAGCGCAACGACGAGGCGCAGAAGACCTTCTCGATCATCATCACAGTGATGACTGCAGTGATGATCGTCGGAACGATCGGGACCGAAATCTTTGCGCCACAGTTTGTGCGCTGGTTCGTGAAGGGGTTCCCACCAGACAAGATTGATCTATGCGTTCATCTGACGCGCATCCTGCTGCCGGCGCAGATCTTCTTCTATGTGGGCGGTGTGGTATCGGCGGTATTGCTTTCGCATCGGCTATTTCTGTTTCCGGCATTTGGGCCTCTCATTTACAACGTGTTCATCATTCTCGGCGGCGTCGTGGGAGGAAAACATTTCGGCATTGCATCGCTGGCTTACGGGGCGCTAGCGGGTGCGTTTGCGGGGCCCTTTCTTGCGAGCGTGATCGGGGCCACGCGCATCGGGACTGGATATCGTCCGTCGTTTGATATCAACAACCCGGCGTTCATCGAGTGGGTCAAGCTGTCGGTGCCGCTGATGCTGGGAGTATCGCTGGTGACGGCGGATGACTGGATCCTGCGTCACTATGCTGCGGGCGGCGTGGGAGACATCACTCGGCTCACATTCGCCAAGCGATTGTTCGCGGTGCCGATTGCTGTGCTGGGACAAGCAACCGGTCAAGCTTCGTTGCCGTTTTTCGCGCGGTTGTTCAACGAGAAGAAGCTGCAGGAATTCGCCGACACGGTGAACGATTCTGTTTACCGTGTGTCGGCGGCCTCGCTGCTCGCAACCGGCTGGATGATGGTGGCGGCGCTTCCGCTGATCGATCTTGTGTATCGTCGCGGGAAGTTTTCGTTTGAAGACACGCAGACGAGCGCTATCTATTTCTTCTGGTTTTCGCTTTCTCTTGTGCTTTGGTCAGCGCAGGGATTGTACGCGCGAGCGTTCTACGCCGCAGGGGATACGCTCACTCCGATGATCGCTGTCAGCGTGATTACGCTGCTATCGTTGCCGATCTATTCGGTTCTGTTTCATACATTCGGCGTGGTGGGACTGGCGTGGGCGTCCGACATTGGAATTGGGATTAACCTGCTTGCGCTCGCGGGACTTCTCAATTACCGAGGGCTGGTACGCATGCGCGAACTGCGGTGGAAGGAGTTGGGGAAAGCGGCGGTGGTGGCAATCGTTGCTGGCGCCATTAGCTTCGAGGTGGCGAAGGTTGTGCCGATAGGGACCGTCGGCCGGGGCAACCGAATCGCGGACTTGGTGCAGCTAGGTCTCATATCGATCACGTGGGCCGCAGCTGCGGCGGCGGGATTGTGGCTTTTGAAGTCGGACTTGCCGCGGGATCTGCGGAGACGTAGGGTAGCGGCTTATGGAGCGGTGGCTCAGGGGGAGAGTAAAGAGATTCTGGGCGGTGGGCGCGAACCCTAGGGAGTTTGTTCTCGTCTCTTTAGAAGACGGCAACCCAAAGTCTCACGCTATACTCTATCCCCAGAGCAGTCGATGATTACCACAGCTAAAACGGTCTCAATTCAAAAGCTAGTGGAAGATTTGCGGCAGATGCCCGAGTCGATGTTCATCCCGACCGAGCCGCTGCGGCGATTCCTGGAAATGAATCCGGTCGAGGCGGATTCACTCACCTCCTATCTGACCTGGAGCCGTCAGCACTACACGCGCAACTTGATCGACCGCACGCCGGTTTATGAGTTAATGGCGATCTGCTGGGAAGTGGGGCAGGCGAGTTCCGTTCATAATCATCGCGACCAGAATTGCTGGATGGCGGTTCCCATCGGACGCCTTCAGGTCGAGAACTTCCACCTTGTTCATCAGGACATCGCTGGGGGCATCTCCAAACTCGAGCCACTGAATATCGTGGAGATGAACGTCTCGCATCCGTGTGCGGTGGACCCCAACGACCCCGTGCACCGAGTTGTGAACCCCAGGGAATTCAATCAGCGCGCGGTCAGTCTTCACATTTATTCGCGGCCGTTTGATACGTGCATTGTTTACTCGCCGGAGCAGGGCACGTGCGGGGAAATCCAGCTGCATTTCAATACCGAATACGGCAAACCGAAGTAACCTCTGAGCACCCGACGATAACTAGATCGCTCTTGCCGCTCGCTCTACCATTCTCTGTTTAGGGGGCGTATGAAGAGTGTTGTCAGCATGCTGGTGTTGTGCTCGCTCACGCTGCTCATTGGGTATTCCGTGTGGATGCATCTGCGTCATACCTCGGATTCCGTCGAGATCAAGGCAGCGCCAATCGTGGAGCAGGCAAAGAAAGCGCAAACTGCGTATAACGACGCGCAGGGTGCGCAACCTGTTACGGTGGCAGGACCCCTCGCGAACTTCCTTCATCGTTCCGACACGGCAAAGGTCGAAACCATTTCTGCTGTCATGAAAAAAACGGTGCCCTCCGATCACGTCGGTGGGTCGGTGGTCGGCACTAGCAGTCAAGTTCTGCAGCAGACATTTGCGGTAGCCGGCACGGTCGATCTACCGTTTGAAGTTCCGGCTCATGCATACAATCCAAAGCTCCACGGAACGTTCCGGTCGTTTATTCAGAGCGGAGGCAAGCCGTCGTCTACTCCCGGGGATGTAGATTTCGTTCTATTGAACGAAAAACAGTTCGCCGCTTATCTGGATGGGCAACCGAGTGAGGCCGTGTTTTCCACGGATGCGACGCATGACCAGGAAGTGAACGCCAATCTTCCTCCGACATTGAATCAGCCCGCCCAGTATCATCTGATCTTTCGCAACGCACAGCCGAAGTCCGGCAAGAGAGTCGTGCAGGCCGACGTCGAACTGGAGTTCTAGCGGGCTTCTCTGCTGCTAAACTGGGCGGGTGCCCCCGCGGAAAAAATCGTCAAACCCCGCACCATCTCCTGGACCAGTAGTTGTCCCGACTCCTGTTGGCAAAAGCTCGACCTCCAAACCTGCCCCGGGCTGTGTTGATGCCGCTTCCCCGTCTGAGCGCGGACGGATATTTCTGATCGACACAATGTCGTTTATTTTCCGCGCTTATCACGCCATGGCGCGGCAGCGCCCGATGTCGACGAAGACAGGACTGCCGACGGCGGCTATTTATGTTTTTGTGAACATGCTGCGCAAGCTGCGCGACGACTTTTCGCCGCAATATCTCGCAGCGGTGTTCGACGTTGCTGGGCGTACGTTTCGCGATGAGCAAGCTGAGAGTGTTACGACAGTCCGCAAGTTCGACATCAAGACGCAGACTTTTACCGAGATCGAATACAAGGGATACAAGGCCAATCGCAAGGCGATGCCTGAGGATTTGGCTCAGCAGGTGCCGTATATTCGGCGCGCTCTCGAGGCCTACCGCATCCCGATGATCGGCGTGACACGCTTCGAGGCAGACGATGTGATCGGTACTCTGGCGCGTAAGGCCGCCGAAGCTTCCCATCCGGTTTACATCGTGTCGAGCGACAAGGACATGATGCAGCTGGTGAACGATCAGGTCCACATCCTAAATCCGCCGAAAGACAACCTGATCTGCGATGCCGCAAAGGTGGAGGAGATCCTTGGTGTGCCCCCGGACCGCGTGATCGATGTGATGGCATTGCGCGGCGACTCCATTGACAACATTCCCGGAGCTCCGGGAATCGGCGACAAAGGATCGGTTGAAATTATCAAGCGCTTCGGGACCGTCGAGCAGGCGCTCGAACGCGCCGCTGAAGTAGAGCGGAAGACCTATCGCGAGTCGCTGCAGAATAATCGCGACACGATTCTTTTCAGCAAGAGCATGGCGACGATCGATACGAACGTTCCAGTGGAACTCGATGTCGATTCCATGATGGCCGGCGAGCCGGATGTCGACGCGCTGCGGGCATTATTCACCGAACTCGAATTCACTTCGCTGCTGAAAGAGTTGCTGCCGGTAGTCGAGGTTAGCGAAACACATTACACAGAGGCAAAGTCCGCGAGCGATGTGGCGAGCGCGGCGAAGCTCGGAGAAGGCGCGGTGTTGGCAGTCGCCATTGAACATTCGGAAGAAGTCGGCAGCGAGACGGAGCAGGAAGAAGCTGAAGAGGAACCACATGAGGAGCAACTCTCCCTGATGGGAGGGGCGATGACGGGCCCCGCTCCCGAATCAAGAACTCTACGCGTGGCGATCTCGGCATCGCATGGCTCCGCAACCGTGGTGAAGATGGACAAAGGGGATGCTGCCGCGAAGCTGCGGGCGTTGCTGGCCGACGGCCACGTTGTGAAATCGATCCACGATTACAAGGCAGCGATTCACGTCCTCGATTCGCTCGGAGTCAACCTGGATGGCATCCGACACGAGTCGATGCTCTATTCCTATCTGCTGGATCCGACCTACTCGTCGCACTCCATCGCGGAAGTTGCTTTGCGGCGTTTCAACCTGAAGTTTGGAGAAGACCTGGCGCAGGCCGCTGACATCACAGGCAGGCTGGCTACAGCGCTGCGCACCGAGGTAGAACAAGCGGAACTCACCAAACTGTACGAAGAAATCGATCTGCCGCTGGTTCCTGTGCTCGCGCGCATGGAACGGGCCGGAGTGAAGATCGATACGGAAGCGCTATCCCAAATGTCGACGGAACTTGAGCGAGAGATCGGCGCCAAGGAAAAAGAGATTCACGAAACAGCCGGAATGGAGTTCAACGTCGGCTCGCCAAAGCAGTTGGGCGATGTTCTCTTCAACCGCATGAATTTGCCGAAGCCGGTTAAATACGGCAAGGGGCGGATGATCTCGACGGCCGTGGACGTTATGGAGGACCTTGCGGAGAATCATCCGATTGCGCGGATGGTGCTTGACTACAGGCAGCTTACGAAATTGAAGTCTACGTACGTCGATGCATTGCCCGCACTCATCAATCCTGCGAGCGGCAGGCTACACACGACCTTCGGACAGACTGGGACTGCGACGGGCCGTTTGTCGTCGGCGAATCCAAATTTGCAGAACATTCCGATTCGCACAGAACTGGGCCGGGGCATTCGGGCAGCGTTCATTGCGGAGCCGGGTCACATCCTGCTGACCGCAGATTATTCGCAGATCGAGCTTCGGCTGCTGGCCCATTTCTCCGGCGATCCATTGCTGGTGGAGGCCTACCGGCGCGGTGACGACATTCACACACTGACAGCCTCACAGGTATTCGGTGTGCCTCCGCTGATGGTTACGCCCGATCACCGGCGTCAGGCCAAGGTTGTCAATTTTGGAATTGTGTATGGCCTCTCGCCTTTTGGCCTGTCGCAGAACCTGGGGATCTCAACCAGCGAAGCCAAGCAGTTCATCGAGAACTATTTCGCAACCTACGCGGGTGTGCGCAAGTATTTGGACAACACGTTGGAAGAAGCACGCCGAACTCTTAAGGTGAAAACACTGTTCGGGCGGATTCGTCCAATTCCTGATATCAACAGCAAGAATTCCCTACAGCGCGGATTTGCGGAGCGGACTGCGGTCAACACACCTCTGCAGGGAACCGCGGCCGATCTCATCAAGGTCGCGATGATTCGCATCGATGCGGCACTGCGCGAGCGGGAGATGAAATCGCGGATGACTCTGCAGGTCCATGACGAACTGGTTTTCGAGGTGCCCGAGAACGAATCGGACATTATGCGTTCACTGGTTCGAGAACAAATGGAACAGGTGCATGAACTGGCAGTGCCTTTGCTTGTGGAGATGGGAGTAGGGACGAATTGGAGAGACCTCGACTAGCCTGAATCGGAAATCGATCCGCCGCGGACCGCCTTCTCGAAGTTAGCCGCTAGTGTAGAATTGTGGGGAACCCCGCCGCCGGAGGCCAGTGTTCGTGGCAGGCCTTCGCGGAATCCTTCCAAGTCGGGACGTGGCTCAGCCTGGTAGAGCACTCGCTTGGGGT
>AR_comb_assmDRAFT_10175447_pt1 | contig 27239 bp, 17 predicted proteins | sample ArasoioldDNA_FD_10543 | JGI IMG/M metagenome (IMG submission 10543) | reverse complement strand
GTTCCGCTGCGCTCCACCCCAGGCTTTATGCCGCCGTCCGCTTCGCGGACTTGAACCATCCACCAACTGCCGTTGGTGGAATTCAGCATTCTTCTACCATCGCTGCTTAGTAGTTTGAATCTGAACAATCCTCGCACTTCCGTTCGATGGATTCCCGACTTTTTGTGCAAAGCCTGATCGAGCGACAGTCTGCAATTTTAGTGTGGCAGGGCAGACTCATTCACGACTGCAAAAAATACCAACGCAACCGTGAAGCAGTTTCATTTCCTACTCACCGTAACTCCGGGCCAGTCGTCGGTTCGGAACGGGGATGCAGGTAAGTCGATCTTGTTGTAGAGATTGGTCACGGGATTGTCGGCCCACGCGTACCTGACCGCAACGGGTTTCGCAACGTCTTTGCTCGAAAGCACTATTGAATCACCGGAAATCTGCGCGTCGGCCCAAACAAATTTGTGATCCTCTCCGGCAATTGCGAAGCCCTTAGGTGCACTGCCATCAGACGTCTTCAATCCTCCAGCCGTGTGCGTAAACTTCACGCGAACTTTGTCACCTTCGGTTGAAAATGAACTGAACAGTGGGCCCGAATATTCCATCTTCTGACCGTACGTATTAGCAAGTGCCCAAAGTGCCAGACGGTGACCCACATCGGTTTTGTTTCGTGGGTGAATATCGTTGGTATCGCCGATGTCGATGATCACGGCCATCCCGGTCTGCGGTTCTTTGAGGGTGATTGTCTGTGCTTCGCGGAGTTCAGCCCATTCGCTCTCACCCGGATCAGGTTTGATTGGTTGCCAGTTCGCGAGTTGCACGAAGTAGAACGGAAAGTCGCCTTCGCCCCAGGCGTTGCGCCAGTTGCGAATCATCAACGGGAAGAGAGTGCGATATTGATAAGCCCGCCCGGCGTTGCTCTCGCCCTGGTACCAGATCGCGCCGCGAATTGCGAATGGAGTAATTGGCGCAATCATTGCGTTGTACAAAACACTTGGGCTGTTTTGATTTGTCGGACCTGGAGCTTCAGGTCGCGATCCCCAGTCAGGACTTTTCGGTGGTAACTCTGATTCAATTTTGTAATTCCACGGACCAGCTAGTTGGATCAGTGTGGAATCTTCAGCGCCAGGCGGACCAAGCGTCATCTTGCCAACACCGACTCCTCCTTCACCCCCACTATCGAAGACACGAACGGCGATTACGTTACGTCCCGCTTTAATGAGTTCACCAGGAACGGTGTAACGTCGAGGAACCATATAACTGTTCGGAATTTCACTTCCAATGCCGCCGACTTTTACGCCATTAACGTAAGTGGTATCAAAATCATCAATCGACGCCAGATTGAGTTCGAGCGGCTTGCTGGCCCACGACGCAGGTACATCAACTTCTTTTCTAAACCAGATCGAGCCGTCCATTTTCAGTCCGGCAGTTTCAAAAAACTGCGGAAGATTCATACTCTGCCAATCGGCGGTATTGCTTTTGGGATCTGCATATCCGAGCGCTTCTCCCTTATTTCCAGTGTCTTCGTAAAGATTCTTGTGCGTCCAATCAGCCATCCGGCGCTGGAACTCCTGCTGACGCTGTGGCAGATCCTTCAGACTATCCTGGTACCGATCAAGGATAGGTTGCATTTCAGCGGTCGTTGCGAGTGCGTCGTGGCTGGTCCAAGCCTCGGCGGGTGTGCCTCCCCATGATGTGTGAATTAGACCAACCGGTACTTTTAGTTTTTGAAAAAGCTCTCGACCGAAGAAATACCCGACAGCTGAAAACTGTCCAGCCTGATCCGGAGTCGTCACGATCCAGTGACCTTTAACATCTTCAAGTGGCGAACTCGATGTCGACTTTTGGACGGTAAATAATCTGATCTCCGGATAGTTTGCTTGAGCGACTACCTCGGCGCCGTTCTTAGCATTTATTAACGGCCACTCCATATTGGATTGACCTGAACAAACCCAGACCTCACCGACGAGTATGTTTTTGAAAGTCAAAGTGTTAGTGCCGCTGATCGTGAGTTCAAACGGACCACCAGCTTTCACCGGTCCGAGCAACGCCTGCCAGTGGCCAGCATCATCGGCAACTGCACTCGCCTTTTCTGAGGCGAAGGCAACACTGATCTGTTCCTTCGGCTGAGCCCAGCCCCAGATCCGAACTTTCTTGTCTTGTTGCACGACCATGTTGTCGCCAATGATTGCAGGAACACTTACCTTGGCGAATACGGGTGTGACGACAACGAGAATAAAGACTAGCGAAAGCTGTTTGGAAAATTTCATGATGCGCTCATTGGTACGAAAAGTTGTGATCAGCCGATCAGAATGGACCAGCTTACTTAAGATTAAATTTATCCTTCAGCTCACCAACGATCACCTCAAACTCGCCAGCCTCGAGCACCGGTTTGTTATTCAACCCAATGTAGGACAAATCTTCAGGTCTCAGTGTGAACGTCAGCGTGCGACTCTGGTTGGGTTCAAGGGAAATTTTTGCGAAGCGACGCACGCGTTTCCCCGGAGGAGATAGCGTGGCCACAACGTCGCGAACGTAGAGAATGACCGTCTCCTTGCCTGCACGCTTGCCTGAGTTAGTTACAGTAACGTTCACTTTTACTTCGCCATTCATCGGCGACTCCTTCGGACTCACTTGAAGATTGCTGTAATTGAATGTCGTGTAACTGAGACCAGTGCCAAATTCGAATTGAGGACTGAATGCAGTGTTGCCGTAGCTGGTGTTTTCAGTCTCGAAGAGTTTGTGATCGTAAGTGATCAGTCCGTTCGGGGTTCGAGGATAACTGTAGGGAAGCTTGCCGTTGGGGTTGTAATCGCCAAACAGAACGTCGGCGATCGCAGTTCCGCCTTCGTTGCTCGGGTTATAAGCGAGGAGAATTCCTTTCGCTCCCTGGACAAGTCTGTTGATTACTCGCGGGCGACCTTCGATCAGGACTAACACGACAGGCTTGCCCGTCGCTTCGATTCGTTCCGCCAGTTTCAACTGCGGCTCACTAAGAGTCAGGTCAGTGATATTGCCGGGCGTTTCTGTGTATGACGACTCACCGATACAAACGACGGCGACGTCGGCTTCCTGGGCTGCCCGAACGGCGGCGTCGATATCGATCTCTTTATCAAAAGTAACTCCGGGTACGTAACTAACTCTATCTCCAATCTTCTCTCGAATTGCCTGCAAGACTGTCGGCCGATCCTTTGGATAAAGCGCGAGATTGTTTCCCTGCCAAACGTAAGTCCAACCATTGTTCAAAGCAATCAGGCTATCAGCAGTTGGACCAGTCACGAGAACTTTGCGATCTTTAGCAAGCGGTAGCACAGAGGAATCGTTTTTCAATAAGGTTAGTGACTCACGTGCCGCCTCGAGCGCGACCGCGCGTGAACTTGCCGTGGCAAAGTTTGCCTTGAGTGATGCATCGGGCATTGATCGATCAAACAGGCCGACTTGATATTTCACCAGGAGGATTCTGCTGACGGCTTCGTCAATACGTGCCATCGGCACTTTGCCTTCCTTCACGAGCTGAAGTAGCAGATCGCTAAAGCTGTAATCCTGTGGGACCATACTCATGTCGATCCCTGCCATCACCGATTGTCGTGTCGCTTCCTTCTCGTCGGCCGCCACGTGCCATTCAGTAACGAGTTTTTTGATGTCTTGCCAATCAGAAACAACGAACCCATCAAAGCCAAGTTCATTTCGTAGCACGTCAGTCAGCAAGTGATGGTTAACGTGACCGGGAACTCCGTTTACTTCGGCGGAGTTAACCATCACGGTTCGGGCACCTGCCTTGACTGCCGCGGCAAACGTTGGCAGAAAATATTCGCGCATGTAGTTTTCGGGTATCAACGCGGGAGTACGATCGCGACCCGTTAGCGGAAAACTGTAACCAACATAATGCTTGAGCGAAGTCGCAACATGTTTCGGCGACGAGACATCGTCTCCTTCCACGCCTCTAACGAATGCGGCACCCATTACTTTGGCAAGGTACGGATCTTCGCCAAACGTTTCCCAAAAGCGTGGCCATAATGGCTGACGCCCAAGATCGAGAACCGGAGAAAACGTCCATGGAATACCTGCAGCCCGTGTTTCCGCCGCAGAGATCTCAGCGCCTTGTTGCATTAGTACCGGGTTCCAGGTCGCAGCCATTCCAATTTCTTGCGGGAACAGAGTTGAGCCTTGAACGTAGTTTGCGCCGTGGATCGAATCGATGCCGTAGAGGACAGGGACTTTTAGCCGAGTGCGTTGGCTTGCTTGTTGAATAGCGCCGATGATCTCGTGCCACTTATCGACTGTTAGAGCCTGGTCATGCACGTTGAGAATCGAGCCGGCGCCATATTTGACTACAGCCTTCTCAAGTTTTTCCGGATCGATTTGGAGCGCATCACCGTTACCCTTTGTGATCATCCCGATCTCAAGCTGCGTCATCTGCCCGATCTTTTCTTCGGGCGTCATGCGCGCGACGAGTGCCGCGACTTGCGGCGCATAGTTCGTTTTCGCAGTAGGGCGAGTTATAGCGCGTTGAAAGTAGACGTCACTATCGTCGACGTCGCTAGCAGCCGCTGGTTGCGGGGTTGGAGTGGTCGCGCTTAGAGTTTGTTGTACAACCGGACAAAAGCTCAACACACAGAGCGCAGCAAGCGCCAGAAGTAGACAGACTTTCATGTTGGTTAATTCCTTGTCGAGTCGGAATGAAGGAAATGGCGGAGCAATTCTTCGTCAGTTAGGCCGAATTTTCAAGTCTAAAGCGTCTCTTGATGACTCAATCAGTCCGACACCTTGTATTCAAAAATGAAGCGGCCGACCTGTATTGTTCCTTTGCCACTTACCGGGGGTGTTATCAGGAGCGATGTTACAAGGTTGCGTTTGCGGTTCACGTGAGCGTCAATGTCTCCAACCGAGTCGCCGCTAGATGCTTTAAAGAAACTGATATGGATTGTGTCGTTATTAGCCCGTTGATAACCGAAAACGTATTCCCCGGGTTGCAAAGTTAGGTCGCCTAACTTCAGCGATACCTGGGTCACAAAAAAATGTGAGTACTTGCCCTCGGCCGAGTAACCGGCCGTGATCATAACAACGCCTGCAATCGACTTTCCTTTTCCGTCCGTCACGCCGGAAGCAGTGCGAAATTCGGTTTCGATATTTTCTTTTACAACGGGTGCACGCGTGGGGATCAATTTTCTAAGTTCTTGTGACGTGGCAGTTCTCCAGCGACCCGGTGCGGCTGATACTGCCGTCGCGAAAGCGCTAACCAGCGCCAGCAAACAGAAAAAATACTTCAGGTTTTTCATTTTGATTTTAAGGACCCTGCTGAATGTTCTGCGAGTTAATTACACCACTTTGGTGAAATGTTAAAGTCTTTAGCCAAGTATTGTGCTTCATCTGAGCGCCCGGTTGATGCCTAACTCTTCCAGAACTGTTGTTCATCTGTTGTGTCGGAGCGTCGTACTTCTCCTCTTCGTCGTTACCGTCGACTCAGTTAGAGCACTGGATCCAAATAAGACTCTCAACGAGTTTGGTGTTCAAGTCTGGCTAACTGAAAACGGTCTTCCCCAAAATACCGTCCAGGCGATTACTCAGACGCGTGACGGCTATCTTTGGGTTGGTACTCAAGATGGACTGGCAAGATTCAACGGCGTCGGCTTTGTCATCTTCGACAAAGAAAATACTCCTCAATTTAAAAGCAACGACATTCAAGTGTTGCTCGAAGATCGCTCAGGCGCTTTGTGGATCGGCACTTCATATGGACTGATTCGTTTGCGTAACGGATCTTTCGACACTTTCACAACTGCCGAAGGTTTGCCCGATAACGCCATCGCATCATTGGCTGCAACTGCCGACGGCGGGATCTGGATCGCAACTTCGGCAGGTCTTGCGCACTACGCGAACAATTCAATAACGACAATGAAGGTCGGCATCGGCGATGTTCAATCGTTGTTTGTCGATAGGAATGGCGTGCTTTGGATAGGTGGTTCTAACGGTGTGGTGAGTCTGAAGAATGATCAAGCTGTCGACTCGACACCTAACCGGGAACTCGCAGAACGTAATGTGAGTGCAATCGTTGAAGATCAGACGGGCCGTCTGTGGTTTGGAACTGATACCGGTGTAATCGGATTTGATCATGACCAGCAAATCAGTTTCACCACCAAGAATGGCTTGCCGGACGATCATGTGAACAACCTGCTTACCGACAAAGAAAGTTGTCTGTGGGTAAGCACAAGCGGAGGTCTTGCTCGCCTGAGACTAAACAGCCCAACAGTTGTTGCAGTGACCGAAGGTCTAGCGAGCAATTTAATTTTAACTGCTTTTGAGGATCGTGAAGGCAGTCTTTGGATCGGAACTGATTCAGGTGGTCTAAATCTTTTGCGCGACAAGAAGTTTACGACGATTACCACGAGGCAAGGTTTGGCAAGCGATCTGATCAAATCTGTCTATCAGGATAAGTCAGGCGCCGTATGGATTGGCACGAGCGGCGGTGGTTTGAGCGTTTTGAAAGAAGGGAAGGTCACCAACTTTTCAGCCAAGGAGGGGCTTGTTAGCAACGTTGTTTTGTCACTCTTCGGGGACGATAAAGGGACCATGTGGATCGGAACGCCCGACGGCTTGAATCAATTCAAAGATGGTCGCTTCACAACATTCACCGTCGCCGAAGGGTTATCCAGCGACCAGGTTCGATCGATCTACGTCGACCGTTCTGGAGTTGTGTGGGTTGGCACTCGAAATGGTTTGAACAAAATCAAAGAGGGACAGTTCAGTATTCTCACTACGAAAGATGGTCTGGCAGACGATTTTATTGGAGCCATTTTCGAGGATTCGAGCGGAATCCTGTGGGTTGGAACGCGCGCCGGTTTGAGTCAGCTTAAGAACGATCACTTTACAAATTTCACTTCGAAAGATGGACTGTCGAGCGATGTGATTACGTCGCTTCACGAGGATTCGGATCATAATCTTTGGATAGGGACCAACGGCGGCGGCATAAACCGTTTGCGTGATGGACGCTTCACTTCGTACACGACGCGCAATGGTCTACTCGACAACGTTATCTATCGCATACTCGAAGATGGTCAACATAACCTCTGGTTCAGCTCACCGAAAGGAATATTCGAGATCAGTTTGCGTCAGCTGAACGAGTTTGCGGAAGGCGCGGCAAAAAATCTGAGCGTTACTTCCTACGGAACGTCCGATGGAATGCTTTCGCGCGAATGCAGCGGTGGAGGATATCCCGCAGGCTGGAAAGGGAATGACGGAAAGCTTTGGTTTTCGACCATCAAAGGTTTAGCCATGATCGATCCAGGCAACACCCAGTTCAACCGGCTACCGCCACCAGTTGCCATTGAACAAATTCGTGTGGACGATCAGGTTGTTCCCTTGGATAGTCGAATTCAACTCTCGCCCGGGACGACTCGTCTCGAGTTCTTTTACACGGCCTTGAGTTTCGTAGCTCCTGACAAAGTAAGGTTCAGATACAAGCTTGAGGGATTTGATCCGGACTGGATCGATGCGGGTACGAAGCGCACTGCCTCCTACACAAACCTACGTCCGGGCAACTACACGTTCCATGTACTCGCGGCGAACAATGACGGAGTGTGGAACCAGGAAGGTGCTGCGCTTCAGTTCTATCTTCGCCCACATTTTTACCAAACGTACTGGTTTTACGGAATTCTGATCCTGTTGCTTGCACTGATTGTTTGGCAACTTTACCAACTCAGAGTCCGCAGAATGCGAACACAGTTTGACGCCGTACTCGCTGAGCGTACTCGTATCGCCCGGGAAATTCATGACAACCTGGCCCAGGAAATGATGAGCATCTCAGTCCAGCTTGAAGTGGTTGCGCGCACAATGCCGCCCGAAGCGAACGTTGCGAAAGGTCATCTTGATCGGGTTCGTTTATTAGTGCGCCACGGCATTGCCGAAGCGCGCCGGTATGTTTGGGATTTGCGGTCGCAGGCGCTCGACAATTCCGATTTGCCTACTGCTTTGACCGAAACAGCGCGACGGCTGACCTCCGATTCGAGCATCGATGCGCAGGTTCAAGTTGGTGGAATTTTTAGACCATTGCCACGGCCAGTTGAAGACAACCTGTTGCGCATCGCACAGGAAGCGATTAACAATGCAGTGACGCATGCGCATCCAGATCACGTTGTGATTGATCTTAACTTCGATATCCATCGTGTAAAACTTAGCGTGAGAGATGACGGGCGCGGTTTTGACCCTGCGGTTGGTGAGAAGAACGGTCACTTCGGACTTGTAGGAATGCGTGAGCGAGCGCAAAGAATTGGCGGCACTCTCAATATCGTGAGCTCGATCGAAACCGGAACTGAGGTGCTTGTCGAAGTGCCGATTGCAAGCTGAGAAATAAATGGACGATAAAAAGATCCGAATAGTTGTTATCGATGATCAGGCTGTAGTACGCCAGGGATTTGTGTCGTTGATCAATACCGTTGCTGACATGGAAGTTATCGCTGAGGGTAACAACGGCCAGCAAGCAGTTGAGTTATATCGTGAACATAAACCCGATGTGATGTTGATAGATTTGCGGATGCCGGTGTTGAGCGGCGTTGAGGCCATAGCTGCCATTCGTCGCGAGTTCCCGGGGGCTCGAATTATCGTCTTAACGACCTACGATGGTGACGAAGACATATATCGTTCGTTGCAAGCTGGTGCGCAGGGCTATCTGCTGAAAGACGTATTCTTTGAAGACCTGGAAGAAGCGATCAGAAAAGTTCATGCAGGCTCGCGTCGCATACCATCGGAAGTTGCTGAAAGACTTGCGGAGCGTATGAGTGGATCTGATTTGACGGGAAGAGAATTGGAAGTGTTACACCAGATTGTTGCGGGCCGCAGCAATAAAGAGATTGGCACGCACTTGTCTATCAGCGAGGCCACAGTGAAGAGTCACATCAACAATATTCTGAGTAAACTCGGAGTTTCCGATCGTACTCAGGCCGCCACTACTGCATTACAACGAGGGATTGTTCATTTGAAGTAGTGTTTGGCCTGGACCAGGTCCGCCGTCAGCCGTTTTATATGCCTTGATAACGCACTCCAACTAAAGTTTGAGATCACCATCAATCGACAGTCTCGTGACGGAAAGTTTTCAGGGTGGTACTTTCTCCGCGTTGCAGACGAATTAGTGGTCCCGCGTTGGGGCAATTCAAGGGTTCCTACCTAAACTGTTGCAGACCAAGACACCCCTTGAAAGCCTGAACAAACCAACACGGGACCCACCTCCTTTTAGGCATACTCTTTCGAATTTAGAAACCTTCGCTTACGTTTTGCGAAGCTGAGGTCATGGTTGCGATTTCCCTATCAAGTCGTTCGGCACGAAGACTATTTGCCGCTCCCTTGTTCCTGTTTTCTTTCACCAACAACTGGAGATGATTTAACCGATGTGGTCCCAGCGTCCCTTCCGCTTGCTCGCGAGGCTTGGCGTCACAAGGCTATTCCCAGTGTTCGCTCTATCCTTTTTCGTGGGTTCGATCTTCACCTTAAGCGGTCAACAAGTGGCGACGTCGAACCTGACCGGCACCGTTAAGGATCCAAACGGAGCGCTCGTCGCCGGAGCGAAGGTGTCCGTGAAGAATAAAGACACCGGTGTGTCTCGTGAGGCGAGTAGCAATGATCAAGGCGTTTTTGTAATCACTAATCTTGCCGCGGGCCCGTATTCGGTAAAAGTTGAAGCCACCGGCTTTGCTGAGAAGAATGTGCCTGGCGTCGATCTCGAGATCGGCCAAACGACCACGCTCGATGTTCCAGTAGCATTGAGTGTTGAAGCAAGTGTCACTCTTGATGAGAGGTTCAACTATGAACTGGTGGACACTACGAACTCCGTAGTAGATGGAGTTATTCGTGACTTCGAAGTTCAGCATCTGCCGCTCAACGGCCGCAACTTTCTCGAACTTGCATTGCTCATTCCCGGCAACTCGCCCGCTCCAAATTTTGATCCCACAAAGACAAACACGGTGGTTATATCGTCGGCCGGTCAACTTGGTCGCGGCGGCAACGTCACTGTAGACGGAGCAGACAATAACGATGATGTGGTGGGTGGCGCGGTTCAGAATATCTCGCAGGACGCCGTGCAAGAGTTCCAAATTGCGACCAACAGGTTCTCGGCGCAACTTGGTCGTTCAGGATCGTCGGTTATCAACATAGTTACAAAATCCGGCACAAACATGTATTCGGGGTCCGGGTCGTTCTTCTTTCGCGATCATTCATTGCAGGGTTTGCCTGCCACTTTCGATCGCGGCTTGGGCCAAACTCCACCATTCGATCGCGAGCAAGTTGCTTTAACTTTTGGTGGGCCAATTAAAAAAGATGTCGCCTGGTTTTTTGCGTCGATGGAATACAGGAATCAGGATGGGGCAGCGCTAGTAGGTGTGCGAAACCTGGCAACGAGAACGATTAATCGCACTTTTGCCGCGGCGCCACTGAATGACTTGTTAAGTACCGAACGCGTCGATTGGCAAGCGACTTCTGCGGATCACCTGTTCTTTCGTTATTCATTGCAACGCGAGGATGACGTTTCGGCAAGTACTCTGGATCGTGCCATTGGTTCGGCCTCGCAGCGTCAAGCAGGTGTAAACAACACGCATTCTTTCCTTACGAACTACACTCGGGTCTTTACGCCCCGAGACGTTAACAGTTTCAACGGTAGCTACAGCACTTTTTTCAACGATATTGAGCCCGTTACACCTGGACCACAGCTTACATTCCCTAGTATTCAAGACGGTGCGTCATTCCGAGTTCCGCAGGGCACAAAACAGAAGCGTCTGCAGTTTAGCGATACGCTTTCGCTGGTGCGAGGTAACCACACGCTAAACGTCGGTGGCGAGTTTCAGCATGTCGCCGCTGATTTTGATTTGCGAGTTTTCCAATCGGGTCGCGTTGAGTTAATTGAGGACTTTCCAGACTTCGATCGCAATCACGACAATCGCGTCGATGATAATGATTTGCTTTTCGCAGTGACGCTCCGCAGCGCAAACCCAACTAAGCCGTTGTTGATTCCCGACGCCAATAGCAACTACATCGCCGCGTTCGTCCAGGATGATTGGCGCGTCAATCGCCAGCTTACTTTGAATCTTGGTCTGCGTTACGAGATTGATACGGATGTGAAAAATGTCAGTCGCGTTAACCAGCTAAATCCAATTGTTCTTCCTTTTCTTCACGGCACGCGTGGTAAAGACGCAAACAATTTTGCTCCACGTGTTGGTTTCAACTACGCAACTAAAGACGGAACCATGAGCGTTCACGGCGGGTACGGTATCTATTACGATCGCATTACTCTTGAGATTCAGTCGCTCGAACGCGGTCTTGACGGTCGTGCCCTTCCCATCGAAGTCCGTGCTGGTTCATTGCTCTTCATCGAGGGAAATCCGTTTGACCCGGTGACGGGACAGTTTCCTCCAGGTACTCCGACGTTAGCGAATCCGTTTACCGGTTTCGTTCTGCCTGGGGCTGGCGCCGCGGGAATCAATATCATCGACAACGCGATGCAAAACCCGATGGTCCAACAGATGAATATTGGGGTCGAGCGTCAGTTTGGACGCGATTACGTGTTGAGGGCCGACTATCTCCATAACTTTGGAACGCACTTCATTATTGGTCGCACGATTGGAGCCGTTTTCAATCCAGTAGTTGGTGGAACAGATACGATAACGAATCTGGAGTCGAGCGTTAGGACCAAGTACGACGGTTTGCTGTTGAGTCTTGAAAAACGATTCGCTCACAATTATCAATTTCGCGCTTCGTACACACTTTCCAAGGCGTTCAATTTTGCTAATGACGATCAGATTCCATTCTCGAATGGGCCGCTTAACCCGAGCAACTTAGCGTTGGAGTATGGACCAACGCCAAATGATCAACGGCATCGTTTTACATTTTCTGGCGTTTTTGATGCTCCCTACGGAATTACTCTGGCGCCTATCGTCACCTTAGCTTCAGGTGTTCCAATGGACATCCTGGTGCCTGGTGGCGCCCAGAGAATCCCGCAGCTCCAGCGCAATGCAGGCGGTCGGCTTTTTCACACCGGCAGTGAATTGAATGCATTTATCAAGACGATCAATGCTGCAGGTGGTTTTGCCGGACAACCATTGCCACTGGTTAATGACAACGTGCGCTTTAACGATTCATTTAGCTCGTTTGATCTCCGTGTCTCCAAAGTATTCAAGCTAGGTGAGCAGGTTCGACTCGAGCCATTGGCCGAAGTCTTCAACTTATTCAATGTGACGAACGTGCTGGGTACTTCGAAGTCGAACTATTCTGGTTTCTCGAATGTGCTGGTCCGCGATAGCAACGATGTAAGCAGCCCCGCATTTCTTCGGTCCACCAGCTTTGGAAGTCCGGTGACAACCGCCGGAGGCGTTTTTGGTTCAGGTGGTCCGCGTGCATTTCAGTTTGGCGCGCGCGTAACTTTCTAAGACGGAGGGACTATGGCCCATATTGCTTTACCGGAGGGACTGCCCGGGATCACGGGTCCGATGGCCCAGTATCCAGAAACCGAACGACATCTCAGTGGCCTTGCGGAAGCTTTACTGCGTGGACCATCGTCAATTACGCCAGCCGAGCGCGAGTTGATAGCGGCTTACGTGTCTTCAGGCAACGAGTGTCACTTCTGCACTCAATCACACGCTGCAGCGGCACGGGAACTATACCTTGAGGAACGCACCGTCGTTGACTGTGTGCTTAATGATTTAACCGCGGCTCCGCTCAGTGAGAAAATGCGAGCCTTGCTTAACATTGCCGGCAAAGTCCGCGAGGATGGGAGGCTCGTCAACAGCGAAGACGTTGAGCGGGCGCGGAACGCCGGCGCAGATGACAAGGCAATTCACGACACGGTTTTAATCGCTGCGGCGTTCTGCATGTACAACCGCTACGTCGATGGACTCGGCACGTGGGCTCCAGCTGACCCGGACGCTTACAAAGCTTCGGGAATCAGATTGGCCACGAAGGGTTATGTGAACCGAGCAGAGTCGTAACGATCATCAAGCATTAGACTGTCATGGAGGGTCGGGCAAGCATTTCCAGTTAGAGGAGTGTGTATGAGTATCTTCCTTCGATCATTGGTTGTTGGCGGGTCGATCGCCGATCCTGGAGGTTTGACCATCGACTATGCTGCGTTGCAGAAATCAATGGAAGGCAAACCGCGCCCAGCGAACATCGATGGTTTTACTCCGGAACAACGATTCTTTCTGGCTTACGCACACAACTGGGCGACTAACATGCGACCGGAATACGCTCGCTTCATCGTAAACCAGGACCCGCATCCGCTGGCTAAGTTTCGTGCTAATGGCCCGCTGTCGAACAAGTCGGAATTCGCAGAAGCATTTCAATGTAAGACTGGCTCGCCCATGGTCAGGACCAAACGTGGCCAAATCTGGTAATCATCGGAGTAGACTCGCTATCGCACATGACACGCAAATTTCACCATCGGTTCATCCTCGCAACTGTTTTCGTTTTAACGTCGTCTGTATTTGCGTTCACTCTTGGACAAGCTCCGCAAACAAAGAGACCACTCCGTTTTAGAGTCGCTCTATCACCCACACTCTCGTCGAGCGCAGTATCGGGACGTCTTTTGGTGTTCATGACAAAGAGCACTGAACCAATGGATGTAATTGCGCCTTCGCTCTTTGAGTTGGATAAAGTTTGGGTTGCGGCGAAGGAGATTCACAATCTGACACCGGGAAAGTCGATTGAGTTTGACCCGGACACGCTTTCGTCGCCCGCCCCCTTCTCGACTGCTCCGAACGGCGATTACCAGGTGATGGCGGTTCTCGATGAGAACCATTCCTTTGCATATTCAGATATGGGACCGGGCGACCTCCGCAGCAGTGTGGTTGCTGCGCGAGGATTGCAACCGGCGGACTCGGACTCGATAGAGTTGGTGTTGAGCAAGCGTGTCGAAGATGAACATCCGATTGTTGACACTGACTCAATCAAGCTCGTTACTTTTCAGAGTCCGCTGTTATCGGAGTTCTGGGGCAGACCTATCATGATGCGTGCCGGCGTTGTGCTGCCGCCAAGTTATGCGACTGCGAAGAATCACTATCCAACTGTTTTCAGGATCCACGGCTTCGGAGGTTCACACCGAAACGCCTGGACAGCGGGAGCAATGTTGCAGAAGAAGATGGCCGACGGATCGCTGCCGGAAATGATTCATGTTTATCTCGATGGGACTTGTCCGTGGGGGCATCACGAGTTCGCTGACTCTGCCAACAATGGACCATGGGGCCAGGCACTAACGAAAGAGTTTATTCCTTATCTCGAAAGCAAATTTCGCATGGATGCCACTGCGAATGGACGTTTCCTGACCGGGCACTCTTCGGGTGGCTGGTCAACACTTTGGTTGCAGGTCACCTATCCGGACATGTTTGGCGGTACGTGGTCTACCTCGCCCGATCCAGTCGACTTTCGCAGTTTTAGCGGTATCGATCTAACAAAGCCCGGCGATAATTTCTACGAGGACAAAACAAGCAAGCCGCGAAACATTTTTCGATTCCAGGGCCACGATATTTTTAGCTGGAGCGACTATGTGCGCTATTCACGAGTGATTGGAGAATACGGCGGACAAGTGGAATCGTTCGAAGCGGTGTTCAGTCCCCGTGGCGACGATGGCCGGCCGATGTCACTGTTCGATCGAGAGACTGGAGCCATTGATCCTTTTGTGCAGAAGGCCTGGGAACGCTACGACATCGCGCGCCTACTTCGAACGAACTGGAAAACTCTGGGACCAAAGCTGCAAGGCAAGATTCATCTGGTTGTAGGTACCGCCGACAACTTCCATCTCGAACAGGCTGTGTATCTGCTGCGCGACACCTTGAAGGAATTAGGCAGTGATGCAACTTTCGAATTCGTAGAGGGTCGAGATCACATGGATCTTTATAAAGGCGATCTGGCCGATCGAATCGTTCAAGCTATGTACCAGGTTGCTCGACCCGTGTCTAAAAAGAAGGAGTCGGTCAACTGATTGGCAGCACAGGAACAGCTTAAACGTCAGATTGGTTTGCCGACTGCGATTGCCCTTATCGTTGGAGAGATCATTGCCGTCGGCATTTTTTTGACTCCGGCAGGTATGGCCAAATCGCTCGGATCACCGTTCTGGCTTTTGATCATTTGGGTATTGATGGCGGTCCTATCGTTGTGCGGCGCGCTTTGCTTTGGGGAGTTAGCGGTTCGGTTTCCGGAGGCGGGTGGAGGTTACGCTTACCTGCGTGAGATCTATGGACCAGGCTTGGCGTTTCTTTACGGATGGATGGCGCTCCTGGTCATGGATCCGGGACTGACCGCAGCAATTGCCACTGGCGCGGCCAGCTACGTCGGCTACGGCTTGCGTCTAACGCCGCGCGGAAACCAGATCGTCGCGATTGCCGCGATCATATTCTTGGCCCTTGCAAACATTCGCGGCGTAAAGTTGGGCGCCTGGTTTGTGCGTTGGCTAACAGTGCTGAAAGTCGGATTTCTCGGTGGCATGGTGTTGCTGGCTTTCGTTGGAAAGGCGGGCAACTGGACCAACTTCGTGCCATTTGTAGCTCAGCGACCAGGATCCAAACCACTGGCAGAAGCGTTGGCAGTGGGCGTTGTGGGTTCTTTTTTTTCCTTTGCAGGTTGGTGGGACGTGAGCAAGGTTGCGGGTGAAGTTCGGGATCCTGTTAGGACTATGCCTCGCGCGTTTATTTACGGTCTGCTTGTTGTGGCGACCGTTTACATCCTAACGAGTGCGGCATTTATTTATCTTGTGCCGATGCAGGACGTCACAAATGGTCAGGCATTCGCAGCCCAGGTTGGTGAAGTGTTATTCGGACGCACGGGCGCGCAAGTCTTTTCCTTTTTCGTTATTGTGGCGGTGCTTGGCAGTCTTGCCCCGATTATCATGTCAGCGCCACGCGTTTATTTTGCAATGGCGCGCGATGGTCTGTTCTTTCCGGCGGCGGCTGTACTTCATCGTCGATTTAACACGCCCGCCAGGTGCATCGCACTTCAGGCCGTGCTGGCTTGTTTGCTCGTCTTGAGCGGAACCTTTGAACAGATCATTTCATATTTCTTTTTTGTGGTTTTGGTCTTCATCGGTTTGACAGTGTTTGGTTTGTTCTTATTGAGAGGTCGCCAAACGGTTACGCCTGAATACACGACTCCCGGCTATCCGTTGACTCCCGTTGTTTTTCTAATGTTGTTGTTGGTGATGTTGTTTCTGCTTGCGATGGGCCAACCAAAACAATCGTTCCTCGGCGTTGGAGTCGTACTGCTGGGAGTTCCGGTGTATTACCTGCTTTTCAAGGGGCGCAAATTATCGTCACACTGACATCGCGCGAAGCTCGAATAGACGAGCAACCCACGAAGCTTAAGTTCTAAGCACAAAGTCGAAGGATTTACCTCATGACCTGGATAAAAACAGTATTACCATCAGAAGACGAACAAGTTCGAAAGGCGTCAGAGAGTCAACGTGATCTTTATCCCATCGAATATGCAACGCCAGTTCATCCGACGTTGGATGGCGAAAGCGCCGGCATCGTTTCGTCGCACAGTCTGATTCCCGATGCTTTGTTTCATGCTTTTGCTACGTACGGTTCGCTAATGTCGCCGGATCTGCCGTTGCAACGACACCAGCACGAAATGATCGCAACGATGGTGTCAGTGACCAATCGGTGTTTTTATTGAATCGAATCTCACGCAGAGTTTCTGCGTCGGGTCACACTAGATGAAGACATGGTCAAGGCGTTGCAAGACGACTACGCGAACGCACCGATCTCCGAACAGGACCGCACAATGCTCGACTACGTGGTCCAAGTCACGAAAGACGCTACGCGCATTTCACCAAAAGATCATGAACGCTTGCGCTCTGTAGGTTTCGATGACAAAGGGATACTCCAGATTACCTTGATTGCATCCTGGTTTAACTATATCAATCGTGTCGCAGACGCGCTTGGAGTTGGAAGAGAATAGGAAATTCGAATTCGGATTTGTGATGGGAAAGTTCGTAAATGTATTGGCGCGAAATTCCTCTACAATGGCGATCATGAAACCCACGCAAACTCGACCCTTGTTAACGCTCTGTGTGTTTGCCTTGCTCGTCGGTGTCACGCATTCGGCGTCTGGTCAATCCAAAGCGGCTCAGCTTTACACAAAAAAAGAAATAGCAGCTGTGATGGAACGGGTCTTCGCCTGGCAGGTCGCCAACCCAGTCGAAATAAATCTTAAGAACAATAACCAGTGGGCGCGTTCTGCTTTCTACGCGGGCATCATGTCGGCATATGGAACGACTGGTGACAAGAGATATCTCGATCAAGCCCTTCGATGGGCCAACGACCGACAGTGGAAACTAGGGGATCGTCCTCGGCACGCCGACGATCAGGCAGCCGGACAAACATATCTCGAACTTTACCTGCTACAAAGAGATCCGGCTAAGATTGCCAGTACTAAGACGACTTTGGATGCAATCATTGCGGATCCAAAACCCGGTAGGGAAGACTGGTGGTGGTGTGATGCGTTATTCATGTCCCCGCCCGTTCTCGCGCGACTCTACACAGCAACAAAAGATGAGAAGTATCTAAAGTTTCTAAATACGATGTGGTGGGACACGACTGACTTTTTATTCGATCCATCCGAGAACCTTTACTATCGCGATAAGAACTACATCGGCAAGCCGAACGCTAACGGCAAAAAAGTCTTTTGGGCACGAGGTAATGGTTGGGTGATGGCTGGTACTGTTCGCGTCCTTCAACACCTGCCCAAGAACGACCCGTCGCGAAAACGCTACATCGACTTGTTGCAAAAAATGGCCGCTGCCGTAGTCAAGGTGCAGGGTGCTGACGGATTGTGGCGACCAAGTCTCCTTGATCCCCTTGAAGCGCCGGTTCCTGAGACAAGCAGTTCTGGGTTTTTCTGTTACGCGATTTCGTGGGGAATCAACAATGGTTACCTGGATCGAAAAACCTATACGCCAATCGTAAAGAAAGCATGGAGCGGACTCAACACTGCTGTGCATCCTGATGGAAAGCTTGGCTGGGTCCAACCAATTGGAGCCGCACCAGCGAGTGTTACATTCGACATGAACCAGGAATATGGATCAGGTGCGTTTCTGCTTGCGGGTAGTGAAATGTACAAGTTGAAGTGAGTTAACGCTCTCGGTGTTCTATTTTCGATTTCGCTAACCGGTTGACCAGTTCTTAAATGGAGGCCACGTGCTCACTCGCAAACTAAACCTTGCCGGTTTTGTTTTAGTCGTTCTGTTTACTTTCGTTCTTCCCCTCGCTGCGCAAGAAACGCCGCTGATCACAAATACATCAGGCCGGCATACAACGAGTCTTAATGGGCGTTGGCAAACAATCATCGATCCCTACGAGACCGGCTATTACGACTACCGGTATGAGCCGCGTTCCGATGGTTATTTCAAAAACACAAAACCCGCCAGTCCAGGTGATCTGGTCGAATACGATTTCGATCGTTCTCCACAATTGACCGTACCGGGCGACTGGAACTCACAGGACGAGAAGCTGCTCTTTTACGAAGGCACCATCTGGTACAAGAAATCTTTCGACTATTCAAAAAAAGGTCGTTCTCGAGTATTTGTTTATTTCGGCGGTGCAAATTATCTGACCGACGTCTATCTAAACGGGCAGAAACTTGGGCGACACGAAGGCGGCTTCACTCCATTCAACTTCGAAGTAACCTCGCTGCTTCGCGAGAAGGATAACTACCTGGTCGCGAAAGTTGACAATAAACGTCGCCGCGATGCGGTGCCAACACTCAATACCGATTGGTGGAATTATGGGGGTCTGACTCGGGAAGTGAGTCTGATCGAAATGCCAGACACATTTATTCAAGACTATCTAATCCAATTGAGGAAAGGCACATTGGACCAGGTTGCCGGTTGGGTAAAGCTTAATGGCACCGCGGCTAACCAGACTGTCAACATCGAAATACCGGAAGCCAAAACTAAACAGTCAGTCACTACAGACGCGAACGGTTATGCACCGGTTAGTTTCAAAGCAAGTCTGAATCTTTGGTCGCCGCAAACACCGAAGTTGTATGACGTCAAATTAACTGCGGGTGCCGACGTAGTCACTGACAAGATCGGGTTTCGCAGTATTGAAACAAAAGGCACCGATATTCTTTTGAATGGCAAGCCGATTTTTTTGCGAGGCATTTCCGTTCATGAAGAGTCACCTCGTGGTGGTCGAGCCTACGGCGAAGACGATGCCCGCACATTGTTAACTTGGGCAAAGGAACTTGGATGCAACTTTGTTCGACTCGCCCACTATCCTCACAATGAAGCTATGACGCGAATGGCGGACCAGATGGGTGTGATGGTTTGGTCTGAGATACCGGTCTATTGGACGATCTTGTGGGACAACCCAGCGACTCTCGAAAACGCGAAGACACAACTCGGCGAAAGCATTTTGAGAGACAAGAACAAAGCTTCGATAATTCTCTGGTCAGTAGCCAATGAAACTCCGGTTGGCGATGCGCGTCTGAAATTCTTGAAAGGACTCATCGATTACGCTCGCTCACTCGATTCAACGAGACTTCTCACCGCAGCTAACGAACGACATTACGCAGATCCCGTCACTCAGGTGGTTGACGATCCGTTGGGTGAATATCTTGATGTCCTCGGTTGTAACGAATACGTTGGTTGGTACGACGGTGTCTCTGCCAAAGCCGACGGTTTGTCGTGGAAAGTGACTCTCAATAAACCTCTTGTGATCAGCGAGTTTGGTGGAGATGCATTGTTTGGCAACCACGGTGACAAGAACGCGAAGTGGACCGAGGAATATCAGAAAGATTTGTACGAACATCAGATCGGGATGCTGCGAAAAATTCCGTCACTGCGTGGCATGTCGCCGTGGATTCTGACTGATTTTCGATCGCCGAGAAGACCCTTGCCGGGTATCCAGGATTTCTACAATCGAAAGGGATTGATATCGAGTCGGGGTGAAAAGAAGCAGGCGTTTTTTGTGTTGCAGGATTTTTATCGGGAGTTATCGGAGGCCGGAAAGTGATTTGAATTTCCTGCGAACGCTTAGTGATTTCGACGGAACGCCCTTCAGTTAAGACAACAAGTCGTCGAGTAATGCCCCGGTCTCGACCTCAACCGGCTCAAATCCTCTACGGAAAATCCGTGCGCCATTAATTCCTCGCAAGGTCGTTTGGCCATTTTCGACGCGAGCGATCGCGCCCTCTCGGAGACCGGCAACGGGAGTATCATTCTCCTCGAGAAATTCAACGATCCGATCTTCCTGAGTCTCCCCCATGTGCGTCGAGTCAGGATTGGGATCCAAATAGTGCGGGCTGATCTGAAACGGAACCAATCCGAGAGCGTCGAACGATGGTGGCTGAACGATGGGCATGTCGTTCGTCGTCTTAATTGTCGGACTCGCCACGTTTGAACCGGCACTCGATCCGATGTAGGGCATCCCGCTCTCCACGCGTTTCCTTATTGGCTCGATAAGGTTCACTTCATAAAGACTCTTCAATAACCGAAAAGTATTACCGCCACCGATAAAGATTGCGGAGGCGGTGTTCACTGCTTCTACCGGGTCAGCAGCATCGTGCACCGAAGTCAATTCGTACCCCATCTCATCGAAGCGTTCTGAGGCCATCTCAGCATATTCATCACGCTCGTAAACCGCGTAAGGAACAAACAGTACTGACTTGACCGTGGCTAAGAAGTCTCGGATTTCGGCTTCAGCGTGATCGAGATAGCCAGTGCCATACAGGGTCGAATTGCTAATTAATAGGACTCGCTTATTTTGTGTGGGCATCGAGGTTCAAGGCCGGCGTAGTTAGTCCACGTGAATGATGCCGCGTTGAAATGCTTCAGATACCGCTTGCGCTCGATCGTTGCAACCAAGCTTCGCAAAGATATTACTGGCGTGAACACGAACGGTCCCTTCGCTGATGTCCAAAGTGTTGGCGATTTCCCGATTCGATCCACCTTTTGCAATCAAGCGCAGAATCTCCAGCTCGCGTGGACTCAATTCCGAACGTGGAATTCTCTCAGCGAGTCGCGACGCAACCTCTGGAGGCAACAACCGTTGGCCTGCATGCACTGCTCTGATAGCACCGATCAAGTCATGACCTTTAACGTCTTTCAGAAAATAAGCGCGCGCACCTGCTTGCAAGGCCTGAAAGATGTCTTCGTCTCCTCCAAAGGTTGATAGCACTATGATCTTGGCGCGCGGAAACTCTTTCACGATAGCGGCAATCGCTTCAGTTCCGCTGAGCAACGGAATTCTCAAATCCATCAACGTCACATGGGGCTGGTGTTCGCGATAAAGATCGATGGCCTCGCGTCCGTTTCGCGCTTCAGCGACAGTGATCATGTCGGTCTGACTATTGATAATTGCGGCCAGGCCGGTGCGCACCACAAAGTGGTCCTCAACGATCATGACTCGCAGCCGTTCGCTTTCACTCATGGACAAACACAACCAAGCACAACTTCTTAGATCGGTACTTCAACTAACAATTCCGTTCCTTGTCCTAGATGACTCTTGAGCGTTAACCGTCCGCCAATTCGTTCAGCGCGTTCTCGCATACCCGTCAGACCGTAATGGCCCACGCCCAGCGGAATAATATTTTCTGTGTCGAAGCCGCTTCCATCGTCCTGAACCGATAGCATTAAACTGTCGGTATCGTACCGCAGTTTAATATTAATGTTTCGAGCGGCAGCGTGCTTGACCGCATTAGCCATTGCTTCCTGGAAAATTCGCAGAAGGTTTTTCTCAATAACTGGATTTATCCGGCGTGGAGTTCCAACTACTTGTACCTTCGCCTCGGCAGCCGCAGTTGCAGCCATCTTCGCAGCGATCTCCGGAAGCTCCGCCGCTAACTCATGTCGCTCAAGTTCGTCCGAACGTAAATCCGAAACTGATCGTCTAGCCTCGGACAAACTATAACGAACGAGATTGCATGCCTGGTCCAAACGTTGACTGAGGCTCAGTGGCAGATCTGTTGTATGCATACTTATCGAATCAAGCTGTAGAGCAATGCCGGCGAGGTTTTGAGCGAGAGTATCGTGAATTTCTCTTGCTATGCGATTTCGTTCTCCGAGGACTGCCGAATAACGGGCTTTCAACTCCATCATGCGGAGTCTGTAAAGCAACATCGCCACCATCAAACACACCGCAACCATTAAGCCAACGAACAGAGAAGTTTGATAGAAGCGTGGCTTCAGATAGAAACCAAACGATGCGCCGGATTCGTTCCATGGCCCATCAAGGTATCCTGCGATGACTCGAAATCGATATTGTCCCGGCGGTAAGTTCGCGTAGTAAGCAAAACGCCGGGCGCCAGCATCAACCCATTCTTTGTCGACACCTTCGAGTTTGTATTTGAAGCGGACTTTCTCTGGCGATACATAACTCAAAGCGGCGTAATGAATTTCGACTTCACCGGATCCAACCGGCAGTTGCGCATCCGGGGCGACTTGCAGTTGTTGTTTGTTGATAACGATCTTTTCAATATGTACCGGCGGTATGATCCCACTGGAATACAGACGGTTTGGATCGACGACTACAACTCCCTTCATCGAACAAAACATGAGTGTTCCTTCATCTGTTTTCCAGGCTACCGGCTGATTTCCAATGTTAAATGCTCGAGTTTTCATTCCGTCGCGTACGCCATAATCGATCGGGTTAACTTTTTGAATTCGACCCTCGGCCATATTTTTCAGTTCTGTTTTACTCACTCGAAACAAACCCTGTGCGCAACTGAACCAGAAGTTTCCGCGGCCATCGTCGAGCATCCCGTAAACGAAACTCACGAGCAGGCCGTTTTCGGAAGTGAAGTTAAAAAATTTTCCGTCTTTGAATCGGCTGAGACCATTGCGTGTAGCAAACCAAAGCGATCCTTCGTCGTCCTCAAAACTCGCACTCACCCGGCTTCCCGCAAGTCCATCCCGTGTTGTGTACGTAACAAAACGATTGTTTTCGTATTTGGAAAGTCCGCCGCCGTGAGTCCCAATCCAGAGGGTTCCATTGTGATCGATTAACAACGTCCGAACTTGATCACTCGCCAGGCCGTCGTGGCTAGTGAAGTGTTTGCCATTTCCGCTGCTGTCATAAAATTCGAAGAGCCCATCTCCATCAGTACCCACCCAGATATGATCTTGATGATCTCTGTAGATGGTCCGTACTTCGAAGCCACTCTTCCAACCTGCAAGTTTGTGTAAACCCGTGCGCGACAGAATCAGTAAGTCCTGTTCAGCTCCGATCCAAAGGTTTCCTTCTTTGTCTTCACCAATCGATTTCACAGAACCGATTGGCAGGCCGTTCAAACTTTGATAAGAGACCTGCGTTCCGTTTTTGTATCCGGCAAAGCCATTCACCGTTCCAATCCAAAGTGTGCCGGTGCTGTCCTGGAATACGGACCGAGCGCTGTCGTTTGATAAGCCATTCGGCTTCGATAACGTGAAGAGTTGTTTTGTTCGGAGTCTGCCAAGACCGTTGGACTGGAAACCGATCCAGACGTTCTCTTCACGATCACGAAAGATGCTGTAAACAACACCTGGATTTGTTGGGTCTCCCAGAGTGACAGATTCGAACTTCCCATCCCGAAGTCTTACAACGCCCTCGCGTAAAGCAATCCACAATGTACCGTCGGAATCCTCGTAAAGTTGATTGATTCTTTGCGTGTGTTCCTCACGCCGATTGAAGGTTGTGAGTCTGTTGTCTTTCCACTTTTTAATTACGCCATTGCGAAAGCCCAACCAGAGTGATTGATCTTTTCCCTCTGACAGATGATCAAGTTGGCCGTCACTCTTTTCAACCGCACCGCTAACCCGGGAAAACCTTCCATCGTTAAAACGATGAAGACTTGAAGCAGTTGCTATCCAGACTCCTGCGGATGATCCGGCGCAGATTGCAGTGATTGAATTCTCGGCTAACCCATCAGCCGTGGTGAAACGAGTGAAGACCCCGTGAGAGTAGCGCGCGGCTCCTGCGGGAGTACCGAGCCAGATGTTTCCCTCCTGATCTTTACTGAGTTCAGTGATGACATCGTCTGGCAGGCCGTCGGCGGTGGTGAATGTTTTGAACACGCCGTCCTTTAGAAGCGTGAGACCGCCGCCATAAGTACCAATCCAAAGTCCGCCTTCATCGTCTTCCTGGATCGCCCACACCTCATTGTCCCGCAGACTGCCGGTTTCAACTGTAAAGGCGGTGAAACTTGTCCCATTGAATCGAACCAAACCGTAATCAGTGCCGAGCCAAAGATATGCGTCGCGAGTTTGGACAATCGCCCTGATCCGCGATTGTGTGAGCCCTTCGGCTTCGCCCCAAAAATCGATGCCTTGAATATCAGGCGCGGTCGCCCACAATTCCTTCCTTGCCGCCGACGTCTTAGCAACGGAAACAAAGATGGTTGCAGCAAGGACGATGCAAAGAAAAAGAGCTCTATCTTTGTGGGCCATGGGTCGCAAGGACCTCCGGTCGGGAACGATTTCGAGCAAGTGACTGAGTCGCTGTCAGGCTTAATTGATTCTTATGCCGACGAAAGTGCGGTTGTATTTGGCGCAATTATACTCAACCATTCGGGTTTTCAAATGATTTCTTCCCAGATTCAGCTTTTTGGAATTCACTCGGCTCTGCATGGAAGCTCAGAAAGTTCTTACCGGGAACAAATCACTTACCTGGCGACTAACGCAACCTCAATAAGCAGATCGCATATGCCAAGCTACACGACTGTGCAATAAGGCCGAAGCAAAAATGAACTAATCTCCCTGCCGAATCTTGGTTGATTGCGCATATCCGCAGGATTGCGCACAGAAAAGTACGAGTCCCAATGCAGGCGACGAGCGGATCGCCTGGTGAACAAGAAAAAAATTCAGGCGCGCCATTCCTTTTCCAGTCCGAGTCACGTTTAGTGTCCAGGCGAAGGGTCAAATCTTTGCCTCGGAGTCCGTACTAAGGTTTGGTGACACTCCCTGCGCCTTGCAATCGCCCTCAACGCCTAAGGAGAATCAGCATGAAACCCGGAAATTTTAGGAACGCTCTGTTTTTGGCAGTGGTGATAATTGCTCAGAGCTTTTCTGCGACAAGTGTTGTGGCCCAGATCGGAGGAGGCGGAGCTATTCAGGGGACCGTTACTGATCCCGGAGGCGCGATAGTTCCAGGAGCGACGGTCGCGGTTACCAACGTCGCTACTGGTGTCGAAACTAGTAAACAAACGAACGAGGCAGGCGTTTATGTAATTACACCGTTGCCGCCTGGCGAGTACAAAGTTGTAGTTTCACTTAAAGGATTTCAAACACTGATTCAGGAAAAAGTGATCGTCGATGCGTTAACGACGGTGACGGTGAACCTTGCGCTCAAGGTCGGCGAAGTAACTGAGACAGTCACAGTTTCTGAAGCGCCATCGCAATTGAACACTTCTGACGCACGACTTGGCACCACCATCAGAAATGAACTGTACACAAACCTTCCGCTTGCGATGGGAACTGCTGTGGCAGGTTCCGGAATCGGCCAGGGACCACGGAATCCGGGTGCTTTCATTTTCTTGTTGCCAGGTGTCACAGAAGGGAATCGTTGGGGGCAGGTAAATGGTGCACAGGGTTTTTCAAAAGACGTGTTCATCGAAGGCGTACCAGTTACTGATCCGATTCAACAGGGTGAAGGGCGGACGATTGCGCTTGGTGTTTCCGTCGAAGCAGTCGAACAGTTTCAGGTTGAAACGAGCGGTACCGGGGTTGAGTTTAATGGGCAAGGTTCCGAAAACTATCAAATCAAATCAGGGACGAACAGCTTTCATGGTTCCGGATTTGAGTATCTGAGAAATACTTCCCTTGATGCGCGAGGATTCTTCCCGGCGATTCGGCCGGTCGAACATCAAAACGAATTTGGAGCGACAGTCGGTGGTCCAATAATCAAGAAAAAGCTTTTCTTCTTTTTTTCGTACGACGGCTGGCGCTATCGCGTGACGAGTCCGACTCAGCTGGTATCAATTCCAACACTCAAAGAACGAACCGGCGATTTTACTGAGCTAGGTGTAAACATCTATGACCCGCTTTCGACTGTCTGCGTCGCGGGTGTGTGTACACGCACACAGTTTAGTGATCCGACCCGCGGGACTGCGAGTAACCCACTCGGTCTCAATATCATCCCTGCTGCACGAATCTCTCCGATCTCGAAGGTTTACCAAAGCCTTTTGCCTGTCCCGAGCAGCACGGGCGTCGCTAATAACTATCTCGGACAAGTTCCAGTTGGTTACGACAACAACAGCTACAATCTTAAGATTGATTACACCTTGACTGAAAGACAGCAACTTTCGGGTTTGTATACGTACGGCAAGCGAAGTCAATCTGGTGCGTACCGAGAGGTGAGCTCGGCATTTCCTCAATCGGCACTGCCGCTTCCGTACACCGACACCAGGTTGGTGACTGAAATTCCCAAGGTCTTCCAGTTAAAATATAACTGGTCAATCAAGCCGACGCTCGTGAATCAACTGAGCTTTGGTTACAACCATTTTTTTGTTCCCATCACCAACGCGACCTCCGATGGTAAATGGTCACAACAGTCCGGACTGAAAGGACTCCCGCCCGGAGATGCGAGCGATGCATTTCTAGAAGCGACGTTTGCTGGATCTAATGCACCGAGCGGTTGGCGTGCCGTTAATTCCAGAGACTTCGAAGACAATAACTACAACTACACAATTCAAGACAACGTGCTCTGGATTAAAAATAAACACTCGTTCAAATTTGGTTTTCAGTATCAGAAAACTTACGACAAAGTGAAGAACGACGACACCGGAAGTTTCTTTGTCGCTAATTTCAGCAATAGTCAAACTGCGCAATTCAGCTCCGGCAGTACGCTTAACGCAAACACAGGAAATGCATATGCGAGTTATCTGGTAGGAGCTCTGAGCACCGCAACCGTCAATCTAGACACCGTCTCCGGATCGACGCCGACTACCGCACAATTCAGTACGACGTCTTTCTGGGTTGCTGATGACTACAAGTTCAATTCGCGTCTTACTCTGAATCTGGGTCTGCGTTATGACTACATGATTCCTTACACTGAAAAGAACGATAGCTTCACGTTTCTCGATCCGACGATTCCGAATCCTGCCGCAGGCGGACGACCCGGAGTGCTGCGCTTCGGTGGCAACGTCGCTCCTGATGCAATCAGTTGTCACTGTAGTCAGATCGTTAACACCTATCCGAATGCGTGGGGACCGCGAGCCGGTTTTGCATACGCGTGGAATGATAGGACCGTGTTTCGCGGTGGCTACGGCGTGATGTACACAAGGCGAGGCGCTGTCGGAGGTCGCGAAAACGC
>AR_comb_assmDRAFT_10067163_pt1 | contig 27404 bp, 17 predicted proteins | sample ArasoioldDNA_FD_10543 | JGI IMG/M metagenome (IMG submission 10543) | reverse complement strand
AAAAAACCAATCCTGACGCAGGAATCTCAATTCTTGGTGAGGCTGTCGAGATAGCGATTGTTGTAGAGCGTCGTGGTCTTCTGGACAAATTCGAGAATCTTGAACATACGGTCTCGCGCTTCACGATTCATCTCGCGGAACTGTACGGCGATTCCAGAGCCGGGATCGAGGCGCGTCACAAAACCTTCAGCACGCAAGTTGGGATCGTCCATGGAGAAGTTCAGCTTGATCTGGCTGCCCGGGGACAGGATCGTGCTGGTCTCGACGAAGCATCCACCCATGCTGATGTCGGTGAGGTTGGCGAACATGGGCACGGCGCCGGCTTCGGTATGCACTTCGATCGTGACGCGGCATTTCATGCGCGGATGCGCCCGCCGGTCTTTGTAGGCGAGCTGCTTCTGCTTCTCGATATACATCCGGCGGTCAGCCTCAGCGAGCAGCTGTTCCGCGTCGTTACCATCGTCCGGAAAAACGGCGCGGCCCACGCTGAGAGAGAGAATTTCTTCGCTGCAGACTTCGTTACCGGCGTGGCGAGCCAAGGCCCGCATCTGCTCCGCCTTCTTGCCGGCGGCATCAGCTGCCAGGCCGGGTGCGATCACCACAAACTCGTCTCCGCCCATGCGCGCGACGTAGTCGTATTCGCGGCAGCTGTCTTTCAGCGCCTGGGCAAACAAACGCAGAACGCGGTTGCCTTCCAGGTGACCAAAGCGATCATTGATCTGCTTGAATCCATCCATATCGGAGACCATGACCGTCAATGAGGTCTTGTCACGTTTGCAGCGCGCCAGTTCGCGATCTAGTTGCAGGAACAGGGACCGCGCGTTGGGAAGGCCGGTAAGGTAGTCGGTGGTGGCGGAATTTTCCGCTTGCTGATACTTGAGCGCATTCTCGATCGCCAGCGCCATCTTGCCGCTGACGGCCAGCAGGATTCGCAAGTGGTCGGAGGTAAAGGCGTCGCGTTCCGATCGATAGAGCGCGAGAACACCGATCACGCCCGAGACTCCTTCGAGCGGCACGGCAAGCGCCGATCGCAGGGTGCTGAACTTCGTAGGATCGTTCAGATATCCCGGTTCGACGGACGGATTCCCGTTGATGATGGGCTTGCGATTCTGGGCGACCCAACCGGACAATCCCTGCCCGACCGGGATCCGCAGAGAAGAAAACAGTCGATAGTTGTCGCCGTTAACGTACTCCGGAACAAGCTCGTCTTCGCGGCGTACGTAAATCGCGATGGCATCGTAGGGCACCATCGGCTTCAGCTTGATGGAGAACACGGAGAGCGTTTCTCCCAGGCTGAGCGATGCGCCGAGATCCTGGCTGAGTTCGAACAGGGCTTGCGCTTCCTGACGCGCCGCTGCAATGGAGGATAAGAACGTTGTTTCGCGGCCGGCGTAGTCTTGTGCCCGGGCCTTCTCGAATCCGGCTGCAGGCTCCAGTCCGCGCTCAATCTTGATGGCAGTGGAGAGCGGCGCGTTGGGATCTTCCACAGACTTCGCGATCGCCATCTCTTCCAAATGTTGATATTGCCGTTGCAGTACATCGACCACGCGCGGGTCGAACGACTTGCCGGACTCGGCGGCGAGTTTCTGCATTACTTCTTTGAGCGGCAGGGCGCGCCGATACTGACGATCGGAAGCCAACGCGTCAAGGTAGTCGACTGCGGAAAGGATGCGCGCGCCAATAGGAATCTCAGCACCTTTCAGTCCCAGTGGATAGCCGGATCCATCCCACTTTTCGTGGTGAGCGCGCACGATGGGGACGACGGGATAAGGAAAGCGCACGCGCTCCAGAATCTCGGCACCGACCAGGGTGTGAATCTTCATCTTCTCGAATTCTTCCGGACTGAGGCGGCCTGGTTTCGAGATGATGTGCTCGGGCACAGCGAGCTTGCCGATGTCGTGCAACAGGGAAGCGGCGTGCAACGCCTCCAATTCCAAGCCCGCCAAGCCCAGCTCTTTCCCTACTTCAATCGCATACACGCGGACGCGCTGCAGGTGCTCGTGCGTGGTGTGGTCCTTGGCTTCAATGGCAAGCGCCAAGGCCTCAATGGTGCGCAGATGCAGATTCGCCATTTCCTCGACGTGGCGCTTCTCGTCTTCCAGTTTGCCGAGATAAAGCCGATAAGAGCGGTAGATCAAATAGACGGCCGGCAGCACCAGCAGGGATGTTTCCCAATTCAACGTCCGGTTGAGCCACGCGATTCCGGCCGCGATTCCAGCACCGACGAGGTAGTAAGGGAACGACCAGAAATAGCAATCGACAAGAATGCGGCTCAAGGGCCGCCGCTCCGTCAGTGAGATGACGGTAGCGATGGAACCGGCATTGGCGATGAAATATACGGTCGCTGAAAGGCCAAGCAACACCGGGCGGCTATCGACAACGAGATTGGTCCAGGGATGGTGATAGACCAGGTAGGCTAGCGCGGTGGAGATGCAACCCGCGCAAACATTGAATGCGACTTGAATTCCCCGCGGCCGGTCTGGGAACAAACATTGCGCGACCATGGAGACCGCCCCCAGAATCACCGTTTCGGTGAAGCTGAGTTCGAGAACTCCGATAAGAATGAATAGGAAATTGACCGACAGGGTTCCAGTAATTCCGGGCAGGTTCACCTTGAGCCGCGAAGCCAGAATCGCGATCCCCAAGTAGCAGATGAATTCCGCGATATTCTTGCTGCTCTGGTGGATGCCGGCGTAGGTCAACGTCCAAAGGCCAGCAAGCACGATCAGCGTGATAAACAGCTTCGCCGGCGCGGACATTCTGTTCCACGAGCGGGACTGCTCGGGCATACCGATGGCTGTGCTGGTTGTGCCAGTCATTGGAGTGAGCAAACTACGCGGGGACAGTTCTCCCCAATTAAGATAGATACCAACTAACAGGCTTAGATACAATGATTTAGCGGAGATGGCACAAACTTCCGTAACTTGTCAGAGCGATTTTGCACAGGTGACCGCCGGCGGTGGAAACAGAGCTCCCGGAGCAGTACATGCAAGGACCGGAGATGTCCGAAACGGCTCCCTAGAAACCGGGCGGAGAAGATCAAGAATAGGGTGGAAACCGGTAAGGATTTCGGTTTAAATCGGCAAAATCCCGCGTTTCACGTCGTCGTTGGCTTGCGCGACGTTTTCAGGTTTTCCAAGGTCCCGCCAGTAGTATGGGTCGGCCGGAAAGGCAAGAATGCGCTCTCCTTCCGCTGCCAACCGTAGGTAAGAGGTGATGATCGAGAAAGCACCATCTTCCGTGATCCGCTCCAGCAGACGGGGGGAAATCACATGTACTCCTGAGAAGGCAAGCGCATGCATTTGCCCGGGGCGAACGACGTCAGGCGACTGGCCGTTCCCTGCCTGTCTTCCGCACAGGAGGTTTTGATTGTCAAACAGAAGTTGGCGGGAGGTTTCGCGTTTCTGTACCGCCAGTGTGGCGACGGCCTGATGGTCACGGTGAAACTTCACCATCCGTGCGAGATCGATGGTGCTGATCACGTCAACGTTATGGAGCAGGAAGGGCTCTGCGCCGTTACGCTGAAAGAACCACGCAGCTTTTTTCAGTCCGCCGCCAGTATCGAGCAAAGCCTCTTCGCGAGAAATTTCTATCTGTAGGCCGAAGTTGTTGTTGGTTTTGAGAAAGTCGACGACCCGGTCGGCGAAGTGATGCACGTTCACGATCACTTCGCGAATGCCGAATGCGGCCAGGCGGCGCAGGGTAATTTCAAGCAGCGTGTGGCCGGCCACTTCCACAAGAGCTTTGGGGCGATCGTCCGTGAGCGGCCGCAATCGGGTACCGAGCCCGGCGGCCAGAATCATGGCTTTCATTTCACGGATTGCTCCATTGCTTTTTGCTCGTTTTCCATTCGCTCCAGCTCGCGGTGCGTCACGACCACCTCGAGGCCGCTGCGTCCGCGCAATCGCTTGGCCAACTGCTCGGCAAGATACACGGACCGATGTTGCCCGCCGGTACAACCGAATGAAACCATCAGGTGCTTGAAGCCGCGCTGCTGATAATTGGCGACGCTGGCATCGACCAGCGACATGACACTAGCCATATACTGATGCACGCTCTCCTGCTGATTGAGGTACTCGATCACAGGCGTATCTCTACCGGTCAGTGGCTTGAATCGCTCTTCCCGCCCGGGATTCGGCAGGCTCCGCCCATCGAATACGAACCCGCCGCCGTTGCCACTCTCGTCTTTGGGCAATCCGCGATGAAACGAAAAGCTGAAGACTCTCACGATGAGGTTATCGGCATCTGACGCAAGCCCCAGGAGCTTTTCCGAACGCAGCATGCTGTGGAATGCCTGCATCAGGGTCGGCAGTTCGATTGGCAACGTGACGTTGTGCAGCAGCCAGCGCAGGTTCTTCAGCGCATACGGGACACTCTGGAGAAAATGTACCTTGCGCTCATAGAACCCCCGGAAGCCGTACGCGCCCAGGGCTTGCATGATGCGAACGTAAACATAGGCATAGTAGTGATGCAGGAAGACGTCTGGTTTGAGATCGACAAAGGCCTGCAACTTCTCGAGATAGTGATCTAGCAAGCGCTGACGCAGTTCGGGCGGCAGGTCTGCTTTCGCGTCATACAGCAGCGAGGCCACGTCGTACTGCAGCGCGCCTTTGCGGCCACCCTGATAGTCGAGGAAATATGGTTTCCGGTCGCGCAGCATGATGTTGCGCGATTGAAAGTCACGGTACAGAAAAAAGTCCCGCTGCGCGCTGAGAAGGAATTTCGTCAGACGGCTGAAGTCGTCTTCCAGCGCCTGTTCGCTGAAGGGAATCCCGGCGAGCCGCAGGAAATAGTATTTGAAGTAATTCAGATCCCAGGAGATCGACTGCCGGTCGAAGCTGCTGCGGGGATAGCACAGCTTGTAGTTCAGGTCCCGCCCGGCTTCGATCTGAAACCGGGGAAGGATGCCGATCACATCGCGATAGGCAGCTACAACGGGAGGTGCGATCGTCTCGCCACTGCGGTTCCGCGAAAGCAGCTCAAACAGCGAGGTGTCGCCCAGATCTTCTTCCAGGTATGCGCCTTGGTCCAAGTCTTCGCCGTAGATCTCGGGAACGGGTAAACCGTGACGGCGAAAGTGGCGCGAGAACTCGAGAAAGGCAACATTTTCTTCCCGAATCCCGTAGAGAATGCCGATCGCGCTGGCGCCTTTGGCGGCGAGCCGAATGATCTTACGGCCAGAGCCGCCCAGTTCGCCCTGCACCGGCTGCACTTGCTCGACGGGGAGGCGGAAGTGCTTCTCGAACAGGCTCTTGAGGACATCCATGGGCTCGCGCTTTCGTCCAACGACTTCCCCAAAGATACCATCGAAGCGGAGTCCAGCGACCCCATGGGCACCTTCCTGCGAAACACGCCGGTAAGGGCATTCGGCCGTTTGACCGAGTCTTTCTTCTCCTATGAGGATTTCTCGCCCTCCGCTACAATGGCGGCCACAATCGAGCCGAGGCCTCCCCGTGGTGCAGAATTCCTCGCGCTCTCTAGTCTCCGGGTGTTGAAAGGCGTCGAGGATCACCTTCTTTCCCTTGCTCGCTCACGCTTTGACCGTTGACTGCAAAGAATCAACTGCATCAGGGGTTCGAATGATTGCTGGATGGTGCGCCCGACGTTTCCTTTCTGCCTGCGTTTTGATATTGGCGTCGATCTCTGCCTTAGCACAGAATCCCAGGTCCGGCAGCGATCTTGTCGTTGTCTCGCCTTCGAGCCTGACCTTTGCGAATCAGGCGCTCAACTCCACCAGCAGCGCCCAACCGGTCACTCTCACCAACAATCAGACGGTCCCATTGACGATTACGGGCATGTCGATTGACCTCAGCGATTTCACAGAGACTACGACGTGTCCCGCCAATCCGCTGAAACTCGCGGCAGGCGCGAGCTGCACGATTTCTGTTTCCTTCACTCCTTCGGTCACTGGAATACGCAGCGGATCCCTCGTTGTATTCACGGATGCCGGCGTGAATCCCATGGTGAGTCTTAGCGGAACCGGCGTGCTGGCGGTGGTTGTGAGTCCTTCTGGGCTTACGTTCGGCACACAGAAAGTGGGAACAACCGGCGCCGCCCAGGCGGTTACTCTCACAAACAATCAGTCGACCGCTCTGACCATCAGCAGCATCAGCAGCACCCTTACTGATTTTCAGGTCACTACCACGTGTCCAATGAAGCCCCGCACATTAGCGGGGGGAGCGAGTTGCACCGCCTCGATTTCGTTTCGGCCTGCGGTTACAGGAACACGGTCCGCAAGCTTGAATTTCGTCGACAGTGCCAATAACACTCCGCAGCAAGTCACGATGGTCGGCACGGGCGCTTCTGGAACTCTGGTATCGATTGCCGTGACGCCCGCAACCGCCTCCGTGGCGCTCGGTTTGACGCAGCAGTTCACTGCCACCGGAACGTTTTCAGATCACAGCACGCAGAACATCTCAGCCTCTTCGGTGTGGGTCTCGTCCGCCCCAGGCGTGGCTACGGTTAGCGCGGCAGGGCTGGCCAGTACTGTCTCGCAGGGCACGTCTTATGTTCAGGCGTCGTCCGGCACCGTGTCCGGATCCGGCAAGCTGACGGTGAACGCCCCTACGCTGGTTTCCATCACTTTGAGTCCCGCGAATCCGACTCTGTCGACGGGCATGACGCAGCAGTTCACTGCTCTCGGAACGTATACGAATGGCAATACGCAGGATCTCACCGGTTCGGTGACGTGGAGTTCGTCAATGAAATCGGTTGCGACGATTTCAAATGCTGGACTCGCGACCGCCGTGAGCGCAGGCAATGCGTCTATCAAAGCATCCTATTCTTCGGTAGTGGGCTCGACCTTCATCACGGTGGTAAAGAATACGGTTGCTTACTATGTCTCGCCGACGGGGAGTGACTCAAATCCGGGGACTCTGGCGCTGCCACTCGCCACAGCACAGAAGGCCGAGTCACTGGTGGTTGCGAACTATCTGGGCTCGCACTGCGGAGCACAAAAGGCGCCTATCGTCGTACAGTTCCGCGCGGGACGCTGGAGCAACCTGGCGCTGAGTCTCACTTCCACTGACAGCGGATGCAGCGCGACTGCTCCCGTGATCTTTGAGAACTATCCCAGCGAGTCGCCGATCCTTTCCGGCGGCACTCGGGTACAGAACTGGGTGAATACATCCGGATCGACATGGCAAGCAACGCTTCCCTCCGGCACATTGAATTTCGAGGCCCTGTATTACAACGGAGTACGCCGCGTGCGTCCGCGCCTGGGCTCATCAACGGCCAAGCCGCTGGGCACGTACTATCGCATCGCGGGGAATGTTACGAACGCATACGATCGCTTCTACTACAACCCGAGTGATCCAATTGCGACCAGTTGGAAGAATTACGCACCGGCTAAAGGAAATCCGTGCGGCCAGGCGGCGGGCCCGGCGAACTTGCAGGGCGACATTCAGGTCGCGGTCTTTGAGCAGTGGGACGTTTCTTGGCAGCGCATCAGTTGTATCGATACCACGAAGCACCTGATCTATCTGACCGGAAGCACCGATACCGGAGCTGCGCACGGCTACATCGCGAACCACCGTTACATGATCGAGAATGTGAGGGACAAGCTCACCGTCGCGGGGCAGTGGTTCCTCGACAAGTCCGTCACGGGAGCGTGGGTTCTTACTTACATTGCCAAACCGGGAGAGAATCCGAACAGCGATACGGTCATCATTCCGCAGCAAGCTCAGATCCTGAACGCGAAGGGAGTGAAATATCGCACGTTCTATGGCCTGACTTTCTCGAATGATAATTACGTCGTCGATTCTCACGGATATCCCGGCTCGCAGGCAGAATTGCTCGTTTCTGCGGCCGTCCAATGCATGAATTGCAGCTATGTGACGTTTGACAGCAACAGCTTCAGCAACATCGGGGGATATGGCCTCGCATTCCCCACGGACAACACGGGAACCTCGACGGGGAACGTGATTCAGAACAACGCGCTATGGGATGTGGGGGCCGGTGGCATCATGACTGGAATCACTCCCAGTGGCCCTGAAACTGACGCGAACGTAATTCAGTTCACGACGATCCAGAACAATCTTGTGCAAGGATTCGGGCGCAAATTCCCGGGATCCGCCGGCATCGCCAACTTGCTGGGGCACGACATCATCACCACGCACAACGACATCGTCGATGGATACAGCGATGGCATCATGATCTGTTTCCCGAGCTTCACCAGCAGTTGCCAGGGAGACAGCGGCTCGAGCGGAGGCTTTAATCAATCCGTCCTGTACAACCACATCTGGAATCTGGGGCAAGGACTGCTGAACGATTTCGGCGGCGTATACCTTGCGACGTACAACGCGACTGGGGACAGCGTCAGCAACAACAAGATTCACGACATCAGCGATTCGTCCTCCCAGGATTCCGACGGGTACGGCGGCAACGGCTTCTACATCGATCGCGGCGGGCCGATTGAGTTGACCAACAATCTGGTCTATCGCACGAACAATGCCTTCAACATCACCATGGGGCCGCCGTCGACGGGACAAGTTATCAGTGCGACCAACAACATTTTTGCGTACACACGCAAGAGCATCATCAACACGTACGCTTGCGCGAAATCCGGATACGCACAGTTCTCGATTTCCAACAATATCTTCCTGCAGGATCGCAACAGTGCGTCCGTTCCGTCGTCGAATCTGCAGAATGGATCTACTTATCTCGGTAATCCTGTGGCATCGGCGCAGTTGTATTCGAGCAACGACTACTGGAATACGGCGGAGAGCTTCGCGACCGATCCCAAGGGATTCAATTCTCAAAATTCGTCCTGCCAGGGGAAGGCGTATTACACGCTCTCGCAGTGGCAGTCGCTGGGAGAAGACATTTCCAGCTTGTCGGGGAGCCCTGGCTTCGTGTCGCCGACGTATCCAAACGATAACTTCAATTTCGTAGCGAATCCGCCGAACATCGGATTCGTTCCCTTCAGTACCTCGGGCACATGTCCGAACTGCCCGGGCCGCAGCAATCCACTGATTTTTCCTGCAGCCGTGCCGGCGAGTTTCCCGACTGCGCCGTTGAATCCGGCAACGGACTACTGAGAACTCGCTGCAATTTGTGAGAGCGGAGGAGGAAGGCGTCTCTCCATTCCCTCTGTTCACGATGTGTCGGGAAATCCGGCATCGCTGTCGGGATTGCCGACGCATCCGAAGCTTAGATCTCTCCTAAGTTGTTTATTTCCGCATTGGCCTCCCAAGTGCATTTGTGCCTTGCTATCACTCTCACGCAGCAGAGGAGGGCTCTCATGGCTGGAGGCAATTGGACATTCTGGCTCAACATGACGAACTACACGTTGGCTGTCATCACGTTGCTGGCGGTGCTCGTGGTGATCGCGGCCGTCGGTCAGGATCTGTTTTCGATCTGGCTGCACAAAGTTCGCAAATCTGATCGCGTTGATCTTCGCAGCATCAATATCGGGCGAATCATTGACGACGTTCGGAGTGACTGGGGAACAAGTCCACACACTTTGACGGTTCCGGGACTTGGGCTAACCATGGCGGACGGCGGCGAGAAGATTGATCCGTTAGAGAAGCAGCCGGAAGAAGAATCACGGCGGAAGTGACCTATGCCTTGCCCCTTTCTCAAAGACGGTAGGGCGCGTTACTGCCACGCAGCTCCGGTGCGGAAGATGATACTCGAGGGACCGGGAGCATCGGAGGGTGGCCGCTGCACTTCGCCGGACTACCGTGGCTGCGAGTGGGTTGCGGCCGATGCGGGCCAGCAGGATCGGTGCCCCCACCTGGAAGAGATCCGCGTGCAGTATTGCGGCATTTCTTCGGTCACAAAGCTGGTTCCGTTCAGCGATTCGGAGCTTTCGAGTTGCACCAGCAGCTATCGCTATTGCGATTCGTATCTTTCGCTGGCGCGGCCGCATGCCAGCGCTCCCGATGCGCAGCTTCTCTACAGCTCGAATCACTTCTGGCTCGATCGCGAGGAATCGGGACTATGCCACATCGGCATTGACGGGTTTCTGGCTGATGTCGCGGGCCGCGTGGATGGCGTAACTTTTGCCACGGCTGACGGCACGCACTGTCCCACGCTGGCGCTGACTATTCACGGGGTGGAGTGGCCAATGAGTTTTCCGAACCCACTCATGATCCAGCGCGTGAACTGCCGCGTGCGCAGCGATCCCGCGAGGCTGACCCACGATCCGTATGGCACTGGATGGCTTTTCGAAGGGTACGAGGTTCCGGGTCGGACCTGTGCCGGACTGGTGTCCGGGAAGCAGGCTGAGGCATGGCTGGCAGAAGAACGCACTCGACTGGATCGTGAGATTCACGAAACGCATGCGCCCGGCTGCGATGGCGGTTCACCGGTGCACGGAGTGGCTCAATTGCTGTCGCGCCAGCACGTGGTTTGTTTGTTCCAGCAATTCTTCTCAAGGCGCGGATGGACAACGGAGGAGTGGTCATGAAGCGGTTTGTGCTGATCTTCGGAGCGGGCGTGGCGATGGCGCTTCTGGCCGGGTGGGTCGGTTTTCCGCGTGTGCTTTACCGGCACCAACAGCAGCCGGTCGCGTTTCTCCACAAGACGCATGCAGAAAAATCGGGAGTTGCCGAATGTAGCGAGTGTCATGCGTTCCGCGATACCGGTTCATTCGCCGGAATTCCGCCCCTGGAGAAGTGCGCGGGTTGCCACTCCGAAAAGCTCGGCGAGAGTCCGGCCGAAGCTGCGCTGGTCGACCGCTACATCAAGCCCGGACACGAAACACCCTGGCTTGTGTATTCGCGGCAACCTGCGAATGTCTGGTTCTCACATGCAATTCACGTGCAGCGAGGAAAGCTCAAGTGCGGCGACTGTCACTCCAACTACGGCGAGTCGGATCAGGTTCGGATTTATGAAGTGAACCGCATCAGCGGGTACAGCCGCGACATATGGGGACATTCGATCTCGCGACTGCACCGTGCGCCTCACGACGGCATGAAGATGAGCGACTGCGAAGACTGCCATCGCCAGCGCCATGTGGATGCGGGTTGTCTGGGTTGTCACAAATGAAGGGAGACGCATGAAGTTCTCACGTCGAGATCTGCTGGTCTGGAGTGCGGGAGCGGCTGCAGGTCTGGCATTGACGCCGGTTCCATGGAAACTGCTGGATGACACATCCATCTGGAGCCAGAACTGGCCCTGGATCCCGCAACCCGCCCACGGACCGGTGGATGTGAAGCTGTCGAGTTGCACGTTGTGTCCTAACGGATGCGGACTGCGCGTGCGGATGGCGAATGGGTCTCCGGTTGGCATTGCGGGAATGGCGAGTCATCCGCTGACCCGAGGGGCGCTATGCCCGCTCGCATTTGGAGCCCACCAGCTGAACTGGCATCCGTTGCGCTTGCGAAGCGTGCGGCATCGGGGTTCCGAGTCTTCCTTCGAGGAAGCACACGCTGCGTTTGGGAAGGCCTGTGCGGAAGGACCTGTCGTTGTCATCGATGGCTATCCCGGGCGCGCGGCCTCTGCTGTTCTGGAATCTTTTACCGCGAAGAAAGGCGAATATCGGGTGGTGCGCGGCGCTGAGAGTCGGGCGCTCGCTTCTTATGAGAAGTGGAGCGGCGTGCCGGCAGCCGCCCTTGGATATGACATCGAGAATGCCCGCACGATCCTGAGTTTCGGCGCACCACTGCTCGACGGATGGGGAATTCCCGGGCGGTTCACGCGCCGCTGGGCGGAGTCAGCGGGCAATGCGGATCCGAATGTTCGATTGATTCAGGTTGAGCCATCTCTCTCGCGGACCGCAGCGCGGGCTTGGCAGTGGATCGCGATTCGACCTGGTTCCGATGCTGCTGTGGCAGGAGGAATCGCGCGGGTGCTCGTCGAGGAGAAACTGGTTGCAACTCGCGGTCCGATGCCGCCTATGACCTTGACCGACGTTGCTGCCCGAACTGGGTTGGAGGCGAACGCTATTCGCGAACTCGCGCGGGCGATGGTCGGGCAAACTCCGGCGGTTGCAATTGCGAGCGATTACAACCCATCAGTCGCGGCCCTAAACGTTGTGCTCGGTGCGGTTGGGACTCGCGGCGGGATTGTTCTGAGATCCAAGGCAGTGCGCAGCGCGGATTCTACCGACGCTGCATTTGCTTCTGCGCGCGCAGTGTTGATCGACTCCAGCGTGCCGTGGGAGTTTGTTCCGGAGACGAATGCGGAAGTCTTCCGCTTCGCGGCGTGGGATGGAGGATCGAGCAAGGCAGACTGGCTATTGCCCGCGCCCGGCTTCCTCGAAGAACTCAGCGACATTCCAACTGCTCCCACCGCGGGCGTCGAAACCTACGCCATTGCTCCAGCGTTGGCGAAACCTCCTCATACAACGCACAGCGCCTGGCAATTTCTCGTCGCGGTCGATCCCAGTCTGGACACTCCGGAGAAAATCATCCACTCCCGTTGCGCCGAGTTGTTCCGCAATCGAAGGGGGACTTTGCACGCGAGCGAAGAGATGCCTCTTGCGAAGATCGCCTCCCCTGAGAAGTTGGAAGAGCAGCTATCGCAGGGAGCGATCTGGGTCGGAGAACCGCAACGTTCAAACAGCTTTCGCTGTGAACTGAAGGAATGGCCCGCGGAAGCGGGCTATTCGATCCAGTTCGGATTTCCGGCAGCATGGTCGCCTCCTGTCCTGCCGCTGCTCGCCTCGAAACTCTACGAGGAATCGAATCTGAGAGGGACAACCGAGGGGAGGACCGCATGAGCGCCCGTTACGGCATGGTGATCGATCTGGACCGATGCACCGGGTGCGGCTCGTGCATGGTCGCTTGTGCGTCCGAAAATAACGTCCCGGCTTTGCCGCACGCGACCGCTCGGACGGGGATCACTCCAATGCTCGTCCGCAGAGTATCGAACGGGCACGAAGGAGTTCAGAGGCGTGAGGCTTTCATCCCAATCTTGTGTATGCACTGCGAAGAGGAAACACCGTGCGTGCATGTGTGCCCGCAGCAGGCAGTGGAAGTCGACGCGGCGACGGGCATCGTGATGCAGATGCCGCAGCGCTGCCTGGGTTGTCGATACTGCATGACGGCGTGTCCTTATCACGCGCGCTATTTCAACTGGTCCGATCCGAAATGGCCCAAAGGAATGGAAACCACTCTGAACCCCGGTGTCGCGACGCGCATGCGCGGCGTGGTAGAGAAGTGCAATCTGTGCCACGCGCGTCTTCACTCTGCTCAGGAGAAGGCCGCAGCGGCGGGCAAACGCGAGATCGATCCCGCCGACTATGTTCCGGCTTGCGTCGAGGCTTGTCCCACGGCAGCAATTCAGTTTGGAAATCTGGCAGACGCGAATGATCCGGTTACACGCGAATCGCGTTCGCCGAACACATTCCGGCTGCTGGCCAAAATTGGCACCGAACCGAAGATCTATTACAAGTCGAAGGAGGCATGGGTGAGAGCGTTGGCAGAACCGAACTCCGCCGCCACGGGAACCTTGAGCGCCAGTTCGAGCGCTTCCCTGGAGGCACACCATGGTTAGCACCGCACTCCCGGACAGCCGCTGGATCGCCCGTGGCGAAGAACGCACATCGTTACCTCGATTCCTTTTCTGGCTGGCGCCCTGGGCCGTCCTGTTAGCGCTGGGAGTCTATGCGGCCGGATTGTGCCTTTACTACGGGCTCAATCAGACCAACATGGACAATCGCTTCGCCTTCGGGCTCTGGATTTTCCTTGATCTCGGCATCATCGCACTGGGAGCAGGGGCGTTCTTCACGGGATTTCTTGTTTACATTCTGAAGCGCGCTGAACTTCGTCCGATCTTGAATGCGTCAGTCGTGGTCGGGTTTATTTGCTACAGCGGGGCGGTGGCGATCCTCGGAATCGACGTCGGGCAGCCTCTGCGCTTCTGGTTCACCTTCTGGCATCCCAATACGCACTCGATGTTGACCGAAGTTACGTTCTGCATTTCGTGCTATCTGACCGTGCTGTGTCTGGAGTACATCCCAATCCTTTTGCGCAACCGGCAACTGCGCAAACTTCCTTCGTTCCTGGTATTCGAGCATCAACTTCACAAGCTGGTTCCCGTGCTGGCTGCCGTGGGCACCTTGCTCTCGTTCTTTCATCAGGGATCGCTTGGCGGACTCTATGGCGTGCTGCGCGGACGGCCCTTCGCGTTCCGGCAAGGATTTTTCATCTGGCCTTCAACCTTCTTTCTGTTCATTTTGTCGGCGATTGCAACTGGGCCCAGCTTCCTCATGCTGATCACGGCTACGGCCGAGAAAGTTACGGGGAAGAAGCTTGTGCCCTACGACGTCCTGCGGCGACTGGGATTCATCTCCGGAGTCTTGCTCGGGATCTACGTTGCGGCCAAGTCGATCGATACTCTGATCTGGCTGAACTTCACATCGCCCTCGGAGGGGTTCGCCGGATGGCAGTACTACATGTACAAGCCGTTTGGCACACCAATCCTGTTTGCCGAGATTGTGCTCTTCGGACTGTTACCGGCATTCTTGCTCACGTTTCGCCGCACTGCAGCGCATCGCGGATGGCTGCTAGCTGCTGCCTTCCTGGCATGTGCGGGCGTCTTGATGAACCGGTTCGTTCTGACAGTGCAGACGCTGGCATTGCCGACGCTGCCGTTTGACGAGTTCCTGCAATACACGCCTAGTTGGCAGGAGGTCGCGAGCTTCGGCGGAGTCATTGCGTACGGAGTGATCATCTTTTCGCTCTCATATCGGTACTTGCCGCTGTTTGCCCATTCAAAAGGAGACGATGCGCATGTTCCCGGGCATTGATGGATTTCACTGGACGGTCGGTCACGTCGTGTTTCTTGCGCTGTTCTTCGCCGTAGCATTGACGGTGATTACTACTGTGGCGTCGGCGGCGTGGCGGACCGCGAAGGATTTTCGGGATCACCGCGCATTTGAACTCTGCTGGAAAGACGATTTTTCTGCGTTGCCATCGGCAGATCGCCGCTGCCGTCACGAACTCGCAGGGCGAGTGATATCCAGAACCTGCGACCATGAGTTCGACTGCCGCACGTGCACAAATTACCAGCAATTCGCGGTATTGCCAGCGACGGGCTTCGCGCACGACCTGGGCCTCGAATACCCCGCGGATCGTCTTTATCATCGCGGTCACACCTGGGTGAAACCGGCCGAAGACGGCACTGTGACGATTGGTCTCGACGCGTTAGCGGATCACGTAATTGGCGATCCAGACTCGGTTGAGATGCCAGCGGTGGGTGACTCGGTTGATGTTCATCAGACAATCTGGCGAATCAAGAAGAATGGATATGTAGTCAGTGTACGGGCCCCACTCGAAGGGACAGCGCTCTCCATCGGCAATAGGGAGAATCGGTGGACGTTGCAAGTGCGTCCACGGCTCGATCTGCAGGATCCGCACACGCTGCGGCATCTGCTGCGCGGCCCCGAGGTTCATGGATGGGTTTCGCGTGAGCTTGAGCGGTTGCAAGTGCAGCTGCGGCCACGAGACACGGCCGCGACGTTGGCGGATGGTGGAGTGCTGATACGTGGGCTGATGGACGCTCTTCCGAATTCAAATTGGGATACGGTGCTGGCGGACACGTTTCTGGAGGTGTGATCTCCGAGACGTTAGTGTGAGATCTCGTAGCGCTTCAGCTTGTCGTAAAGCGTGGAACGGTCGATTCCCAGCGCTGCCGATGCTTCTTTGACGTTGCCGTGCTTCCGTTCGAGCGCAGCGACGATCGCGCGCCGTTCCAATTCGCCGAGAGGAACATCGGGTATATCCCAAGTCTGCGGCACGCTGTTCTTCTGCAGCCATGAGAAGTCCTGCTCATCGAGCATGCCGTTGCGGCAGGTGACGATCGCACGCTCGATAACGTTCTCCAGTTCTCGGACATTCCCGGGCCAGTCGTGCGCCATCAACACCTTCAGGGCTGCAGGTGTGATGCCGTGGACTTCCCGTCCGAGTTCCGAAGAGATGCGATTGACGAAATGTTCGGCCAGGAGCGGAATGTCTTCGCGCCGCTCACGCAGGGCCGGTAGATGAATTTCAATCACGTTCAGGCGATAGTACAAGTCCTCACGAAAACGTCCTTGCTGCGCTTCTTGCGAAAGATTCTTGTTGGTCGCCGCGATGATGCGAACGTCCACTTCGATTTCGTTCGTCCCTCCAACGCGGTAAAAGCGGCGCTCCTGCAGCACGCGCAGCAGATCAGCCTGAAGCTTGGGTGAGATGTCACCGATTTCATCGAGGAAGATCGTGCCTCCGTCGGCAAGCTCGAATTTGCCTTTGGCTTGAACATTCGCGCCAGTGAAGGCGCCTTTCTCATAGCCGAACAATTCGCTCTCGAGCAGAGTCTCGGTGAGCGCGGCGCAGCTGACCACGATGAATGGCTTCTCCGCGCGATTGCCGGAGAAGTGAACCGCACGGGCGACCAACTCTTTTCCTGTCCCGCTTTCGCCTCGAATCAGCACGGTGCTTCTCAGGCTCGCGACTTCGTGGGTCAACGCGAGAATCTCTTCCATGCGCGGATTCTTCGTGATGATGTCGTGATGGCGGTACTGGCGCGTCAGCTTCTTGCGCAGGATCGCATTCTCGCTCTGCAGTTTCTTCAGTTTCAGAATGCGCGACACCAGCATTGAGATCTCTTGTGGATTGCAGGGCTTCACGATGTACTCCTGCGCGCCCTCCTTCATCGCCTGCAGAGCGGTGTCGACCGCGGCATACGCTGTAATGATGATCACGGACGCGTCAGGACGCACCTGATGGATTTCCATCATGGTTTCGATACCGTCCATTCCGCCGGGCATCTTCAGATCGATAAAGCAGATGGCGTAATCGGTTGCCTTCGCGAGTTCCACGGCCGTCTGCCCGTTAGGCGCGGTATCCACACGATAGCCGTCCTCGCGTAGCCAGGCTCCCATCGATTCGCACATCACATCTTCGTCATCCACCACCAAGATCGGAAAGTTCTTCTTCATACTCCTCCATCCGCCGTAAACCGCTGGGCTAATTGCAGGCCGCAACGCGAGCAGTACTCTTCTGATTTCGCATCTACGAGCTCAATGTGAGTGGCCAGACTCATCGCGCATTTGCGGTCGCTGCAATGCACAAGTCCAAAGGTGTGTCCCATCTCATGCAGGACTTCTTTCACCGTTCTTTCGCGCAGCACATCTTCCTGCGCCGGAAGCCCATAAAACTCCTGCTGCAACCTGCAGAGCGAGACCACGGCCACCGGACCATTCAACTGGGCCTGCCCGAACAAGAAGCTCAACATCGGAATCGCCAGATCCACATTCGTGACGCCGAGAATCCTCGAGTCGTGATTCGGGACGCGTTGTGACAGCATTCGCATGATTTCGACCGACTGGTACTGCCCGCGCTTCGCGTCGTAAGCGGCATCAGGTACCGGTAATCTCGGGAGGCGCTCAACGGGCAACGGAAACCAGTCCGCCGCCGCTTCGCTAATCCACTTCCAAGCGGCCTCCGGCACATCTCCGATCGCCACCAGGTAGAGCGCACTCAAACGGCCTGCACCTGTTCCGGTTTGACTACTGCGTCGCTCTTCCGCGATTTCAACGGCAGAGTGACGGTAAATGTGGTCCCCTTGTTCCGCTGGCTGGCGACTTCGACTTCGCCATCGTGCGCTTTCACGATTCCATACAGCACGGCCAATCCCAGCCCGACGCCCTTGCCATCCGACTTCGTTGTGAAGAACGGATCGAAGATCTTCGACAGATTCTCTGCTGCAATCCCTTCGCCGGTATCTTGCACCGAGAGTTCAGCGCTATCTTCTTCTTTCAACGCGCGAGTGCGAACCGTGAGCGTGCCTCCTCCTGTCGGCTGCATCGCTTGCGCACCATTCAGCACAAGATTCAGAATTACCTGCTGGATCTGCGATGCGTCGCATTCGACGAGCGGCAAGCCTTCCTCGAGACTGAGAACGACCTCGGCGCTGATCAGCTTCAGCTTGTGCTGGGCGAGGCCCAAAGTGGTACGAATCAGCTTGTTCAAATCCGCAGGCGCGCGCTGCGGCTTTGAGCGTCGGGAAAATGCCAGCAAGTCAGAAACGATGCGCCCTACACGCGCAGTCTCCGTGGAAATCAGATTGAGGTATTTGCGGAAATCAGCTTCGCGTCCGGCCGGATATCCTCCGTTTGTCATGAATCGTTCGAGCAGCATCGAGAGATTGAGTACGCCCGAGACAGGATTGTTGATCTCATGTGCCACGCTGGCTGCCAACTGACCAAGCGATGCCAGCCGGTCCGACTGAATCAGTTTCTTCTGCGCGGTCTGAAGCTGTTGCGTCCGTTCCTGCACTTTGCTTTCGAGCGTCAGCTGCATGTCATTGAGTTCGGTGACTGCAACTTTCAGGCGCTCGCGCATCTGGTTGAACGAATCCACTAGTTCGTCGAGTTCCTGGCTGGTCCGCGGGATCTCGAGGTGTTGATCCAGGTCCATCGCGCTGACCGCCTTCGTGCCTACGATCAACTGCTCAATTGGTGTCGCTACGAAGCGGCGTGTGAACAGAATGACGAAGGCCGCTCCGATTACGACCTCAAGCAGCGTCCAACCGATCGTCTGCAGCGTGATCGTCCTGGTCTGCACTTGAATCGGGTCGAGGCTCAGCGACACATCGACGACACCTAACACCTTGGTCGACGCCTGATGCGCATGGCAGCTTGCATTGCTACAGGAAGGCTCGTTGTAGATCGGTGTGACCATGCTCAATGTCTTCGCGCCGCTGGGGGATGTGGTGAATCGAATCCGTGAATCCTGTGCCGGCCTTTCTTTGATCGGCCCCTTGCTGTGGCACGTGGCGCAGACTTCATCGGTCACCGCGGCATTCGCGGGAGCCGACTGTTCTCGCGCATCCGTGGAGAATGCGAGCCGTCCCTCGCGATTGAACATGCGGATGCGATCCACGCCCTGCTTGTCTGCGATCACTTCCATGATCTGGTCGGCAGCCCTGCGGTCGTCATCGAGCATGGCGTGCCAGGTCGAACTAGTGATGCTTCGCGAGAGCTGATCTGCGCCCAGGATCATGGTGTCGAGCAACTGTTTTTTCTGGGTACGAAAATTCAGGTATCCGCTGACGCCGCTGATCGCAACGATCAGAACGGTCAGAGACAGAATCAGCTTCGGGCCGAGTCTTCGAGGCATGGGGGCCGGGTGTGCAACGCAAATTGATGCGTGACAGAAACTGGGATTCGCAGGAATCCCTGTCTAAAGGTTAGCCGCGCGGCCGTGGTGGGCTCCGTGATTGTCGGCGTGAATCACCGTGATTAGAGTCACAGGGGCTATCTGTCTGCTAGATCTGGGGGAACGCAGTGCCGTCACTGGTCTGGCACTACGCAAGAGCAAATTTAGGTTCTTACGACCGCAGATGTCTTCACCAGCCGCAATTGCAGGACGAGACTGACCAAGTAAGCGCCAATGATGATGAACATGAGATTTTGATTGCCGATCACCATGCTGAGGTACTCACTGAATCCCCCGATCATCGCTCCGATCAGATTTGCGCCGAAGAAAGAGGATGGATTCAAGCCTTGGCGGAAGGTCGTGGAGAAGATCAGTCCGGCGAAGAAGATCGGGAGCGGTACGACGAGAAGCGACCACAGCAGTCGTCCGTTGAAGCTAAGCGCCAGAATAACATCGCGCTTCACGAAGTAGAGCAGCAGCAGGGATGCGATCAGCGGTGTGTACAACCACGTTCGGAAGCGGCTCATGCGCATTGCCAAGACGTTGGCCGCCAACACCATCAGAAGCACTCCCGTCACAACCACCAGCGTTACGAACCACGTGGTACCAAAGTAGAGTGAGCAGTCGGAGATGCTCTTGGTCTCCAGCAATAGAAATCCCAGACCCAGAAACAGAAAATGGCCGTCGTTTATCCCGAGGCCTTGGCCACGGAGCACAAACACGGCCGGAATCGTAATCACGAGCAGAATTCCAATTACGATCAGGTAGTCCACGGGGATTGTCTTGCGCGAGAGATAAAGGAAGGGCCAGTCGTCCGTGGGAGCGACCGATTCGGAAAGGTCGTCGCCGGCGCGGAACTCCGAACGGACGAAGCGGCCAAACTGTGCTGGCGCGGATGCGTGCCGACCGCGGAACGCGCAGATCACTACCTGTCCCTGACTTTCATAAACGACGGGCATCTGGTTCGTGGCGAGTGAGACCATCCGCACTAACTTGCGAGCGAGCCACTCGTGCCCGGCCATGAAGGAAAGTGACAGGACTCCATTATCGTTCAGCAACCGGAACGCGGACTGCATGCTCTGGACGGTGTAGATATAGCCGTCGAGGCGGATATTCGTCATCGAACTAAATAGCGTTTGTGAATCCAAAAAGCCGAAGACGACCATGTCATAGCCGCCGCTGGAGCGACGTAGGAAGGCGCGGGCATCTTCGACGTGCACGTGAACCTTCGGATTCTCGTAGACTCCGGAAGCGTTGAACCGTTCCGACAGCTTCACTAATACCGGATCGATTTCTACGGCGTCGACTTGGTCCGCGCCATTCAGCACCGCGATCTCAGTATCCGTGCCTCCTCCTGCGCCCAACATCAGCACACGTTTGTGGGCCGGTGCCAGCGCGTAGGGCAGGTCGTATTGAGCACGCTCGTCGAGGATTTCGGACTTTTTCAGCGGAGAATACCGGCCTGGATCGAAGGTGCCGTCAAACTGAAGAAAATAATGATTGACCCTGACGTTGTAGATCGGTGGATCCTGCATGGTGCGTAGTCCCGGTTGAGGCTCTCGAACAGGGACCTTCCCACCTTTTTCAGTCACGATGATGCAGTAGTACGGCGACCAGATTGCGCTCGAAGTGACGGAGAAGAACACGCCTGCGATGGAGAGAGCGAGCAAGGGAATTGCGCACAACCATTGTTGACGCGGAAGAAGCAGAACGATCGCGCAGGCCACGAAACCCATTCCTAGCGTAGGAGAAAAGTATCTTAGGGAGAAAAGACCGAAACACAGCGTGCCAGCCAGACTTCCGCCCAAATCCCAGGAGTAGGCGCGTAGCGGAGGGAGTGCTTCGAAGAGCGATCCGATGCGCTGACCCAGCGGTACGAACACGATCGCGTTGCAGACGAAAATCCCGACCAGGCTTAGGTAGCGCACGAACTGGGGATTGGGTGTGTAGAACCTGCTCTCGGATGCCGTCGTTGGCAGCGTGACGAAATGGGCGATCAACAGCCATAGGACGTTGACCAGGAGCAGTGCCGGGAGCCATCCGAAGAGTGATTTTCGAGTTTTTCCGACGATCGCTCCTACGCCCAGGCCGAGGAAGGAACTGATCAGAATCAGATTGGCGTAATACGCGATCAGCCTCACGACTGCGGGAGCCCAGCGAATGAACATCAACTCCAGAAAAAGGGCGAGGAAGGAAAGGCAAAACAACTCCAACCCGCGCCGCCTCCTGACATCTGAGTCCGTGATTTGAGACCACGTCTGAGCGGAGTCGATCGAAACCATACAAGCTTCTCCTTCGAGAGCAGCGCGCAGCAGTGATGCGGGGAATCGCTGGTCATTGTAAATGCCGAGGACACGTGGAAGGGGAAAGTGGAGTGGCAGGATTCCGGGAAGCCGATACGACGACACTGGACAACGCATTTAGCACGTTGTCTGATTTGATTGGTGGCGGCGGTTGGACTCGAACCAACAACCTACGGATTATGAGTTGTGAAACTCCCGTTGGAAACAAAGACAATCAATCACTTAAGCTCGGAAGATTCCGGCAAAATCCTGCAGAATCCGCAACCCCCCGCACAACAAGAATCGAGGGACTTCTCGTGGCTCTGCTGTAGGAGGAAGTCGGCCGCCAGAGGATAGTGTCGTTTGGGCGAACAGTAGCGCCCAATCCGAAAGATGTCAACGTAGATGTCTCACTGTTCTGAAGTACCGAACTTAGCCCAATTTCAGAACAAGCCTGCCTTCTTTCCAGTTCTAAGCCTTACGTGATCAATTGATCGAGCTGCTTGGCAACGTCCGGAGCGGTGCGATCCCAGTAGTGAGTGTGCGCGCCTAAGCCGATGCACATCTCGGTGCACGACTGCGGAGCCTTAGTACTGGCGACGTCGGGACCCTGGCTTGTATCGTTTGCTTTGTTGCGCTCCAGCCATTGACCAACCCAGAGAGAGCGGCCCACATAGTCTCCGCTGCGGTAGGCATTGGACCAGAGAGTCACATTCATCTCATCGGACCTCGGTAGGGGCGAGTCAATCGCTGGGGGAGGGCCGACTGGGAGTCCGAGATCGTTATCGGAATTGTCGGGGATGTCGGAAACCCACCAATAGAGATGGGGGAAGAACCGATTCAGCAACTGGCGCAAGGGGCAACCCATGGAGAATACGTAAATGGGAAGTTTCTGGTCGACACCCAAGCTCCTTCGGAACCCGTAAGCGGCCAAGCCGCGATCCGGGCTATCGCCCGCGGAGCGCTCCAGGTAACGCAAGAGATCGGTCGTGACCATGGAGCCCAGGCTGTGGGCGACTATGATCACCTTCGAGTAGGGGCGGTTTTGGCTATCACGATAGGTGGCGATGTAGCGGAGTAGAGAGGTGCAGCGTTCTGCAATGCGTGCGCGCGGGGTGTGGTCTATAGGAGAAGTACGCAAGTAATTGTCGACGTCAAGAATCGTGTCAAGCACGGTGGTGAGATACTTCAGAATGGAACCAAATACGGCTGCGCCTGAAACCGCGAGGACGAGTCCCTGGTACTTAATGAGCGGTAAGGTCAACCTGCTGGCATTGTCCAAGGCTCCGCCCAAGTTGAATGGTGGGTATTCACGCAGAGCGAGCCAATCAAAGGCGAAAAAGAACAACGGGATGGGGACGATGGCGAACCAGAGCAATCGCGTAAGGATTGCGGTGTTATCCAGACCTCTCGACACCCATTCTCCGAGCCAGCGGATGCGGTTTGACTTTGCGTCCCTAGTCCACTCGGGTTTCAACTCGAAAATGACCGAGGGGAGCACTGCCCACGTGAGCAACAGTAGGCTCAACACAAATACGATCATGGTGACGGGAAGCGCTGGCGTCACACTGACCAACAAAAGTCCAGTTAGGTAATGCCCCCAGAAGACGTTTTGTACAGATGCGCTGCTCGACTGTTCGTCACGCGGTCCGATTCGATTGATCCAATGTTCAACCGTGCCTATTTTAGGGATGACGAGCGAGGGCAGTTTCTGAGAAGCCAGCCCCTGAGTCGCGACTGGGAGCGAAACGGCGTCGAAGGCCTTCAGCTTACCGGCTCCGTACACTACCACGCCGCTCCACAGAGCGCAGGTAACGATCATGAAAAGGATGGCGGGAACAGCAAATGCGAACCGGCCCGTCCTGAAGGCGGCGGTGGCGCGAGCCCTTCGAGCCTTTCGCGGAGGGGTATCATCTCCTATTCCATGAACGCAGAACATACTCAGGGGCCACGCTAGAAGTGCCGAGAGCAAGCATAGAATCCAGCAAATCAGAAGCTCGCCGAATATCCATTGCACGGCCCATAAAGAAGCCGTAGCGACTGCGTTGTCGACGCCGGCAGTGGCGGCAGCGTGGGGTAACAGGTAAAACAGGAAGAAAGAAACATTGGCCAAGTAGAGTGCGATGGCGAGCCAGAACGCTCCCGGACGCAGCGGATCGTACTTCTTTCCAATCACTCCCAGAATGGCGCCCGCTGCGAGCAACCACCCAAAAAGGAGCAGCACTTCCAGGAACGGGAGTTGGATATCAAAAGCCTGGTTGTAAAGACCAGCTAGCGCGCTTAAAACCAAAACACCCAACCCTGTACCAAAGAAGGGTATCGCTGACCACAGAAAAGGTCGGGAGGGCGATGGCCATTGCCGCACTAGCAAGAAAGTGGCAACCAAACTGAGAACGGACGCAAAGCCGAACGACAGAACCGGCAACCAGGGCTGTCCCACCGTCTTGTCGGCAAATGCGCTCGCCGCAATTTCCAGTATGATCAAATTCAAGAATGGAACCCACATGATCAGCAGTCGAACCGAGGTCGCATGAACCGATGACCCAACGCGCCAACGCCAGATCCGACCTTTATTCTTCTTGACTTTTGTGCCCTCTGTGCTCGTTTTCCTGGCCTCCGCCTTCACTCTTTCCGCTTCTTCTGCTACGTTCTCCGCTTCCGCCCAATAGACAGCCTGCAAACTGAGGCTCGCGAGATGAAAAAGCAGTTGATAGAAAGCCAAAAAGAAACTCAGAATGTTGCTCTGAGGCTTGGTCAGATCGGAGTAGTGAGCATCGTAGATGTGGACGGTGGCAGCCCGCGAATCAGCGCGGCGCTTCCCTTCGAGGCGGACAGTTTGAAAGTTACGGTCGACGTCTCCGACGTAGCCAGCCAACTGCGTGAGCATAAAGCGGTAACCGTATTCTCCGCGATCAGGTTCGCTTGGCCTGAGTTCTCGCTTTTCGTATCCGTGGGGCTTGTAGTCGGATTTCTCTCTGACGGCGGAAAGATATCCGCGGCGCTCATCGAACATGCCCCAAACTCTGGACCGCAGAGAGTGTTTGTGGCGGTCGTTTGCAACCTCTGCATCTTCCGGAGCTGACTGGACAGGGCGAAGCGGAACCTCGATGGAAGTAGTGATAAACCCGGAATAAGGCGGATTGCCGGTTTCCCCATTCTTATTGGCTGCACCATTCCTGCCGATGGACTGCAATAAAGTAGAAACAGCGTCGGCTGAGACTGCGGACACGTGTTGCCCGACTCCATGAATAGCGATAACCGCAACATTCGAGTCGTCCGGCTCGAATTGCACCATGGGGTGTAGATTGACGATATGGGGATGGCTGTTATCCACAGTTGCACCTCTCCGTTGGAATGCTCGACTACCGTCGTTGAGCAGGTCCTCGCCTGCGCATCGTTGGAATCTATCGCGGCGTCATCCATTGCAGATCGGGGGCTTTGAGTGATTTCAAATATTCGATGATGGCGTAGCGATCGTCAGGGGAGAGGGCTGGACCGATGACCCCGTTTCCTCGCGGCCCATCCTTAAATTCGTGGCCATGATTGCTATTGCCGGGCTTCGTGACGTCGTACAGATATCCTCCTTTTAGTTCGGATGTGTCGTGGCCCACCTTCACGGGATCGAATTCCTTGCTGCCGGTCCAAAACTTATCTGGCCGCTCGCTCTGCGGCGAGAGTAGCGCGTACAAATTCGGGACGGACCCGTTGTGAAGATAAGGAGAAACCGCCCAGATGCCGGTCAGGGGGCGCGCCTTGTAGATCGCTTCCGCGCGAATCGGAAGATCATGAGGGTCGCGCCCTGCCCGCCATTCAATTTGCTGCTCAGGAGTGAGCTTCATCTTGTCGAAATACTTGTTGGCGATTCCGTTGGTGACCAATTCCAGGCCATCTGCTGCCGAGACGCGTCCCTTGCCGAGGTCGCCGGAATCGGCTTTGCGATCGATGAAGTCCATCGCCTCATGTGGATCTGTGCCAACAAAGCTCACCTTGACGTCTTTCACAATCATGAAGCGCTTCTTTTGACTGTTCTCCCACCAGTAGATCGGTTGGGCCTTCTTCAAGTCAGTGATCAGTTCTTCAACCGGCGGCAGGTGACAGGGCTGACACATCGACTTGTAGAGTTCAGCTCCGCGGGCAACTTTCTTCTCATCCAGCGCGGGAAAAACCGATGGCCAGTCCGGCGGGCGCAGGCCTTGATACGGCCCGGGGCCGGAGAGTAGCCATTCCAATTCCTTCAGTCCTTCCATATGAACGCTGTTGTCGCAGTCCTTGGCATTGGGGCCGTAGAGTTTGGCCGAGGCGCGCACGCCGAGCGATTCGCCGATATTGCGGAGAATAGGATCTGCGATGGATGAGTTGTATTGCACCCAATTGAACCAGGAAGCGTCCCAAATCTGGGGAAATCGGACTGGGGCATTCGCGGAAGCGAAGTTCTCTGCCTTTTGCATATCGACCGCGAACACCTGATTGCCGATGCGCGTCAGAGCGTCGGTTCGACCGAACCCAGCCAGATTGTCGTAGATTCCTTTTCCCGGTCCGGCGTGGTCGAGCTCAAACTTCGCGCTGTCAATGAATGCGGTAAAGCGCTGCTTCAAATCTGTTTTCTGATCCGCGGAAGCATTGGGGCCAAGCACGCGCTTCTCGAAACGGCCGTAGCGGAAGGGGATCTTTTGCGTAAAGCCGACGGCGAGCAATAACGCTTTCTGAAATTGCGTGACCTCGATCATGGCGGGAGCGCCATCGATCTGAACGGCGTACTTACCGTAATGCAGTTCTCCGGTGTGGCATGCGGCGCAGGTTAGTCCGACGACTGCATAAGTTGTCTTGGTTTCTGGGTCATAAAAGTTCTCTTGGCGTGCGAAGCCGATGGGTAATCCGTCGGGGTTGAGCTTTGGATCCTTTTGACTACTTAAAAAGCCGAAGCGGGCCAAGTACACCTTGTCAGCAAGAAGGTCGCACCCGAAGAGCGACAGGCATGGCTGCTCGAGCGCCATGAACCAGTCGTAAGGGATAAGTCGAGTTCCTTGCGGAGTGTGATGGAAGTGGAGACTTTGATCGTACGTCCATCCTTGTTCGACGTGGGTGAGTTGTTCGTGCGGGCTCTGATAGTCAGGTACCTCAACTCGAAACTGAGGCTGACTCAGATAGAGATAAACGCCACCAACCAGCAACAAAACGATGAGTACCGTAGCGATGGCAATTTTGTTCATACGACTCCTTTTGCATCGCGGATCCTGAGTCTCATCTCCGCATAACCTCGTAAAAAGTGCTCCGCCGGCACTTTTCGAGCGATCCCTCTTGTTGCTTGGGTGCACCTGCCGGAAGTAGTGACCATGCGGAACACACCGCTCGCCGCTGGACACACTTCCGAAGTTGTTGGGGAAGTCGGCGAGAAGAAGCCCCCTCGGATAGAAGCTAGACAGCATTCCATCCTTCGCTTCGCCGAATCATAGCAAAGGTATGGATTAGAACTGGGAATGTCAACAACGGATTCCGGTTCCCGAGTTTGATGCCGTTTTGAACCTTGTTATCAATATTGCAAATAACCATATTTTGCACGTGAAACGGGCTGGCGAGTGCCGTGTTAACGTTCAACTTTCAAAGCTCTCTCCGAGCGCTCCCTCCGCCAATCTGCCGAGCAATCTTTCTCTAAAGCGGACCCCTTCTCAAGTGTTCTACAGATACAGTGGCCCTTGTCTCCAAGTGACCTTTCCTGACCATTCAAGTTAGCTGAAACAGGCTTCCCCTAAGAGGACAAGGAACGGCTCGCCCAGCTCATCGACCTTGTCAGCGACATTGGTCTCGGCAGCTCCGCAGACCGTGCTAAAGATGTACTTGGTCGTATCTACGAATATTCCCTTGCACGGCTCGCCAGTGCGGAGGGCAAGAAGGGCGGACAGTTCTATACGCCTTCCCGTATGGTCCGCGTGCCTGTCGAAGTGCTAGCACCGTACAAGGGCCGCGCGTATGACCCGTGCTGCGGTTCAGGCGGAATGTTTGTGAGCGCGAGAAATTCATCGAGCTCCCCCCC
>AR_comb_assmDRAFT_10286405_pt1 | contig 27507 bp, 22 predicted proteins | sample ArasoioldDNA_FD_10543 | JGI IMG/M metagenome (IMG submission 10543) | reverse complement strand
CATCCTGAAATGCTCCCTACCATGAATATCGGCGAGACGATCCGCAACTACCGGCTTCAAAAAGGTATGTCTCAGGGCGACATCGAAAAGCGAACCGGCCTTTTGCGCTGCTATCTGTCCCGCGTTGAAAATGGCCACACGATTCCATCGCTCGATACGCTTTCCAAAATTGCCGGCGCGATGGAGTTGCCGCTTTCGCAGTTCTTCTCCGATCCGAATCACAGCAACGGATCCAAGGGATTGCCCCAGCTCTCCGATGACGAAGTCCGTTTCCTGAGCCAGATCCGCCGCTACTCCACGAGCCTGAACGATAGCGACCGCAAGCTCGTCCTCGCCATGGTCAAGAAGATGGCGTCGAATTCATCGAAATAGCCTCGAGCTCTTAGCCATAAGCTAAAACCCTTGATCTGATCTCATATGGCCGCGAAACGACGTCTCTGGTAGTTCGCCCGTTGGTCTTTAAGCAGAACTGCCGGAGTAGGGCGTTAGCGAACGACCAAGGACCGAGGACCGACGTCGGGTATACCCCCTTACTTTCGTACCATGTCTTCGGTGACGGGCCAGTCTCGCATCTCCCGACCTACACTAGGCGTGGGAGACACCTGTGACTACCGACGAGGAACTGAACGTTCTCGACTCGCAACTGCGGCGTCTGAAGATCGAGTACGAGATTTTCTTCAGCAATCCGACAAAGCGTCCCCCGACCGACATTGAATGGAAAGTTCTTGCCCTGCTGCGGAAGTTTTCCGATGGCGGCCGCATGAACTTCTCCCAACGCTACCGCTACAACGAAATGGCGCAGCGCTATGCAATCTACAGCGATCTGTGGCGCAAGAAGTGCCGCATCCGCGAAGAAGGCTACCGCCGGCCGCAGGATGCACTGCTCTCGGTGCAGGGAGTGCGCCTCGACGGGGAGGAGCACAAGCCGCAACATCATCACGCCTACGGCCTGAGCCATGCCGCGGCAGCGGGGGCAGACGCCAATGCCTCTCAGCCCTTTACCCTTCACAGTGTGGACCAGTCCGAGCGGGAGCAGGTCGAGCGCCTATACAACACCCTGGTCGCAGCCAAGAAGAAAGCCGGGGAAAACGTCACCGGGACAATCGATTCCTTTACGGCCTTTGTGCAGAAGAAGACCGACCAGATCCGCAAGCAGTATCACTGCGATAACGTCGAATATTCAGTAGAAATCAACGAAGGCCACGTGAAGCTCAAGGCCAAGGCCAAGACGTAAAGGGAATCCATCGATTTTCCTTCTGCCTCGGATCCCCTTTACTAGAGCCTTTCGACCTCTGGTCTTTCTCCCGTTGACAGTTAACACCCACGGGATGATTATGTCCCCGCAGTTCTGGGGCCCTCCGCATTCCAATCCGTAACAAACGTGTGCGGTCGTGTCTCGGAATCTGCTCGAACCATGATCAGGAGGCTCGGCACACGGGTCCCCGGTCTTGGCGAGACCCGTAACTCAAACACATTTGGAGGAAAGAAATGGTATTGAAGCGCGCACTCAGTGGCCTGTTCGTCATGACGCTTGCCTCCGGGTTGATGCTGGCTCAGACGGGACCCAAGGTTGCTCACACCAACAAACAGGGACCCATCACGAAGAACAAACAGCCCACCTCGCAACGAATCATCTGGAGCAATCTCGGCCCCTCTCCTTCCAACGCTTACAACGCCACGACCGGTTACTACGTTCTCGGCGCAACGAACTCCGTGTTCCTGCCCGAACAGGCGATCGGCGTTCCCTTTGTTCCAAAAATGAATGCGACCGTGTCCGTGCTGCAGGTCGCTGTGCAATGGATCTCCGGCAAGAATCAATTCAACGTCGGACTCTATAGCGACAGCGGCGGTACTGTCGGAACGCTGATTGCCGGCGGCACCGGCAAGAATGCTTCCGAGTTCGGTACTTGCTGCCAGACGGTCAACGTTCCGATCACCCCGACCGCCATTGCCCAGGGCGTTCAATACTGGATCGTGGCGTCCTCAGCCGACGGCGAAGCGGACGACTTTACGGGCGTCTTCGACGCGTCGAACCTGGCCAACATCTCGGGCAACGTGGGCCTCGAGGGCTGGTTCTCGTTCACCACAAACACCCCGGCCGCAGCGGCATGGGGCACAATTCCGTAGATTCATCGCTTCCTTCCATCCTCAGGCCGCGGATACTTCCGCGGCCTGATTTCTTTTTAGGGAAGAGGAAAGCTGACGTGGGGAAAGCGACCTCGGCAGTGCGTCCCTCGCATCGGGACCACAGCCAAGGGTCCAACTGATAAAATCTCCGGTCGCCATTCTTCCGAATAATTTCCAGAGGATCCCCTTCATGTCCCGCATTCAGCGCGCTCTTCTTAGTGTCACTGATAAAACCGGCCTCGTCGACTTTGCCCGCGTGCTTTCGGCGCTCGGGATTGAACTCATCTCGACCGGTGGTACGGCCAAGCTTCTCCGCGACTCCGGCATCGCTGTCAAAGACATCAGCGAACTCACAGGCTTCCCGGAAATGCTCGATGGACGCGTCAAGACGCTTCATCCCAAGGTCCATGGCGGCATCCTCCATCGCCGTGGAGATCCCAAGCATGTCGCTGCCGTTCAGGAACACGGCATCCAGCCCATCGATATGGTGGTCGTCAATCTCTATGCCTTCGAGAAAACTGCGGCCAAGCCGGGAGTCGCTTTCGAGGAACTGATCGAGAACATCGACATTGGCGGGCCGTCCATGATTCGTTCCGCGGCGAAGAACTTTCATGACGTGGCGATCGTCACGTCGCCCTCGGATTACGCCGGGATCGCCTCGGAGCTCGAACGCGGCGGCGGAGGCCTCTCCACGGAAACGAAATGGCGTCTCGCACAGAAAGCTTTTGCCACCACAGCCGCCTATGACTCCGCAATCGCGTCGACCCTGGAGCAGATCAGCCTGGAAAAGTTGCAGGAGGAACAGGCATCAGCCTTTCCCAATACGCTGCGTTTTTCATTCCAGAAGACGATTGATCTTCGCTACGGCGAGAACCCTCACCAGAAGGCAGCTATGTACTCCGACGGATCAGGTGTAGGAGTCGCCAATGCGCATCAACATCAAGGCAAGGAACTCTCCTACAACAACATCGTCGATCTGCAGGCAGCGTGGGATCTCGCGCAGGAATTTGAAGAACCTGTTGTCGCCATCATCAAACATACGAATCCCTGCGGAACGGCCACGGGCAAGACGCTGGCCGAAGCGTACAAGAGAGCACTGGAATGCGATCCAGTTTCTGCCTTCGGAGGTGTCATCGGTGTAAATCGTCCGATCGACGCCGAGGCCGCGGAAGAGATGCACAAGCTCTTCCTTGAAGTTATTGCCGCGCCCGGATTCGATGACGCTGCGAAAGTGAAGTTCGCCTCAAAGAAAAACCTGCGCCTGGTCGAGGTTAAAGCTGCGAATCAGAAGTGGGTCTTGAAAAACGTTTCGGGCGGCATGCTCGTGCAGGACGCAGACACACGCGCCTTGCAAGACACCGATCTCAAAGTTGTTACGAAGCGTCCACCAACCCCCGAAGAAACTCGGGCTTTACTCTTTGCGTGGAAGGTCTGCAAGCACGTCAAATCGAACGCCATTGTTTACGCTCGTGACGGACAGACCGTTGGTGTTGGGGCAGGACAGATGTCTCGTGTTGATTCCGCCAAAATCGGCGCCATGAAGGCTCAACTCCCGCTGAAGGGAACAGTGGCTGCCTCCGATGCATTCTTCCCGTTCCCTGACGGAGTCGAAGAGATCGCGAAAGCGGGCGCGACCGCAATCATTCAGCCCGGAGGTTCCCAGCGCGACCCTGAGGTCATCGAAGCTGCTGACCGTCTTGGTTTGGCAATGCTATTTACTGGAGTTCGCCATTTCCGTCACTGAAATGCAGCGGCGGGTGTCCGGCCCGGAACCGAGGAGCGTTTCATTATTTCCCTCGAGCCAACATACGTTTCAAGGCTTGTACACTGTAAAGTTTTATAGTTCCTGGACCTGATTTTCGGAGCCTGAACGGCTGCGTTTCCGTAGGTCCCTGTCCTTCTGGATTCCAGCAAAATTTATCGCGGTAACGTCTCCTCAGGTTAGAATAAAAGCACCTCTCCACCGTCGGCTTTGCATCCAACAAGCTGAGGTTGTCAGAATCGCGCCACGAGCGCAGTCAGGTCCAGAATGATTAGAATTCTTCGGCTTTTCATAGTGATGGGAGTGGCCAGCGCGGCGGTCGCTCAAGTTAATTCGACTCCGAACTCCAGCCAGCCCGAGGCCAAGACCTCGCAGTCGTCTCCGCGCAAGATTGACAAATCCGCCGCCTACTATCACTACACGCTGGCGCACATGTATGAGGAGATGGTTACCGCCTACGGTCGCAGCGATTTGGCCACCAAGGCAACTGAGGAATACCGTCTCGCGATTGAAGCCGATCCGTCATCTGAATTTCTGACTTCCAGCCTCGCTGAGTTGTACGTAAAAACCGGACGCATTGCCGACGCCGTCAAGGAAGCGCAAGACATCATCAAGCGCGATCCCAAGAATCTCGAGGCGCACAAGCTTCTGGGGCGAATCTATCTGCGTTCGCTGGGGGACATGCCCGGCGGCGGTGGTTCCGACAACATCCTTAAACTCGCCATTGAGCAGTATGAGCAGATCACCAAGCTCGATCCAGAAAGCGTGGACGATCACCTTCTTCTCGGGCGCCTCTATCGCCTCAACAACGATCTGGTGAAGGCTGAAGGCGAGCTCAAGACCGCAATCAAGATCGATCCGAACTCTGAAGAAGCCGTTACTACGCTGGCCATGCTGTACACCGACGAAGGCGACACGGCTCACGCGCTGAAGGTCCTGAGCTCGATTCCTGACTCGGCCCGCTCGGCTAAGCTCTACTCCGCTCTGGGTGCCGCCTACGAGCAGCGCAAGGAATACAAGAGCGCGATCGACGCCTACAAGCACGCGATCGTCCTGGATCGCGACAATCTCGATGCGATCCGGGGCTTGGCCGAGAACTATCTGAACGATGGACAGCTCGAAGCGTCGCTTGAGCAGTACAAGGTCATCTCAGATTCGAACCCCGAAGATGCGCAGACGTATGTCCGCATCGCCGAAATCTATCGCCGTCAGGGCAAATACGACCTCGCTCTCGAAAACCTGAAGCGCGCCGACAGCCTCGTGCCCGACACTATGGATGTTCCATACAGCATGGCGGCCGTTTATCAGGCGCAGGGACGCTACGACGAAGCGACGAAGTTGTTGCAGGACCTGCTGAAGAAGACCGAGAAGAGTGAGGTTGGCACCAGCCAGAACGACCGCAATAACCGCGCCATCTTCATCGAGCGGCTGGGCATGATCTATCGCGAGCAGGACAACTACACCGCCGCGGTCGACACGTTCCGCAAGATGCTGGTGCTGGGCGACGACAATGCCCGCAACGGCTATCAGGAAATCATCGACACCTACCGCGATGCCAAGCAGTGGTCGCAGGCCACCGCAGTGGCGAAAGAAGCGGTGCAGAAGCTGCCCAATGACCGGGACCTTCGCATGGTCCTTGATGCGCAGCTCGCCGATACGGGCGAATTCGACAAAGCGGTCGCCGATATTCGCGGCATGTTGAAGGGCGGCCCTGAGGATCGCGAAATATACCTTCGCCTGGCCATCATTTACACGCGCGCCAAACAATGGAAGAACGCCGAAGAGTCTCTCGCGAAGGCCGAACAGCTGTCTGCGAAAGCCGATGACAAAGGCTACGTCAGCTTCCTCCGCGGCGATCTCTACCAGCGGCAGAAGCTCTACGATCAGGCAGAGAACGAATTCAGGAAAGTTCTCACCGCGACTCCTCCGAGCGATCCGCAATCTGCGGCCACGCTCAACTATCTGGGTTACATGAATGCAGATCGTGGGGTGAAGCTCGATGAATCCCTGAACCTCGTCAAGCAGGCGCTTTCGTTCGAACCGAACAACGGCGCCTATCTGGATTCGCTAGGCTGGGTCTACTTCAAGCTCGGTAAATACGATCTCGCCGAAGAAAACCTGAATAAGGCTGCCGTCCACATGGGGTCGGATCCCACAGTGCAGGAACACCTGGGGGACCTTTACCAGAAGACCGGACGGCTGAAACTCGCCGCCGCTCACTGGGACCGCGCCGTGCAGGAATGGAACAAGATGGTTCCCGCCGAGCAGGACAGTGACGCCTTCGCCAAGGTGCAACAAAAGCTCGACGCGGCAAAAGTAAAGCTGGCCAAAGAAGAATCGAGCAAGCAGCAGTAGCAAGTTGCCGATTCACAATCGAACGAATTCATGGCCCGATGCGCAATCGGGCCATGTTGTTTTGGCTCGTCGTTTCCTTCCGTTAAACTCCCTCCATGCTGTTCGCGCACGACTTGACCATCCGCGAAGCTACGTCCGCCGACATTCCCGAAATCATTCGTCAGCGTCGCCGCATGTACGAAGATATGAACTACACCGATGCTGAGGCCCTGGCGACGATGGCCTCTCTTACCGCGGATTTCCTAGCCAAAGCCATTCCCAACGGAACCTTTCGCGCTTGGCTTGCGTCGTTCGGAACCCACACCGTCGCTGGCGGCGCGGTCATCGTGAGCCCATGGCCGGCGCATACGTATGATCTCGAATGTCGGCGCGCGACGATTCTCAACGTTTACACCGATCCTGAATACCGCCGCCGAGGCATTGCCCGTCAGCTCATGGAAACAATGATCTCCTGGTGTAAGCAGCAAGGGTTCGCCCGTGTCACCCTGCACGCCAGCGCACATGGACGGCGCCTGTATGAATCACTCGGGTTCGTAGATAGCAACGAAATGCGGTTGGACTTACGTTAGTGGATGGTTGATTTTTGATTGTTGATTGTTGAGTGAAAAAGCACATGGCCAGCAAGGTTTTTAATCAACAATCAGCAATCATTAATCAACAATGCTATGCTTCACCCATGTTGGCGCGATACGCGGTGCAAGTCACTCACTCCCGCGGACGCCGCTTCGCTGAAGCACCTCATCCCTACCGCAACGACTTCCAGCGCGATCGCGATCGCATCATCCACGCCCGTGCTTTCCGGCGTCTCGAAGCCAAGACGCAGGTTTTCACTCGCCGTCACTCCGATCATTTCCGCAACCGGCTCACGCACACTCTAGAAGTCACGCAGATTTCCCGTACGATCGCCGGCGCTCTTGCTTTAAACGTGGATCTCGCCGAAGCGCTCGCGCTCGTGCATGACATCGGCCATCCGCCCTTCGGCCACGCCGGCGAAAAGGCTCTCAACGCGGCCATGAGCGAGCATGGACTCTCCTTCGACCATAATCTCCACGCTCTCCGCATCGTGGAAGACTTCGAACAGCGCTACGCGGCGTTTCGCGGCCTGAACCTCACATTCGAAGTCCGCGAAGGCATCATCAAGCATTCCCGCGATTACGATGCGAACGAGCACCCGGAACTATCGGAATATCTGCTCGACGAGCGTCCGCCGCTCGAAGCCCAACTCATCGACCTGACCGACGAGATTGCCTACAACACCGCCGACCTCGATGACGGCTACGAGGCCCATCTGCTCTCGCTGGACGGAATCTGTGAAGGCGTTCCCGTATTTGACCGCTTCTTTCGCGAGGTGAAGCAGCTTTATCCCGAAGCACCCGACAAGTTGAAGTTCAACGAAACGATCAAGCGTGTCCTCAATCTCTTCGTCGATGACCTCATCAAGAACACGCAGCGCCGGATCAATGACGCGAAAGTGCAGAGCGTTGAGGATATTCGCCAGCACAAGGACCGCCTCGCCGCCTTCAGTCCTGGGGTCGAAGCTGAGCGCAAGCGAAACAAAGACTTTCTCTACGAAAATCTCTACTTCAGTCCGTCTCTATCGGACGAAAAGGATGACGCCGAGCAGGTCGTAACTGAGCTATTCACCTTCTGGACGAACCATCCCCAGGCTCTTCCTTCCAATTATCAGGAGAAGGCAAAATCGGAGCCGCTGCCGCGTGTGATCTGTGACTACATTGCGGGCATGACCGATCCTTTCATCTTCGAGCAGTACGAAAAGCACTGCGGCACATAAAGTCGAACACGCTGAATTCGATATAATCTCCGATTCATGATTCAGATCAATGCACCACTCTTTTGCCTTACGGGCGACGTCGATTGGGCGTCCGACTACTGTATCGGCGAGCTTCTGCGGTTCGCCTCAGACCTCGAGATTGTCCCCACGATCTTTGCGACCCACCCGACGGCAGCACTCAACAGTGGTGCGCAGGTTGGCATCCATCCGAATTTTCTTCCGGGATCCAGCCATGGAGCCGACCCTAACAGCGTGATTGATCACATGCTGGCGATGTATCCGCAAGCCAAGACGTTCCGTTCCCATCATTTTGTCGACAGCTCCGGCATTGCGCACGAGATGTTCCGCCGCGGCGTTCTTTATGACAGCAATCTGTGCTTGCATCTGCAGGAGGGCATCGTTCCCCTTCGCACCGGGGCTGGACCGATTCGATTTCCCGTGTTCTGGGAAGATGACGTACATTGGTCTACCGAAAGCAACGACTGGAACGTCGAGCACTACCTCGGGCGCTTCACGACGCATGGGCTGAAGATTCTCAATATTCATCCCTTCTTCTTTGCGGCGAACATTCCCAACCAGGAGTACTACGAAAAGGTCAAATCCCACGTGAAAACCCTATCGGCGGACACCGTTCGTGACGTTCGCTACGATGGCGCCGGCGTTCGAACCTTTGCTGAAACTCTGTTGAAAGAACTGCGCAATCGCGGATTCCGCTTTCAAACGCTGCAACAGCTTTTTGAGATCACTTGCAGTCAGTTGAAAGCCGACCGCGAGCGCTCCGACGTCACGGTCTATACGCAGCAGGAGTACGAGAACTATTGGAAGGAATTTTCCGACGAGCAGCGGCAATCGTTCGTGCAGCAGAGTTATAACCGCCTGCGCAATCCACAGGATCTGTACGCAACCTCTCCCGACACGAACGTCCGCGATCTTGAGATCGAGGCCATTCGCGCACATGTTCCTGCGGGATCTGGCGCTCTGCATGATCTCGGATGTGGAAATGGCTTCACCTTGTACGTTCTAGGAAAGTCGCTCGAGGGATGGACCATGACAGGCGTGGACTTCTCCGACGTTCTGATCCAGGGCGCCGAGGCAATGCGTGCGTCGTTTGAAGGACAACTGCGTAGCACGCCAAAGTTCGTTCTCGGCGATGCCATTGCGCACATCCTCAACTTGCCGGACGGCAGCGTCGATTGCATCCTGACGGAGCGGTTCCTGCAGAACCTGCCCAGCCGAAACAGCCAGAATGGCGTGCTCCGGGAAGCCAAGCGTGTGCTTCGCCCCGGCGGTCGCCTGCTCATGTGTGAGGGTTCCCAGGACGGTTTCGACGCACTCAACGACCTGCGAGAGGCCGTAGGATTGAAGACGATTCCTGCCAGCGGCCCGGAAAATGTTTCGGCATTACGCTTTCGTGATGCCGAGATCGAAGGCTTTGTGGAAAATGATCTCGAATTTGCACGCGTTGCGAAAGTCGGATTCTCAACCTACTTTCTGATCACGCGAGTGCTTCATCCACTCCTGGCTGCTCCGCAGCAGCCCCGTTACGGCGCTCGCATCAACGATCTCGCGCGCAAAATCCAGATGCCCATGCCGAAAGACAGTACCCTCGGCTCGAATGTTCTTTGGGTGTACGAGAAACCCAGCCTCACGTAGAAATAGCAAGGGCCACGTAGCGACAGCCGCCTCGGCTGTCCGGCGAAAGCGAATCCGATTGCATCCCTCGCCGAATCTTCCGTCCGCCGCATGTCTCCCGTTGCGCCGTCAGCGCGAAGGGTGCAAACTTTGGAACTTCAAACGTTCTGTCTGTGTCTTTCTAAGCAGGATCTGGAGGTCGGCATGGCCGAGCACTTCCGTCGCTTCTTGGTTTCCTGTTTCTCCGCCGCTGTCATCGCATGCGCACTATTCAGCACGTCGTCCGCACAGAGTGCCCAGGCCCAACCGGCACAGGGCGAAAATGCTCCCCAGAGTGACCCTGACCGCAAGCAGGCCCTCGAATTCATGGACGGAGGCAAGATGGCACAGGCCATGCCCCTATTCGAGAAGCTCTGTTCCGAGTATCCCAAAGACGCTGCCATGTGGGAGGGCTGGGGGCAAACCACTCTTGCTTACTCCCAGACTCTTAGTGACCCCGATCAGCGCAAGAAGGCCCGCGCTCGCGCCCGCTCGTTCCTCGTGAAAGCGAAAGAACTCGGCGACAACAGTAACTTGCTTCAGATCCTGCTCGGGATGATTCCCGAAGACGGCGGTGACAACTCCTTCTCTCCCAGCAAGGAAGTGAACGACGTCATGCAGAAGGCCGAAGCGGACTTCTCGCGTGGGGATCTCGACAAGGCGCGGGAAGGCTATCTCCATGCGCTCTTGCTTGAGCCGAAGAACTACCACGCCGCGCTCTTCATCGGAGACGTTTATTTCAAACAGCACATCCACGGAAGTGCCGGAGAATGGTTTGCGCGGGCGATTGAAATTGATCCAAACCAGGAAACCGCTTATCGCTACTGGGGCGATGCGCTATCGGCCATGGGCAAGGAGAATGAGGCACGCGAAAAATACATTCAGGCGGTGGTCGCCGACCCCTACAACAACCGATGCTGGATCGGTCTTACTCAGTGGGCCGATCGAACGAAAGTGAAGCTGAATTGGATCCGTCTACAGGACAAGAGTGCCGTTACCGTGAAGGACGATCAGAACATCAACATCACCGTCGACTCCGGATCGATGAAGAAACACGATCCCACCGGTTCAGCATGGATGATGTACGGCATGAACCGGGCTTTGTGGCACGGTGAAAAGTTCAAGAAGGAGTTTCCCGACGAGCCCAAGTATCGGCGCACGATGCGTGAGGAGACGGAGTCTCTTCACATGATGGTGGACGTTCTGATTGGCCAGAAGGATTTCGAAAAACGGAAGAAAGATCTGGATCCGGCGCTCGTCGACTTGGTCTCAATCGATAAGGCAGGCTTTCTTGAGCCTTTTGCACTTCTGAATCGTGCCGACAACGAGATCGCCCAAGACTACGCCGCGTACCGGGAGACCCATCGCGACACGATCTATCGCTACATGAATGAATACGTCGTACCGAAAGGACCACAGCAGGAAACAAATCCGTGAGAATCCGCGTCAATCCGTGGCCAGGAAGTTTTACTCTCCCGCCACTCTCACCACCACATCAAACAGAATCCGCGGGCCGCGTGTGACTTCCTCCACCCGGATCCGTTCATCATTCCCATGTTCTGTATTTCCTTCCTCCTCCGTCGCTGTGTATGGATTGAACCCATACGCCACGATTCCCAGCGGCCGGTACCGCTGATTCTCCGTATACCCGCTCGTGATGTGCGGCACGACCGGCGTTCCTGGAAAATACTTTCCGGCTGCCTCGCGAATTGCGGCAAACAGCGCATTGTCCGTGCCCGAATAATTCGCGATGCGGAATTCCCGCTCCAGCGGTTCGATGGTCACATCGGGATCGTTCACCACCCGCCGCAGCGTCTCAAGCACCGCTTTCGGATCGCCGCCCGGCAGAATGCGCACATCCAGATTGGCCCAGGCCTCCGGCGGGATCACGTTGGTTTGTCCCGATCCACCCAGCATCGTCAGCGAAATCGTGTCGCGCAGCAGGAAGTTCAACGACTCGTCGCGCTCCACCTCGTCTTGAAATTTCTTATCCTCGATCGCCTTGCGAATATTGCGATAGGGTCCGGCTCGCTCGGGAGTTTCGTACGGAGCCATATCGCTCAGGAATTCCTCCACCACGGGCAACACTCGCAACGGAGTGCGGTAGGCCTGAATCTTGTTCAGAGCGCGTATCAGACGGTTCGGTGCCGAATCCGGATTCGGTCTCGATCCATGCCCCGGCCTTCCATGCGCCACCACATGCAGCCAATATGAAGTCTTCTCTCCCACGTCGACGCCAACGTACTTGACCTTGCCATTCTCGAGAAGGTTTTCTCCACCCTCGTTGACCAGGAATTCCGCATTTCCCAGCAACTCGCTCTGATTCTTGATAAGCCAGTCTGTGCCGGTTCCCTGCGCTTCTTCATCGGCGACCGCGAGGAAAATCACATCGCGATCCAGCGAAACTTTCTCGCGCTTGAGCATCACCATGACGACAAGCTGAGCAAGCCCCTCATCCTTCATGTCCTGCGCGCCCCGGCCCCATACGTAGCCATCCCGAATCTCACCACTGAACGGCGGGACCTTCCAGTGGGACGCATCGCTCGTGACTACATCCATATGGTTCAGCAAAACGATGGGCCGCTTCGAAGCTGCGGTGGTTCGCGGAAGGCGCGCCCAAAGATCTCCCCGCCCGGGCGCGTACTCGAACACGCGATTCTCAATTCCTTCCTGATCCAGAATCTTCTTGAAGAACTCCACTGCACGCATCTCGTTGCCCGGAGGATTCGTAGTATCCACGCGCAGATAATCCTGCATCCACGTCAGCGCCAGGTCGGAATACTGACGCAGATGCTCGTCCGAAATCCGCGCGGATGCCATCCCGGATTCTGCCGCCCACGCACCCGTACCAAGCACAATCATCGCGATTACACCGCACAGAAATCCCTTGGCCCACCCAGATCGATCGTTCCCCAAAATCTCCCTCCGCGCACAAATGTCGAATTGCACTACTTGTTGTGAAAACTCCTGCACTTAGCCGCCGACGAGCCGAAAAAGACCGCGGCCTGCCCCTGCCCTTTTCCACGCACTTTTTATATCAGCTTACCCAAATTTACCCTGCGCAAGTCACTGCACCTGGCTTCCCCGCGGATGCCCCGGTACAATGTCCATAGATATCAAGCATTTAGCCTCTCAACCTTAGGGCCGGGTTTGGCATCCGACTTGTTATAACAGACAGTGGCGCGCATTCTGGCGCACCGGTTCTGTAGGCCTGTCGTCGCGTCAGCGCAGGCCGGCTCAGCGAGTCCGCTGGCCTTCTTTAACGTTTCAGGGGACGCATGAATTTCAGGCACGCACCAGGCGTGCTGGAGTGGAGCAAGAACCTACAATGCTCCCCCAAACTTGGAGGAAGTCAATATGAATCACCGTCTCATCATTGCCCTGCCGTTGGCGGCTGTACTCGCTATGCCGGCCATTGCGCAGACCACGTCGTCCGACCAGAGCCAGCCTGCCGCCGCGGCGCAGACACAGTCTACCCAGTCGACTGACTCTGCTACTGGCAAGGCGCCATTGGCTGCTCCGTCCCGCGAGGGCTTCTGGGGACGTATGAACCCCTTCGCTCGCAAGAAATACGTTCAGCGGCAGACCGAGCCCATCCGCGACCGCGTCAATGAGCTCGACGAGTTGACCTCCGCCAATACCAAGCAGATCAAGGACGTCGATTCCCGCGCCACGGAAGGCATCCGCCTCGCCTCCGACAAGGCGAACCAGGCCGACCAGCACGCCGTCGAAGCAGGCAACAAGGCCACAGCGGCTCAGCAGTCCGCCCAGCAGGTCAGCGCTCGCGTGCAGAATGTCGAGACCGTGGTCGGCAATATCGACCAGTACAAGGCTTCAAACCAGACCGAAATCCGCTTCCGCCCCGGTCAGACGGTCCTCAGCAAGAATGCCAAGGACGCCCTCGACCAGATGGCTGGCAATCTAAAGGGTCAGCACGGATACATCATCGAAGTACAGGGATTCTCGTCCGGTAAGGGTCAGGCTGCCATCACGACCTCGCAGAAGATGGCCGAATCGGTCGTGCGATACCTGGTTCTGAACCATGAGATCCCAGTGTATCGCATTTACCTCGTCGGCATGGGCAATGCTCCGGCCGCAACCGATGACGCCTCTAAGTCGAAGCGCGTCAGCGGAGGCCGCGTCGAAATCAGCCTTCTGAAGAACGACCTCGAGCAGTTGTCTGCCAATGGTGCTGCGCCGGCGATGAATGCCGATCAGCAACAGCAACCGAAATAACAAGATAGGGGCTTACGCCCCTGCGCTAAGGGACCCAAGGGCACGTCGCCCGTTAGTCCCTCCCCCGAAAAAAGCCCTCGCGTGAGCGAGGGCTTTTTGTTTTCCCATCGGCCGTTGATCTCTAGTGTCGGTTCTGCCAACAGGGAGCGTGATTGCCATCACAGATTTCTTTCCCAAAAGCAGACATAGTAACGCTCTGGAAATGCCGTAAACTCCGGTCTATTTCCGAATAGAGCCGCCTGACAGACAAACTTCAGAGAAACTGAAGGAGCCCCAAATGAACTCACAGCCGGACGACCCATTCGGAACCCTGGAGAGTGCGCACGATTTTGTGACGTTGCTGAGTGCAGCCGTTTCACAGGCCAAAGTAGAGCTTCAGACGGATGTGGATCGCGAGTCTGCCAGCGCAGACCTTTCCCGTCGAATCGATGCCCTGCGCATCGCTCTCTACAATGTCGAGAAACTCGATGCCCACCTGGCTCGCAGCAGCCGAATCCTGAACGATCTGCGAACCCTGCGCCGGTTGCTGTTCGAAGAAAGGCCGGGCAGCCGGCAGCCTCGACTCGTAGAAACCGGCGGAAAGAAAGCCGCAGCATAATCGACCCGAATTGTTGACTCGGGGACCGGCATGCTGACGCCCTGAAGCCCAAATCCTGCTTTCCCTTCCCGCGCCCGTTCGTCCATACTCCCATCATGCAGACCATCAAATTCGCGCTCCGCCAGTTTGCAAAGGTGCCCGGATTCGCCGCCACCGTCATCCTCACCATTGCACTCGGCATCGGCGCGAACACCGCTATCTTTACCCTGGTCCACGCCATCCTTCTGAGCTCGCTACCCGTGGCGAATCCCGCCACGCTCTACCGAGTCGGCGACCTTGATGACTGTTGCGTGAACGGCGGATTCCAGAATGACGACGGCGACTTCGATCTTTTTTCCTACGACCTCTACCGTCACATCCAGGACAACACTCCGGAGTTCGAGCAACTCGCGGCCATGCAATCAGGCCAGCAAACGATGAACACGCGCGTTGGGAACGCCACGGCCAAGTCCGAGCGTACCGAGTATGTCTCCGGCAATTACTTCTCGACCTTTGGCATCGGCGCCTATGCGGGGCGCATGCTTGCGCCTTCGGATGACGTCCCGGGTGCGGCCCCCGTCGCCGTCCTCAGCTATGCTGCCTGGCAATCGCAACACGCGGGCGATCCCAACGTCGTCGGGGCGACTTTCTTTCTGCAGGGCCATCCTGTGACACTAGTCGGAATTGCTCCGCCGGGATTTTATGGGGACCGCATTATTCCTAATCCTCCCGCGCTCTGGATTCCTCTGAACTCCGAGCCTGTGCTTGAAGGTGAGACCACGCTTCTCAAGCAAGCTGACTCGAATTGGCTTTACGTTCTGGGCCGGATCAAGCCCGGAGTCGCGCCTCTTGCTGTGCAATCTAAGATTTCCAACACCCTGCGCCAATGGCTGGCCACCCAACGCGCCTACACAATTGGCGGAGGCGACAAGCAGATACCCAAACAGCACGTCATCATGACTCCCGCCGGCGGAGGCGTGCAGAATCTTCAGCAGCGCACGGGATATGGCTTGCGGCTGCTCACCGGGATTTCGGCGTTGGTGCTGCTGGTAGCTTGCGCCAACATCGCCAACCTGCTGTTAGCGCGCGGAACAATGCGGCGCGCTGAGACTTCCATTCGCACCGCGCTTGGCGCCGCGCGCTCCGTCCTGATTCGTCAGGCGCTCACCGAAAGCGTGGTGCTCGCCGTGGCCGGAGGTCTGATTGGCATCGGTATCGCCTATGGCGGCGCCCGCATGATCCTGACTCTCGCTTTCCCTGAAGCTAAACAGATGCCCATCGAGGCTTCGCCTTCGCCCGTCGTGCTCGGCTTCGCCTTTCTTCTTTCTCTGATCACTGGCGTCGTCTTCGGCATTGTGCCCGCATGGATTTCTTCTCACTCCGATCCCGCCGAAGCCCTGCGTGGCCTGAATCGCTCGACCGGAGATCGATCGTTGCTGCCGCAAAAGGCTCTGATCGTCTTTCAGGCGGCGCTCTCGCTCGTGCTCCTCGTTGGCGCTGGCCTGATGACGCAAACTCTGCGCAATCTCCAGCGGCAAGATTTCGGCCTCACGACGGCCAACCGCTACGTCATCCACATCGATCCCATGGGAGCCGGCTACACCCTCGACCGAATTCGCGGATTCAACGACCAACTGGAACGCGAATTCAACGCCATGCCGGGCGTGAAGAGCGTCGGGATTGCGCTTTACAGCACGCTCGAGGGAAATAACTGGGGCGAGGGAGTTTGGATCCAGGGCCATCCCGAGCCGGTTTCCGGCCAGGACAATGGTTCCTCCTGGGACCGCATCAGCCCCAGGTTCTTCGAGACCGTTGGAGAACCCGTGGTTCGTGGCCGGGGCTTCACCGAGCAAGACACCGCCACATCACGGATGGTCGCGGTCGTGAATCAAAAGTTCGTGCAGAAGTTCTTCCCGAAGGAAGATCCCATCGGACGTCACTTCGGAACTTCTGGCCAGGAGTCCGCGGCAGACTACGAGATCGTGGGCATCGTTGCCGACGCGAAATACACCAACCCGCGGGATCTTCCGCGGCCCATGTACTTTCGCCCGCTCACGCAACTCAATACGCACTTGAAGCAGGGCAGCGCGATTATGGGAGAAAGCCGCTCGCTGTTTGCCAATTCGATCACGGTTCAATTTGTCGGTGAACCCGCCGCGCTGGAATCTGCAGCCCGGCGCACACTCACCAATATCAATCCCAATCTCAATATCGAAGACTTCCGTTCCCTCGATCACCAGGTGGCCGACAATTTCAATCAGGAGCGCTTGATCACACGTCTCACTGGACTTTTCGGAGTGCTCGCTCTGATCCTTGCCTCCGTCGGCCTCTACGGCATCACCGCGTATTCGGTCGCGCGACGCACCAGCGAGATCGGAATCCGCATGGCTCTGGGCGCCAATCGCAACAATGTGGTCGCCATGGTGATGAGCCGCGCCATCATCCTGGTGGCAATCGGTCTGGCCATCGGGATCCCGGTCGCTCTGCTCGGAGGGCGTCTCATGTCCAGCCAGCTCTACGGCGTGCGATCCTACGACCCACTGACCATCTTCGTCGCCGTTGCAGTGCTTTCCGTGTTCGCAGCGTTGGCCGGATTCATCCCGGCCCGCCGCGCCGCCAGCATCGAACCCATGAACGCCCTGCGCACCGAGTGAACCTGATCCAATCCGCTGGCCTCGTCAGACTCAGGCCGCAACCGCGGGCCGCTGGGCTTGCGGAACTTCGATCAGCTTCCCCGATTCCACGTGGTAGATATAGCCATACACAGCGATGCTCTCGGGTACGAGGGGGTGCTCTCGAATGCGCTCGACGTCGTCGCGCACGCTCTGTTCCTGATCGCGAATCGTGAGCCACTCGATGTATTCCCCGGCGTGGGAACCAGGGCCCTTCCCCACATCCTGAAATCCCTTCTCCGTGAGAGTTGCCGTTTCCAGGCTGCTGGCCAGAAGCCCGCGCATCACGTCGTTGGTGAAGAATTCCATGCCGCAGTTCGAATGATGGATCACGAACCACTCCTGAGTACCGAGCAGCTTGTATGAAATTACGAGCGAGCGAATGGCATCGTCGCTGGCGCGTCCACCGGCATTCCGAATCACGTGGGCGTCGCCTTCAGCCAAGCCGGCGAACTTGGCGGGATCGAGGCGCGCATCCATGCAAGTGAGAATCGCGAAATGACGGGCGGGCGGCATCGCAAGCTTCGCCTTATCGCCAAAATTCGCGGAATATTTCTCGTTCGCTGCAATGACTTCTTGAAGAATCTTGCTCATATCTCCTCCTGATTGGTTCATTGTTCGTGAATAAGTTGCTATTCCGGCGAAACAACCGTACTGATGGCCGGTGCGATTCATCTATTTCGAGATTGATGGATGGGCCGCCAACGCAGAGTGCGTTTAGCGGCAACTACAGGCGCAACAAAACCGAAGGCGGGAAATGATCAAACTCACGCGAGGAATATACAAGATTCGGTGCCTGTTGACCACTGCGCCTGCGGGCAGCGACAGCTGTCCGCTTTCGGACGCCGCCCCGCAAGATTGGACAAGGCAGCAATACCGGGCACCCACAAGTACAAGAAAACTCGGGCAATGAGCCCTTAGTTCGTTGGAACGCGAGATGCTTTCCCTCTCCAGGCGGGTGCCCAGAGAGGCCACATGGAAACTCTATTTCAGGATCTTCGCTACGGAATACGGATGGCGTTGAAGTCGCCGGCGTTCACGGCGATTGCCGTAATCACTCTCGCGCTGGGGATCGGTGCGAACACGGCAGTGTTCTCGATCGTGAATGGAGTCCTGCTCAATCCGCTGCCTTTCCCACAGGCCGATCAACTGGTCGCTCTCGGAGAAAACAAAGCCAACTTCGAAAATGGGTCGATCTCCTATCCCAACTTTCATGACTGGCGGAAGGACAATCAATCCTTCTCATCCATGGCGGTCTCGCGCGTGTTTTCTTTCAACCTGATCGGCGCCGGCGAGGCCGAGCAAATCGATGGTGATTTCGTTTCCTCAGATTTCTTTTCGATTCTCGGTGTGAAACCCGTGATCGGCCGCCTATTCCTCGCCGGCGAAGACGAGGTCGGGGCCGCGCCCGTCGCCCTGCTCGGCGAAGATTTGTGGCGCAGGAAGTTCAGTTCTTCTCCTGACATTCTCGGCAAGAGCGTCATGCTCGGAGCAAAAGGCTACACCGTCGTCGGAGTCATTCCCGCAAGCTTTCATCTAAGTCTCCCCAGTTTTCGTGATGGTGCGATCTTCGTGCCTGCGGGGCAATGGAATAATCCGCTCTTGCTGAACCGCGGCGCTGGCCTGGGTTTTCACGGGATCGCGCGTTTCAAGCCCGGCGTGAATCTGGAGCAGGCACGGGTCGATATGAGTCGTGTCTCGCGCAATCTCGAAGCCGCGTTTCCAGACACGAACAAGGGCATCACGGCGAATCTCATTCCCATGAAACAGATGATGGTCGGCTATGTCCGGCCATTGTTGCTGGTCTTGTTGGCCGCGGTCTGCTTTGTGCTGCTGATTGCCTGTCTGAATGTAGCGAATCTCATGTTGGCGCGATCCACCGTCCGGGCGCGGGAGTTTGCGATTCGTGCTGCTTTAGGTGCCACCCGGACACGCGTGGTGCGTCAACTTCTTGCCGAGAGTGTGCTGCTCGGCCTCACCGGCGGAGCCATTGGATTGCTCCTCGCAGCCTGGGGCACTCACGCTGCCCTCGCCACATTGCCAACTACATTGCCCCGAGCTGAACAGATCGGGCTTGACCCTCGCGTCCTCATCTTTACTGCTGCAACCGCGGTCATTGCTGGCATTCTCTTTGGCCTAACCCCGGCGCTGAAGATGTCACGGACCGCAACGAACGAGACCCTTAAGGAAAGTGGGCGCAGCAGCAGCGGAACCCGGCACCGTGCCCAAGGCATATTCGTCGTAACAGAAATGGCGATGGCCCTGGTTTTGCTCGCAGGAGCAGGGCTGATGGTCCGCAGTCTCGTCCAGCTCTGGAACGTCGATCCTGGATTCGATCCGCATCACGTGATGTTTTTCGGGCTTACGCCTCCGCCTTCTGTTTTGACTGCCAATGCAGATGGCGTCCGTGCTCATTATCGCGAGCTGAATCGCAAACTGGGTGAGATCCCGGGCGTAGAAGCCGTGGCTCAGACATCAGGTGCTGCCCCTCTGGAATACGATGACGAACAATTGTTCTGGCTCGAAGGCCAGTCCAAGCCAGCCAACGACAACGACATGAATTGGGCGATCGATTACATCGTCGACCCCGACTACCTGCAGATCATGAGAACTCCGCTTCTAAGCGGTCGCTTCTTTAGCGCGCAAAACGACGAACACTCACCTGCCGTGGTTGTAGTTGACGACGTCTTCGCAAAGAAGTTCTTCCCCGGACAAGACGCGGTGGGCAAACGAATCCACATGAAGACTGCCGATCGTTTGGCCGAAATCATCGGCGTTGTCGGTCATGTCAAGCAGTGGGGCCTCGACAGCGACGACACGCAACAACTGCGCGCCCAGCTCTACATTCCCGTGATGCAGATGCCCGACGACTATGTGAAGTCCACGGGTTCGACGGCCTTCATGATCCGGGTGGCGGGCGATCCGGCCGCTTCGTTTGCTTCCGTCCGCCGCGCAGTGCAGGAAATGAGCAATCAGCAGGTGATCTACGCCGAGGAAACTATGGAGCAGGTTGTTTCCCGCTCCGTGGCAAGCTATCGATTTCTGATGATCCTGCTGGCCGCATTCGCGGCTCTGGCGTTGGTCTTGGCCAGCGTTGGAATTTACGGAGTCGTTTCGTACGTGGTGGGTCAGCGTACGCATGAAATTGGCGTGCGGATGGCGCTCGGAGCCCAAAGAACAGATGTGCTGCGCCTGATTCTGAGCGGAGGTGCGCGCCTGGTCTTGATTGGCATTGGGATCGGAGTCCTCGGATCCCTTGCCCTGACCCGAGTGATGGCCAGCCAGCTATTCATGGTCTCGGCGACAGATCCGCTGACGTTCGTTGCTGTGTCATTTGTCCTGGTCGTCGTAGCATTGGTAGCCTGCTACGTTCCCGCACGTCGCGCTGCCAGCGTCGATCCTACGGTGGCCCTGCGATACGAGTGATGCAGGAGTGCTCACTCCCCGTGTTGAAGTAATAGGAAACGGGAATTGTCCTGAGCGAAGCGAAGAATCCCTTGCCACGGAAAAATTCTTCAGTAACCTTTTGTCCCTTCTCCGGTATTGTCCATGAGAACCGGCGATGGACTTCTCCGAGATCTACGAAAGACATGCCAAAGACGTGCATCGCTTCGCCTACTACCTTTCCGGCAATCGGGCGGTCGCCGAAGACTTAACCTCGGAAACATTTGTGCGGGCTTTGTGCGTCGGTTCCAATCTTCGAGTCGGAACCGTCAAGGCGTATCTATTTGCCATCGCGAGAAACCTTTATCGCGACACATTAGCCTCGCAGTCCCATCTCTCCACCGCGGATGAATTGCCGGAGCCCCCTGATCCGCATCCGGGGCCACATCTGGAGGCTGAAGGCCGGGAGAGTTTTGCCCACGCATTACGGGCGCTGCAGCGCTTGCCGGAAAGCGAACGTGAGGCAATCGTCCTCTCCATCGATCGCGATCTGAAATACGAACAAATCGCTGCGATTTTGGGATGTTCCATTGCAGCGGTCAAAGTGCGAATTTGCCGCGCACGGCTGAAACTCAGGGCAGAACTGGCAGGGAGTGAAAAACCATGCAAGAAATAACTCGCGACGTCATCACCGATTTATATCCGCTCTATGTCGCTGGCGAAGCCAGCGCAGATTCCCGGGAATTGGTCGAAGTGTTTCTGAAGAACGATCCGGAATTCGCGCGCTCGTTGTCCGATGGCAGTGGTTCCTCTTTGACGGTCTATCCTCCGCCGGATCTTCCTCCCGATCACGAACTCAAAACGTTGGCCAGAATCAAACGGCGGCTGGGTGGACCGCTCTGGGCCATGCAGTTGGCTCTGATTTTCAGCGGGCTCGCGTTTGGACGGATTGTCTCGGATACCTCGTTTGATGTCTCGCCGCGCAAGTTCATCATTACTGCGGCAATCGCCCTGTGCTTCTGGATCGTGTTCTTCGTCAAACTCTATCGCGGGCGTTTCGTTCTACTGCGCAGGAAATGAATGTCCGACCAGGCGGCTATGCTCGAAGGCATAGCACGATGCCGAGCGCAGCCGTGCCAAAGACTGCCTGCCCGATGGTCTCCCACGTTAACGTCGCTGCGCCGAATAAACCGGCGACGACTCCGCCCGTCAAGAGCGCAACCTGAACCGGAAGCACACCTGGCCCAGCCCACAAAGTGGCAAATAATCCTGCGGCCACAATTCCGTTGTAAACGCCTGCATTGTGAACAACGGAAGTTAGAAGGCGATACTCTTTTTCGCCGAAGCTGATGGGCTTCCGCTTATCGAGCACAAGGCCCATGATCAATGGCCGACCCCATGGAACCAGTTCGCCAGCCATAAACACGGAATGCAGGATACCGATCGCGAAAATAGCCGCCTGCGGCTTCGTCCACGTCATATCTCACCGCCCCAACAAGAATTCCCGAGGTTGCAGCATCGTATCTGCACAGGCAAGAAACACAAGAGTGCGGCATGAACTGTTCCGGAAAACGGACAAGGCAGTTTTCCACATAGATCCACAGCCCTGGGATGTGACATCTACCCTTGCGCACCAACATCAAAAGAGCAGATCATTGCCAAGGCGAGAGCGGTGTAAGCAGGAAATGGGTGACAAGAGCTAAGTACTTGTGGCTCAAGATTTTGCCCCCAACTGCTTGAGCTCCATAGACTATTTCAAGATTTTCCCCTAACTCGATGATTCCAATAGACCGATAGGGGGAGGGGTCCCCCTACCACACACAGCAATTCCCAAAATGAACCGCTCGCATGAGAGAGAAAAATGCGGCAGAAAAGCTTTTCTTTGCGAACTCAGCGAACTTTTTCTTAGCGTTCTTCGCGGTTAGCCTTTGCGGCTCAGGCTCGTCAGAAATTGACCCCACAGCACGACGTCACTAAAATCGCGGCAATCCGTTCGTGGGGTTCACGATGAGATCAAAACGCATTCTCTTCCCGTTGCTGTTCTGCCTTGTCTTCACACTCGTCGCCGTTGCTGACGACGACAAAGATCATCATCACCACGAAGACCTCACCGAGGCGCAACTCGGAACGGTCCACTTTCCGGTTTCCTGCGCCGAGTCCGTGCAGAAGCCCTTCGCGCGCGGAGTCGCGTTGCTCCACTCCTTCTGGTACGAAGAAGCGGAAAAGGAATTCCTCGATATCGCCAAAGACGATCCGCATTGCGCGATGGCTCATTGGGGAATCGCGATGAGCTTATGGCATCAACTTTGGGATTTCCCTGACCAGAAGGTGCTCAAGCGCGGAGTGAAAGAAGTAAAGACTGGGAAGAAACTCTCTAAAAATACGACGCCGCGCGAACAGGCTTATCTCGCCGCAGCCGCTGCGTTCTACAGCAATTCCAAAAATCTAAAGCGCCTGGAGAGGGCGAAACCCTATTCCGACGCGATGAAGAAGGTCTACGAATCGTTTCCTGACGACCACGAAGCCGCGACCTTCTACGCACTCTCGCTGATCGCCGCCGAACCAGAAGACGACAAAGACTTCGCCACACGCAAGCAGGCTGCGGCAGTCTTAGAGAAGGTTTTCGCTGCCGAACCCGATCATCCCGGAGTCGCGCACTACTTGATTCACGCATATGACCGTCCGGAATTGGCGCAGCTTGGTATTCCCGCAGCTCGCCGCTATGCGGAGATCGCTCCAGCCGCTCCCCACGCGCTCCATATGCCATCGCATATCTTCGCGCGTGTCGGCCTGTGGCAAGACGACATCAAGTCGAACATTGCATCGATCGACGCCACACGCAAAACGGCGGCTATGGGAATGGGAGGCGAAGGACACCAGTTCCACGCCATGGATTTCCTGGTGTATGCGTACTTACAGAGCGGACGCGAAGCCGACGCGCAGAAGGTCATCGACGAAGTCAAAGCCATGCCTCCCACGCACAACATGTATGGCATGAAGTATGACGAACGTCTGGACTCGCAAGTTCGGTTCCAGGCCAGTTACGCGCTTGAGTTGCATCGCTGGAGCGACGCCGCCGCATTGCCGCTGATAAGCACCGGAGATCCGGACTACAACGACGTCATCTACCTCGCACGCTCCCTCGGTGCAGCCCGCAGCGGGCAGTTGGCAGAAGCGCGCAAGGACATCGATATGGTCAAGGGCTTCGCAAAAACCGCGCGCGAGAAGAAGCGCACCGGGACAGCGGACTTCCTGGACCGCAAGGTTGGCGAAGCACAGGCTTGGATCGCACACTCGGAAGGCAAGGACGACGAAGCGATCAAACTCCTGCGCGCTGTCGCGGAGAAAGAAACCGACGGATTCAGCGAGACAGGCTTCCTCCCAGCGCAAGAATTGCTCGGCGACCTGCTGCTCGAGGCCAAGCGTCCACAGGAAGCACTCGTCGAATATCAGACGGACTTGAAGCAGAATCCCAATCGCTTTAATTCTCTATACGGCGCTGCTGAGGCCGCTGAAGCCGTGGGCAAACAGAAAGAAGCCAGCGAGTACTACGCCCTGCTGCTGAAGAATTGTGAGGGAGGAAGCTCAACGCGCGCTGAACTCAGCCGCGCCAAACAGCTGCTGGCGCAAAGGTAACGGAAATTTGCTGTTTTTCTTCGTGTACCTTCGTGGTTGAAGGGTCTACTTTGTCAGAATCATTCTGACAATCAGAGCAACGGCCATCGCGAGCGCACCAAGCAGCGCATTCCACTCACGATGCTTCAAGTACAGCTCCATGGAAAATCCTCCGCCTTCGTCGGGAGAAGGTGCTGGAGTCAAGCGCGGGAGCATTCGTGGGACACGATACGCGTACTCTTCGAACTCGGGAAATTTCTCGCGCAGATATTTCTCTTCTCCCCGAATGACGGGAACGTAAATCGCGAAGAACATCACCACCAGCACCAAACCGACCCACCAGCTTCGCGCCGCCACAGCAAATCCAATCCCGATCAGCAGCGATCCGAGATACAACGGATTCCGTGTATAAGCGTAAGGACCCGATGTTGCCAGCGCTTCATTCTTACGCACATGTCCTGAAGCTAGTGCGCGAATCAGCAGTCCAGGCATAATCAATACCGCGCCCAGCGCGAGGAACTGCCACGTCGGGCGAGCCAGCCAGAAGTACAACACGGCGAACGCAAATCCCAGCGGAACGCGGATGCGGCGCGCAATGCGGGACCATTCAACCATGCGATGCCTCCGAGGGATGGAGCAAAGTTCGCGCCGCACTCACCGCGGCGTCCACGGTGATCTCGAGCATCGCTTCGTCGGGATGCGGATTGCGCGCGTGCGTCGTCGGACTAGCCGGATTGCGCAGCACGGTATTCCGAGTTCCATAAGGCCCGTTGCGCGCAGGGTCCGTGGGCCCAAAGATCGCCACGACGGGCACCTGCAAGGCAGCGGCGAGGTGCAGCGGTCCTGTATCTCCACCGATGAACAACTTTGCCCGCCGCGTCAACGCGATCAACTCGCTGATCGAGCAGCCAATGGCGATTGCAGAGCGGTTGCTGGCTGCTTCAACGTCGCGCGCCAACTCTTCCTCTCCGGGACCGAAATTTATGACAGATTGCATGCCACATCCCGACAACGCGTGCGCGACCTCGCCATAACGCTCCGCCGGCCAGCGCTTCGCGCCCCAACCCGCACCAGGATTCAGAATCGCAAATCGCTCGATGCCATTCCCTGCGAGCCTCTGGCTTATGCGCTTCTCACTTTCAGGATCGTGCGGCAGTTGCACGTGCGGCGTTGTGACATGCATTTGCGCCACAGCCGATGCCAGCGAGAGGTACTGCTCGATTACGTGTATTCCTCGGGGAATCGACTGGCGCGTGTACCACAGACTCGCGGCCGATTCGCGAGGCTGCATCGTGCCCCATACGGCGGGAGCGCCCGACCAACGCGCTAATACCGCCGAACGAACTGCTCCCTGCAGGTCGACGGCAACATCGTATCGAGCCGAGCGTACATCGTTCCACACCCGCGCGATCCGCTCGATTGTCGGGACCGTAAACAGCGACTTTCGCCAGTCTTTGAGTTGAACGGTATGCACCCAATCCACAAGTGGCCGCGCGTCGGACCGCGCCCCGCGACGGGAAGTTTCCGGAGCGCACAAGAGTTCAGCCCATCTCTCTTCGATCAGCCAGCCGATCATCGCATGAGGAAAAGCCTCGCGCAGCGCTTGCGCCGCGGGAAGGGTATGGATGACATCGCCCATGGCGCTAAGGCGCACGATGAGCAAGCGCTCGATGCTGTCGCTCCCGGCTACGCTCAAGGTTTCCTCGGCGAAAGCCGCGTACGGATGATTTCGGTAGTGGAGTGGTCCTTGGGGTCGCCGACAATCGCAACACGCCCACCGTATTCGGCGACTGTATCGCGCTCCGGTACAGAATCCACGGTGTAGTCGGTGCCCTTGGCCTGCACATCGGGCTGAATCTCGCGGATGATGGCACGCACGTCAAGTTCGGAAAAAACGACGACCGCATCGACATCGGCAAGTGCAGCCACAATCTCGGCTCGCTCTTGCTCCGGCATCACAGGCCGACCCTCGCCCTTCAGCGCACGCACCGACTCGTCGGAGTTGATGGCAACGACCAATTTTCCACCGAGAGCTTTCGCGCCGCGAAGATATCGCACGTGCCCGACATGCAGGAGATCAAAATTCCCGTTTGCCAAAGTGACACGCTGCCCGGCCTTGCGCCATGCCAGCACACGGTGGCGGAGTTCTTCGCGGCCCACAATTTTGTTGTCTTCACTCAATGAGGTCGTGTCGCGGGTGGAATTTTCTCGATTGCGGCGAGCAACTCTTCGCGCGAAGCCGTTGCGGTGCCGCGCTTCATAACGACAATGCCGCCCGCATAGTTCGCCAGTTGCGCCGCCTCTTCGGTGGTTGCTCCAGCAGCCAGCGCCGCGGTAAATGCGGCAATCACCGTATCACCCGCGCCAGTCACGTCCGCGACCTGATCGGAACCGAAGATCGGAATGTCGACCGCCTTGTGCTTCTGATCGAACGCCACCATTCCGTCGCGACCGCGGGTAATGACGAGCGATTGCATTTTCATGCGTGACATCAGTTGCTCGCCCGCTTGGAGCAGCTTGTTCCAATCATGGCCAATACGAACTCCCAGCGCTTCTTCGACTTCCGGTTCGTTGGGAGTCGCTGCTGTTACGCCTTCGTATTGCAGCATGCGGTAACGTGAATCGAGAATCACGGGCACCGAGCCTAGCTTTCCCTTTCGCCGCAAAGTGCTGACGATGGCCGGAGTCGCCGAGCCGTATCCGTAGTCAGAAACGAGCAAAGCGTCTGATGCGTGCGCATAGTTGCGCGCAGCCAGGTAGAGTTCGCGAGTCAAGTGACTGTTGGGCGCCTCTTGCGGTTCGCGATCGACGCGGACGACCTGCTGCCGCGATGTGTGCGTCATGCCCGCTAGAATTCGAGTCTTTGTGACAGTCGTATAGCTCTTGTCCTTCAGCACGCCGCTGACGGGAATCCGCTTGTGGCGGAAATATTTCACCAGCAATCGTCCCGCTTCGTCATCACCAACGATGCCTACGGGCAACACGTTCACTCCGAGATCGGCGAGGTTGTTGGCCGCATTGGCTCCGCCGCCCGGGACAATCGTTTTCTCGCGGTGTTTCAAGATCAGGACCGGCGCTTCGCGCGACACGCGCGAGATTTCGCCAAAGACGAACTCATCAGCGACGAGATCGCCGAGCACTGTGACTGTTATCTTGGGAAAAGCTTCGACGATCTTTCGAAGCCGATCCGCTTCTTTCAGGTGCTTGGTCATGTCACGACTCTGCACAAGCAATACGGAGGAATTCTCTCATGGCCGGTGCTCTGATTCCTTGATCTTACGCAGAATGGTATCCACCGCGTTAGCGGCGTTCTCCA
>AR_comb_assmDRAFT_10085048_pt1 | contig 27584 bp, 21 predicted proteins | sample ArasoioldDNA_FD_10543 | JGI IMG/M metagenome (IMG submission 10543) | reverse complement strand
GCGGCGCCGATAGCAAAAACCGGGGACGGTTTCCCGTCCCCGGTCTGGGACTAACGAACAACTGAGCGGAGAACTTAATTCACCTGGTCCAGTTCTACACCGTCGCCTGCATGCACATCTTCCATTGAGAAGACGACCATGCCGGTCGCGGTTGTATCGGTGACGCCGATAATCACGATCTCGCCTACCGCTCGCCGCGGCAGGTCGCGAACGTGAATCACAGGACCATTCTCTTTCTCGAACATTTGCGGATCGAATGAAGGTAGCTTCTTCTGCGTATCCTCAGCGATCGCTGCCCGGAACGACAGAGAATCGACCGGGTCCTTCAGATCGGCTTCGTACGAACGCACTGCGCGGAAGAAGTCACCGATCTTCACTCCCTGATTCGAACCCACGTTGAGGTACACCTTATGCCCGGTGCCGAGCTGTGAATCAAAATCTTTGCCCATCACGATGCGGCCCGAGACCTTGCTGCTGGCGGGCAGGTAGCGGTCAAAGCGCACGGGACCGTGGAAGTTCAACATCTGCTTTTCGGCAAACGGAATTGTGGTGTCACCGGGCGCGATGCCGTCGCAGGCGTACTCGATCTGCCCAATGGCTTCCTTGCTGCGCGTATCGATCACTTTCACGCGGCCCACTTCCTCATACGGCTGGCCCGTTTCCTTCAGCAGCTTCCTCTGCCCGGGAAACATCTCATACTCGTTGACATCGCGCAGCGCGCGTACAATTTCGTACTCGGCACCGGCGCTGTATCCACTTCCACGGAGGTACACGATGTCTCCCCGGGTGAAGTGGGTTGTGGTCGGCGTGTGCAATCCGCCAAGAACGAAATTGGCGTCGGGCAGGATGGCCTTGCTGATAAACCCGGCGCAGTACATATCCGCGTAGGTTGGCGTAGGAATCCGCTCGATCGGAAAGCTGTTTGAAGTCGGCGCTGTTCGTTCCGGAGCCTGAAACGTACTCGGATCGGTCGTAGTCTGAGCCCATGCGGCCGTCGCCAGTAACAACACCAACAGTCCTGTTTTCTTCATGTTACCTCCGGAAAAGACCGCCCTTCAACGACCTCTTCCCCAGTTAAATGCCAGAAAAGAAAGGCTTCAGCCGGAAGGTAACAAGGAGGTAAGGGTGGGTCAAGGTTACGAGGGTGATAGGGACCCTGGGTCGAAGTTTTTCGCGGGGATTGTTAATCCCTTGTTGCATAAATAATTAAGTGCCTGTAATAATTCGCCGTTCATTGCACATCGGTGCTGTCCCCGTAACGACGACCGAAGCCTTGAACCTGGCAAAGATGATTTCGGCCTCCCCTATCCCCCGCCTTTTGCCTCACAGGTTGCCCCGCGTGTGCGTCGCGGTCATTGGGTCGGATCCCAATGAAATGGCCGAAAAGGCGGAGTCCTTGGCTCGCGATAACCCCTTCCTTGAGTTCAGGTTGGACTATCTTTCGAAGCCCGGCTTGGCCATGCCGCGGATCAAGCGCTTTTTCGAATCCCATCACGGCCCCCTCGTCATCGCCACCTGTCGTCGTGCGACGAGTGGAGGCAAATTCCGCGGCTCAATCGCCTCGCAACTCGATGTGCTGAGTAAGGCCGCTGCGGCTGGCTGTCAACTTGTCGACGTCGAGCTACAGACCGCCGCCAAGTGCAGACCGGACCAGTTACAGAAGCTTCGCTCGCGCGCCGGACTCATCCTTTCTTTCCATGATTTTCGGGCTACCAAGAAGCTGGACGAGACGCTCGAAAAGATGCTGAGCTATCCGGCAGACTTCTACAAAGTAGTCAGCACCGCAACCACGCTCGCCGACAACGTCGCCATGATCAAGTTTCTCGCCCGTGAGGGAGACCGCCATTCGATGGTTGGAATGTGCATGGGCGAGCAAGGGATTATCAGCCGCGTGCTCGGCGTCCGGGCTGGAAGCATCTTTACCTTTGCCTCGGCTGGCGCGGGGCAGGAAACCGCTCCCGGACAGGCAACAGCCCTGGAATTACGCAATGTTTATCGTATCGAACAGGTGGACGTTGCGACGCGCGTCTACGGAGTGGTCGGCGACCCGATCGCTCATTCGCTGTCGCCAGTCATCATGAACGCTGCGTTCCGCCGCGAGAACGTAAACGCGGTCTATCTCGCACTGCACGCCAAGACGCTCAAAGACTTGCTCACCTGCGTGAAGGAGATTCCCATCCACGGCCTGAGTGTAACCATGCCGTACAAGGAATCGATCCTGACCCATCTCGATAACACCGATTCCCACACCACAAAGGTCGGCGCCTGCAATACCGTCGTGCGGGCCCAAGACGGTAAACTCTATGGCTTTAATACCGATACGGCTGGAATCGTCCGCCCCTTGGAGCGCCGCCTTAATACGCTGGAAGGCGCGCGGATCCTGGTGCTCGGCGCCGGGGGAGCCGCCCGCGCCGCAGTCTTCGGCCTCAAGGAGCGTGGCTGTGAGGTTTACATCCTGAACCGGAGCCTTGCGCCAGCCAAGAAGCTGGCCCATCAAGCCCGAGCCCGCATTATCAAGCGCCCGGATCTTAAGAAACTTGCCTTCGACGTCATCATTAACGCCACCCCGGTTGGCATGGGAAATTCACGCGAGACCCCGCTTCAAGACAAAGAGATCAATGCCCGCTATGTCTTTGATATGGTGTACGATCCGGCGGAGACACGGCTTTTGAAACTGGCCAAGGAGCGGGGCGCGCAAGTGATCCCTGGAATCGAAATGTTCGTCCATCAGGCGGCTCGCCAGTTTGAGATCTGGACGGGCAAGCCCGCTCCGTGGGACGAAATGCTGCGAGTCGTTCTGCTCACGCTGCAGGATCGGGAAAAAGACCGCACTTCGCGCTCGAACGGTGGAAAATGAAAGCTTCCGATGCCTTTCGCAAAGAAAAAGTTGCAATTTGTGGGATGCCCAAAGTAATATGCAGTTAGGAAGCGCGACTGTAAACGCTTCCGGGGTTGTAGCCCAGTACCGCCCGTTCCCTTATCTTCCAAAACTCGCTGTAACAGCTTTGGCGACAAAACTCGACGCAAGAGACGGCTTAGTCCGCCTCATCCCGGTTCGGAGAGTTCAACATGGCGTGGTACGCTTATTGTCTGACCGAGCACCAAACCCTCCCAAATGGAACCCGCACTCGCCGTCCTTTCCTGCTTGAAGGTGTACAAGGAGTTAACGGCGCAGCGGTTCTAAGCTATCCAAGTGGTGAATTCGCGGTCATTGTCAGCGAATACGACCACACAACAGGCGAGTTGGACCAGAAAGCTGCAATTGAGCATGCGCGGGTAGTGAGTAACTGCTTCCGGAATTCCACCGTACTTCCCTTCAGATTCGGCACAATTTTCGATAGCGATGACGCGCTCCGGCAGGCCGTCCGGGTGAATCGCCGAGCTTTTGGCCAGAGCGTGGCCAAGCTGCGCGGCAAATCCGAAATGCACATCAAACTGGTCGTCCGCGATGGCTCTCTTCGTGAGGCCATGATCGACGTCCAACTACCCGATACCGTCGGTGGCGACTATCTCTCCAAGCTGCGGGTGAAAGCGTCCCGCGAGCGCGAGCGCCAGACCAAAGCTCGCGCGCTTTCCGTCCAGGTTCACAAGCTTTTCAATCCCCTGGAGGAAGAGGTCAGCTGCAAGAAGGTTGCTCCTGAGGGCATGCTGATCGACATCGCTCACCTGATCGACAACAAGAGCGTGGAGAAATATCAGAACCGCTACTCGACCGCCGCCAAGCAGTTGAAGAACTGCGAAGTTTCGGTCAGCGGTCCTTGGCCGCCCTATCACTTCCTGCCCGGCAAGCTGCGGACAGTCGCAGGCAACAGCTAGTTACTTTGGATTTCTCTTCGAGCCCATGACCCCGTCATGGGCTCTGCCTTTTGGCTCTTTGGCATCCGCGTGCAACGAATATGCATTGTTCTGCACTTCGCTCTGGGCGCGGCTTTTGACCCGCATCCCTGGGCGGCACAATATTCGACAATAAACGGCTCATCTCCAATTAGTTACAGGATGCAGTGATCCCAATCACACGCTTTCAGAGCTTTGGCGCGGCAAGTGCATCATTCACGTGTACTAAGAGGCCGCAAACTCTAGCAACATGACCTTCACTCTCAATGACACTGAGCGTCACTTCCCACTTAGCCGTTCTGGCTGGCGGAACGGCATCTCGAATCGCCTTTCCTGACATTGCCCACCAATTCGCCTCTTGAACGTGGCCCCGAAAGGGGCCATTTTTATTGGGCGAGTCGCGACGTCTGCCATCGGCGTTAGGAACCCAACGGACGCAAAAGTCAGTCGCCCGCTGCCGACAACTTTAACTCGATCTTCTTGTGGTCGCTTTCTTTGAGAGCGATGGTCTGGGCTGTCCAGTCCGGTGGGCGTACGAACTCTGGATCTTTGAGATCGTCCTCATCCACATCGGTGTCGACCGCGAACAGTTGGTATTCACCCGGAGTGATCCCCTCCAACCGGAAGTGGCCGCGGACATCCGTTCTGACCTTCCGATAAAAATCAAAGCGCAGACGACGCTCGCTATTCGGAATGCAGATAACCGCGACATCAGGAACGGGATTGGATTGGGCATCAAGAATGGCGCCGTCGAGCGTTGCACTGTTGGCGCTCAATTCCACATCGAGCGTGACATTTCCCCCGGAAACTGAGAAACCTGAGTCTGTGAAGTCTTTGCCACCTAGATGCGCGCTTTTCACGAAGTAACCAGGAGGAACTCTGCCTGCGCGGCTCAGATACACGTGGTAGGAACCGGCTAGGGCCGGCTGCAGCGTTTCAAAGGAGCCGTCGCGCTTAACCGCGGCGGATATATCCTCCGAAATAGCTACGACTCCGCTACGTCGTCCCGAGTCGGCCGTGAACATCAAAATCATGTCTGACCAATCTTGTTTTCTGCCGTCGTCCATGCGAAGGCGGCCGCGGATCCGACCTCCTGCGAGGGGCGTGATTCGCAGGTCATTCACGTCGCCATCGGCAACGTGGACGCTCTGATCAATGCGCATACCATACGGACTCTCGGGGTCGAATAATGCTTCCACACCGCGAGCTCTGGTTGGTGTTAACCACGCCGTATAAGAACCGGGCGGAACCCCCTCGATATCGAATGTGCCATGCTCATTAAGGACTGCGCTGAAAAAACTCCAGTCACCCTTGCTCTCTTCGGGCTCCAGCATGAGTTCTGCGGGTTCCCTTGCCGTCCAGGCAGGTAAAGAAGTCACTTGGCCACGCACGTGAAAATTGTGGACGAGAGTCAATGTCAGTGTGACCGGCAACTCGTCTCCGCTGTGAAGGTCGATCGGAACTGCCAGCTTTTCGTCAGTTCTTCCCGGATAGTAGGTGGTGACATAGGTTTCCGCATCCTTTGAGGAACCATGGAATGACACTTGCACGGCCACCAGGTAACGGCCTGGTTCCAGATTAGCGATGCGGCACTGCCCGAGATCGTCGCTGGAGCACTGGCCTGTACTATGCAAAGGGCTCTGACGCTCAGAACCGTGAGGTACGATTCCGTAAGGAATTGCCAACACGTCGACGCCGCTCATGGGATCGCCATCCTCATCGCGAACCTTGCCGATGATTACTGCAGCGGGCTTCAGGTGAAACAGCAAATCTTTGACTTCTTGTCCCGGCTCCAGCTCGAGGAGCATACCCAGCCCATGGTGACGCTTCTCGGCGTCTACAAATCCGGCCGTCCCGAACCACACGCGATAGCTGCCAGGCTTCACGTCCTCAAATTTGAAGCGGCCCTCGGCGTCCGTGAGTGCGTGATATTCCGGCTTGTCACTCCAGCCGGCGCTGCTGATTAACTCAATGGCGGCTTTGCGGATCGGTGATCCGGATTGCTGAATGATTTGCCCTTGTACCGAGCAGCTCAACGGGTGATCTGGAGCTTGGGTTTGCGCTCCGAGGGTGGGCCCGAACAGCAAAGCGAGTGGCACGAGCCAGCGTTTCATGCTGATCCCGAAGAGAAGCGGAGGAAACGGAACATTCTACACTCGCTTTGTCGAAAGGCCGATGCCAAACTTTTCCGGTATCATGGCCCCGATGACCGTCGCTAAGTCACACTCAGGATTGCGTCGCGCCCTGCTAGACATCGTCCTCTACGCGATCGTCGGCGGAGTGCTCATCACGGTACTGAGAGTTACCGAGTACCGCTACCTGGTCATCGAACACTCCTTCGAAATCTACGCCGGACTGATCGCCGCGCTTTTTGCCGGCATCGGCATCTGGCTCGGCCTGAGCCTCACCCGGAAAAAACCCGATTCCGAACCCGCCGGCCCCTTCAGCCCCGATGTCCAGCGTCTTAGCGAACTGGAAATCACGCCGCGCGAGCTCGAAATCCTCGGCCTGATCGCCGCCGGACTCAGTAACCGCGAAATCGCCGACCGGCTGTTCGTCAGTGAGAACACGGTCAAGACTCATTCCAGCCGTCTTTTCGACAAACTGGGCGCTCGCCGCCGCACCCAGGCCGTTCAACTCGGAAAGGAAGCCCGCCTGATCCCGTGATGCGTCGCCCAAAAGTAAGTTTTTGGTCCAAATCGACAAAATCACCCGAAGGTATGACGACAATTCCCGAGCGCCAGCCGCACAATCCGGCTCGTGCGATACACAAATTCCAAATTTGAGGACCTGACCATGAAAAAGACTGTGCTGACCTTCGGTGTAATCGCCGGCCTGATCCTGTCCGCGATGATGGTGGCCACTATGCCGTTACTTCACAAGATCAGCGGCAACAATGCACTCATCATCGGCTATACCACTATGGTGCTGGCCGGACTGCTGGTCTTCTTCGGCATCCGCTCCTACCGCGAGAACGTTTCCGGCGGAAAGATAACCTTCGCGCAAGGATTCGTCGTGGGAATCCTCATCTCACTTCTTGCCAGCTGTTTCTACGTGGGGACATGGGAGATCATTTCCTTCAAGTACATGCCAGACTTCGCGGAAAAGTACGCAGCCGGAATGGTGGCACACGCCAAGGCTTCCGGCGCAAGCCAGGAGAAGATCGACGAGACCACCGGACAAGCCGAAGATTTCGTCCGCAACTATCACAAGCCCGCCTACAGGATGTCGATGACGTTCGTGGAGGTCTTCCCCGTATTCCTGGCGATCACCCTGCTCTCCGCCGTCATCTTGCGAAGAAAGGCACCAGTCACCGCGACGTCGTAGTTCATTGGGGATGAAGGATGCGCGCCTCCCATTTCTCGCGGCGTTCTTTGCCGCGAGAAGTGGGCTTATGTGCCAAGACACAGTTCCTTAATGAACCTTCGTTCCCGTTGTGGTAATTGCTCTTGGTGCGCTGCGCACTTTCTGATTCCTCTATCCTCGGCTACACTTGATGCCCTAACATGACCCGATCCCGCGCCGCCCTTCTGCTCGCATTCCTCTGCCCACTCGCAGTCTCCCAAACCCAGCAAGCCAAGCCAGTACCGCAATTTTTCACGCTGCCCCAAATGACGGAGGCACAGCGCAAGAATTTCTCACCAGAACTACTCGATCAACTTGTCGCGATTAAGGACGCCGCACTCGCTGACGACTACGCGTATCGCCAGGTCGCACACTTGACGGAGAATATCGGACCGCGCCCCAGCGGCTCTCCGCAGGCCAAAGCCGCCGTTGATTACGTGGCGGGCGAAATGAAGAAGCTCGGCCTCGATGTCCAACTCGAAGAGGTAAAGGTCCCGCATTGGGTCCGTGGAGCTGAGACCGCCGAACTGATCCATTATCCCGATCAAGTCCCCGGCACGACGCAAAAGATTGTCCTGACCGCTCTCGGCGGAAGCACCTCGACTCCAGAAGACGGTCTCTCCGCCGATGTGGTCGTGGTCAATAACTTCGACGAACTGAAATCCCTCGGCCGCGACAAAGTCGCAGGCAAGATTGTCCTCTTCAATGAAATCTTCGACAAGAAAAAGGCAGCTGGAGGAATGGCCTTCGCGGCTTATGGAGAAGCCGTGCGCTATCGTGGCGCAGGGCCCCGTGCCGCCGCAGAGTTCGGAGCCGTTGCCGCACTGATCCGCTCCGTTGGCAATGCCGACTACCGTCTCCCACATACCGGATTCAGTTTTCCGGCCGGTGTTCCTGCGGCGGCAGTCGCTGCCGAGGATGCCGATCTCATCGCGCACCTCGCCGGGCAAGGCAAGGTCCGCCTACACCTCACGCTCACTCCGAAGAAGCTCCCCGATGAAATCGGATACAACGTCATCGCCGACCTGAAGGGCAGCGAGCATCCCGAACAGATCGTTGTTGTTTCAGGGCATCTCGACTCCTGGGATCTCGGCACTGGTGCCATCGACGATGCTGCCGGAGTCGCCGTTGCCATGGAAACCGCCGAATTACTGCAGAAACTTCACTTGCGTCCGCGGCGTACGCTGCGCGTCATCGCGTGGATGGACGAGGAAAGCGGCGGAGCCGGCAGTCAGGCGTATACGAAAGATCATTCCACGGAATTTCCCCGACATGCCGCCGCGATCGAATGCGATACGGGCGCCGCACATCCGATCGGCTTCGAGACACGCCTGAGTGCCGGCGCAACCGACCTTCTCCGCCCCGTGCTCGATGTACTGCAGAGTTTCGGCGCGAGCGCGCTTGAACCAAGCACCTACCCTCCTGGCGCTGACATCTCAGCCATGTCTGAGGCCGGTGTCCCGGCGCTCGGCGTTTTGCAAGATAGCCGCACCTACTTCAACTATCACCACACCGCCGCCGACACGCTCGATAAAATTGTTCCGAGTGAATTGCGGGAAAACGGCGCGGCCATGGCCGTGATGGGATACGCGTTGGCCGCGATGAAAGATCCACTTCCGCGCTAGTGAAATGGATTAGAACATCTGGCTCGGGACACCTCGTCCGAGGTCAGCGCTGCGAATTTCAGCAATTACCTGCGACTGCTGTAATAGCCTGGATCCTTTACCCTTTTAGCAACCCTTCTTTTAGCAGCCCTTCGTGCGGTTGACGCATCTTAATTCTCGCGCTTATTATTTCCGTTTGGCTTTTGCGACCGGGACGCCTCGGCAACGGGGCGTCCCAAGACTTTGATAGGCAATTTTGGATAGAAGTCATCATGGAAAAGAAGAAACTCGAAACCTTCAAGAAACGTCTAGAAACGCGGCAGCAAGAATTACGCCGCACGGTGAACCGCAATCAGGCAGACGGCCGGATTGCGGACGAAGACACCGCCGCGGCCGATATCGCGGACCGCGCTGCCAGTTCCTATAACAAGGAATTTTTGTTCAGCCAGAGCAACAACGAACGCCAGTTGCTCATGATGGTGGACGGCGCGCTCGCTCGCATCCGTGAAGGCAGCTTCGGCGAGTGCATCAGCTGTGGCAAAGAGATCAACTCCAAGCGGCTGGAAGCGGTGCCCTGGACGCGCCACTGCATCGAGTGCCAGGAAAAACTCGAGCAAGGCTTGCTGGAAGAGACTTCAAGATAGAAGAGTTTGCCCTGTAGGATCCCGCGCCGCCGCGTCTTCGGCGGCGTTGGTGTTTTTGCGGAAGACCGGCTTTTCAGGGCTCCCCTGCCTAGCGTGCGCAACTGTCCGGGGCTACATGAACCAATCATTCTCGATGCTGACAGTTCCGATCGAGTCCGCCGGCAATTCCACCATCGCTGCATGGTCTTTCACATGAATCTCAACCCGCCGAGGATGCGCCAGTTCGTTGCGAATCAACATCACCAGCGAACCATCCGGATTCCTGAATGCAAGCGAATCGTCGCACGTTCCGGCGGTCATCAGGTTCCGCGCGCCCACCTCAACAAAGTGAGTGAGATGCTTCAGCAGATAGTAGTCATGCGTGTAGCGGTAGCTCCTGGCAGCTGAATCGACGCTCACGAGCGAATTCTGAGCCCATCCCCACGTGCTCATGCCGCCGTCGGCAGTCGAGATGTTCCAGTACAGGTACGCGGACGCCCCACTGCGGAAGTAATGTTTCATCAAGTTCCAGCAGTAGCTTGCGTAGCTCCATTTGTTGCTGCCGTCGCCACATTCCTGCTCTGACTGGAAGACAAGCAGGGACGGAAACTCGTGGTGAATCGCCGGCAGCGCATTTTTTCCCGCCCACTGCACGCCGACTCCTCTGATCAACTTAGCGACTTCCGGATCTGCCATTGCCGTTTCGAGAAGCTGCGGATTGCCCCGCTCCAGTGTTCCGAAGAAGACATCCACGCCACGCTCTGTCATCCGAGGGCCCAGATACCGCAGAAACCGCGTCAGTCCCTCGGCCGTCCAGGTGCAGCTGGGAAAATTCTGCGCGGAATTAAATTCGTTCTGCGGCATGACCATGCTCACGGAAATTCCCTTTTCCCGGTAGGCATCGATGTACCGCCCGAAGTAGTTCGCGTAAGCCTCGAAGTAGAGAGGATCCTGGATGAACATGTCCTCGCCCTCGTGACCAATCTGGTCGGGGCGAATACCGTTGTCCTTCATCCCCGGATACGCCTTCGCCTCCGCATAAAAGTGGTTGCGCTTCATCCAAGTCGGCGGAGACCACGGCGACGCCCAAAGCTTCAGCTTCGGCTGATATCGCAGCGCCGCTCGAATAAACGGCACCAAAGTTTTTTCATCATGCACGATGCTGAAATTCTTCAGCGCGAAATCCTGGTCAGTTTCGTCGTAGCTGTAAGCCTCAGTCGCGAAATCGTTCGCGCCAATCGGCGTACGGCAATATGTGAACCGCGCGCCCGCGGCAGGATCGAACAACTCGTGCAGGACGTTCTCTCTGTCGCTCTCGCTCAGCTTCTGCAGCGAAGTCCACCCCAGCTCGTTGAAGCATGCACCGAACCCTTGAATGGACCGCGACTCAGGACGCACCTGTGTCGGATCGATGTTTAGATTGAGCACCTCCCATCCGAACATCGGTTTGTACACCCTTTTGCTTTGCCATGATTCCGCCTCGCTGCTGGTGACGAGCCGGACGCGCACATCATCTAAAAGCTCCGGCGGACCAAACTGCCCGAGAGCGCGAGTCGGAAAACTGGCTGCGGCGGCACCGACTGCAGCGCGCACCCCAGTCTTCAGGATTTGACGTCGAGTCCAATTTGTCATAGCTGGAATCGCCGATGCGGCCGAAAAAGTCATCAGGTCCCTCGCCGGAAAGAAGCGACTCAGGATGACAACTGCAACACGCCTACATCCCCGGCTTCTTCTCTTCCTCGGCCGGCTTTTCTGCACCCGGCATGACGTTCTTTAACGGAGCCTTCCGCTGTTCGTCCAACTCGGGATGCGGCAATGGTTTACGCGGCAGCATCTGATCGCGCATCGCCGTGTTGTAGACGAAGATCGCTTCCACAGTCGCAGCCTGCGCCAGATCGTCCGCCTGCAGGCGCTCGTACGTATCCATGTTCGAGTGATGCGTGCGTGATCCGTAATCGAGCATGTCCTGGATGAACTGGAAGCCAGGAATGCCCACGGAATCGAATGCCTCGTGATCCGTGCCGCCGGTGTCGCGCATCGTGATGGCCGTGACACCGAGATCTCCCAGCGGCGCAATCCATTGCTGAAAGATCGACGCGATCCCCGAGTTCTGCTGCAGGTAGATGCCGCGAATCTTTCCCGTGCCGTTATCGACGTTGAAGTATCCGGAAATCTTAGCCTGCTCCGGCTTGATCACCGGCGCTCCCGCAGGCTTGCGTAGAAAATCCGGCAACTTTACCTGGTCTGGGGCCTCTGACAGCGGTACATATCCGAAGTGCTGCTTGACATATCCATACGAACCGAACTCGCCCTGTTCTTCGCCGGTCCACAGGCCAACCCGAATCGTGCGCCGCGGTTGCACCTTGAGCGCATTGAGGATGCGCATGACTTCCATCGCGACCACAGTTCCGGCGCCGTTGTCGGTTGCGCCAGTCGCCGAGGCCCATGAATCCAGATGTCCGCCGACCATCACGACTTCATCCTTCAATTTCGGATCCGTCCCGGGAATTTCGGCGATGGTATCGAAGCCGTGCTCGTGGTCGCCGGTGAATTCCGTGTCCACATTCATTTCGATCGTGACCGGCACATTCGCTTTCAGCAAGCGGTAGACGCGTCCGTAATTCTCAATGGCCATCACAACGACCGGTAGCGGTTCGGCACCTTCGCGTTTGTAGGTGAACCAGCCCATCCCCGATCCACCGTCGTCGAAGATGGTTCCGCCTGATCCGCCGTTATTCCGCCCATCGCGGCTGGGAACTACGATTCCGGCAGCATGCTCGTCCGCCAGAAATTTCCCGACCTTGGCGCGGAATTCCAGCTCCTTGATGAAGTTTTGGATCCAATCCTCCTGCTGACCCACGCGGACTGGGTACTCCGCAGTCCTTTTCAGATCTGCTTCGTCGCGGCGTTCCCAGAGTGCCTTCTCTACTGGCTTTACGTCGCGCATTGCGCCGAAGAAGACGATCTTTCCTGCAACTTTCCCCTTGTACTTGTCGAGATCTTTCTCTTCTTTCGCATCCATCCAGATCGCCGAACCGCTGATCGCACCTTTGCTCGACGGCGACCACGGCAGAGCCTGCGCGATGAACACCGCGGTATCGGGGGCGGACATCCGTACCCACGTGTTCAGCTGGCGCCATCCCATGCCGAACTCGCCCCAATCTTCCAGATGCGCGTTTACGCATCCCATCGCCGTGAACTGATCGCGCGTCCACTCATTCGCTTTCTTCAGGTTCGGAGATCCTGTCAGCCGCGGTCCGATTCCGTCCATTAGCCCGGAAGCAAACTCCATCACATGCGAATGCTGCAAACCTTCGTCGCGGATGCGGTGATACATGTTCAAGTCGAGACTCTCCGTGGGCGGTTGGGGAGACTCGTACGAAGGCTTTGCGGATTCAGGGCTGGCATCTTTGGACTTCTTATCTGCGGCGTACAACGACAGCGCTCCGCAAAGCAGAACCGATGTGGCCGTCCGGAAAAAGTTCTTTATTCGCATTTCGCTAATTCCTCCAAAAAAACGGAAAGCGCAGAGTAGCAGAATGCCGCGCTTATAGGAAAGCTCAGCAAAATCCCCAGGTTCTCAGGCGGCGTTTTCCTTGCGTGGTTATGTGTAAAACCCCGCACGAAAGGCCCATTTTAGGAATGGAAAAATTGCATTTGTGATCTAAATCACAGAATCCTCCGGCCTCCTTTTCTACAATCGATTTCATTCCCCGGGGTGGTATCCATCATGGCAACTTTTGTGGAGTACCTAATGCCGACCTGTATTGCCGCCGTTCCGGAAAACCGCGAATGGAAGCAGGCCTACATGGCCGCTGTACTGGAAAAGAACCGGACGCGTGTGGCGGGGCTGATCCAGGAAGCCAAAGCAAAACTCTCGTCGCGCCTCGATGAGTTAACCGGCGGATCAGTAGCTCATGAAGAAATCGAAGCGATCCACGACGCCTACTACCTGCTGCAAGCCCTGCAGAGCAGCCTCTCATATCGCGAAGACCTGCAAAACTAATCTCACCCTTTTGTTTGCTTGAACACCGCGTGGCGCCGAGCGCGCCACACCGTGTGCGAGTCTCTTCACGTTGACGGCTTGCAACTAGTCGTCGAGCTCTGAAATTACTTTTAGGAACCCCGCCTGCGCCTTTTTGAGCCGCGCCACGAGGCGGGCGTGATGATCACGGTCAATCGATTTAGTCTTTTCCACGTAGCGTAGGAGCTCTTCCTTTGCCGCATTCATCTTCGCCTCGGCCGCTTCAACCTCCTCGCGATTGCTCACGAAGCACCTCTCATCGATTGGATCATTGTATTAAGAAGAATTTCGGGTTTTGGCACTGAGTTTTCGAACCGGGCACAACCAGCAAAAATATGTGCAAGGTCGCCCCGTTTCGCCGATAATCTTCTGTCCCATGGACCCGTCCCAAAGCGACCTTGAAGCCCTGCGGCGACTGGTTGCCGATTTGACAAGCCGGGTGTATCAGATCGAGCGCAGGCTGCAGATGGACATCAAGCCTGCAGCGCATACTCCGTCTGAGGCGTCGGTACCGCCACCTCCACCGCCACCTGTGATTCCCGAGGCCGCGGTCGTCGAGAAATTAACCGCGACATATTCTTCAGTCCCGCACCTTCCACCGCGACCTTCCACCGTGACGAGGTCCCAGGAAGATCTCGAATCCCGCATCGGATCACATTGGCTGAATCGCATTGGAATCGCGGCAGTGTTGATTGGTGTTTCCTACTTTCTCAAGTTCGCGTTCGAAAACAACTGGATTGGTCCGGCCGGACGCGTGGCCATCGGCCTCATTGCAGGAATCGCGATTGTCTTCTGGAGCGAGCGTTTTCGCAGCAAGGGATACCAGGCATTCTCGTATTCGCTGAAAGCGGTCGGGATCGGAACGTTATATCTTTCGTTATGGGCGGCTTTCCAGCGTTACTCGCTGATCCCGAGTAGTGTTGCTTTCATCATGATGCTGGCAGTAACGGCATCGGCAGCCGTGATGGCACTCGCCCAGGACGCGCAAATTCTCGCAGCTTTCGCACTCACCGGTGGGTTCAGCACGCCACTTCTGCTGTCGACCGGACAGAACCGCGAGATCGCACTCTTCACGTACGTCGCAATCCTTGATGTGGCGACGCTTGTGTTGGTGATGTTCAAACCCTGGCGCCGCCTGTTGGTCATGAGCTACGCCGGAACACTGCTCTTGTACATCGGATGGTATTCCGAGTTCTACACTCGCAGCCAACTCGGTCTCACGCTTGGTTTCGCCACGGTTTTCTTTGCCGTGTTCGCGATCGCTCCCCTGGTCACACTGCAACCGGAGAATGAAGCCGCGGTTTTCGCTTCAATCCCCGCGATTCTGGCCTTCATCAACGCTGGTGTTTATTTCCTGCAGGCCTACGCGATGATCGAGGAAGTCGATAAGACCTACATGGCGTGGTTCGCTTTAGGCCTCGCCGCGGTCTATATCTTCCTTAGCCGCATGGTACATGCGCGAAACCTTGTTCCCGGAGCGTCGGAGATCCTGTACTTTCTCCACCTGGCGGTGGCCATCGGCTTCATTACGATCGCTATTCCCATCCGCTTGAATTCGCACTGGATCACGATGGGTTGGTTCGTCGAGGCAGCGGTTTTGCTGTGGATTGGTGACCGCATCAAATCTGATTTCCTGAACCTGTTTGCCTTGGCAGCGCTTGTTCTCGGAGTCTTTCGTTTGCTCGCGTTCGACAATTTCCCGACAGCACCGTTGATTTTCAACATGCGCATGGCGACGTATGCGGTAGCCATCATTGTGCTCGGCGCAGTTGCATGGTTTGCTGGCAAACGCGATGACGAGTACGCGCGCAACATAGCCGCCATCGCATTGGTCGCACTCAATGTACTTGCGTTGATTGCATTAAGCCGTGAAGTCGCGGACTTCTATTCCCGTCAGATTAGCCTGCTTCCTCGCGAACCGCAGGGGCAGTGGAATGCGTACTACGCCAACTTCCATCGGGTGCAGATCGAGCGAGACTTCACGTACTCCGCTTTATGGATGGCATACGGCGCCATGCTGATGATTCTGGGATTCCTGCGACGCAGCCCGTTCGTTCGCTGGCAGGCACTCATTCTGATCGCCGTCACAATCTGCAAAGTGTTCGTCTACGATGTATCGCAGCTGGATAAGCAGTACCGCATCCTGAGTTTCATCGTACTGGGAGCACTGCTGCTGGCGATTTCCTTCGTCTATCAGCGGGACTGGCTCAAGCTGTCGGCCAGGGATCGCGAACAAGACAAACCCGGAACTGCCACTTCATGAGACTCGCCGCTTTCCTTCTATTATTCGCGCTTGCCGACGGCCCTGCCCGGCCGGAGCAAGCTATTCCCTACTTTACGAATGTCCGCGAGCTGCACATCGCTGAACCCGACAAGCAAAACTACTTCGTGGTCGACGAGGAACTCTGGGCCCATTCCCGACCTGATCTGGGCGACCTGCGCTTGTACGATGACGCGACTCCGGTGCAGTACTATCTCGCGGAACAGCGCGCGGGAGTCTCGTCGGACGAAGTCGATGCCAAGATTCTTAATCTTGGCGGTGTCGCGGGGCACACGGAATTTGACATCGATGCTGAAGGGCTTGCGGAATACGACCGCATCCGATTACACATTGACGCGCACGATTTCGTGGCGACTGCCTCTGTGTCAGGCGGAGCCGCGCCCGGCAAGGCGGCTGAGGTTCAGTTGGCGCCTTCGACTTTGTACGATTTCACGAAAGAGCAGTTGGGTACGAATCTCCTGCTGAAGCTGCCTCCTTCCAGCTTTCGCTATCTGCATATAAAATTGTCGCCGGGCATCCGTGCCGAGCAGGTAAAGGGCGCGAGCATCTACAACCTGCATGAGCAGAAGGCCTCCTGGACCAAAGCCGGTTCCTGTGAAGTACCTCAGCAGAAGGGTCATGTCACAGTGATCTCGTGTCATATTGACGAGAAAGCGCCTGTGAGCCGTTTCACGATCCACGTTACGCCGGATCAGGTCAACTTCCGGCGAACCGTGAGCGTTGAGGACTCGAGAGCAGTCCAGACCGCGAGCGGAGAGATCAGCCGCGTCCGCGTAAACCGCGCCGGTCTGCTCGTCACCTCTGAAGATCTTTCGCTGAATGCGTCGGGTGCATCCGGTCAAATCACGCTCAACATCGACAATGCAGACAATCCAGCGCTGACGATTACGTCGGTTGAGCCGCTGGCTTTTGAGCAGCGCGTCTACTTCGATACGCAGGGCAAGACGTTTCTCCGCCTCTACTACGGCGACGAGATGCTTTCCGCGCCTGTTTATGACTACGCGCGCTTCTTCCACCTCGATGCGCTCCCGGCGCTGGCGCAACTCGGAGCCGGCTCGCACAATGCGGCATATACGGGACGCCCGGATCAGCGCCCGTGGTCTGATCGCCATCCAGTGATTCTGTGGGGCGCGATGCTGCTGGCAGTAATTGTCCTCGCCGCACTGGCTCTACAAGGGTTGCGCGGCCAGAAAGCGCAGTAGGGCGCTACCGGATCACGCGAGGGTATTCGCTTCTATCGAGCAGAGCGCTGATTCAGCTCCTGCTACACGGGAAATTGCTAATCGCGCGAGAACTGGTGTTCGCCGGGTCGGTGGGTGAGTTTACGAAGAACAAACTCCTGAACGACACCGCTCAGCGCGCGGGTTCCGGTGCTCATGGCAAAGTTGCCGAGCACCAGCTTCGCGCCCCGATTCGACTCCGGGTAATAAAGGTTGGAAATTGCGGAAGACCCCAGGTCTCCGCCAAGGCTGGAATAATTCGGCTGGCGCTTCCCGTTATCGCCGTAGCAGATGAAAGGAGTGGAGAGGGCGTGCCACAAGCGCGACTGGTTGCTGCCGGTTCCCTGATAGAAGTAGCGTGGATCCTGGTGAAGGAGCGAAGGCAAAATCGCGCCGCCGATCATGATGTCGGTAAAGGCATCGGCGGTGTTGGCGCCGAATCGCTTGGCGTAGCCTTGTGCGCCCTGGCCAAAATCGGGTGTGTCTCCGGCTTGTTGCATCCCTGAGAGCATCGCTACTCCAGCGAAGGTGACTGGATCGGCGATCACTTTAAACGCAAGCCTGAACTTCAGTTTCGTGGTAAGTGGCGCAGGATTCTTTTCGTAGACAACATAGAAGTTTGGAATGATTCCAAAGACCCGCTGCTTCTCTTCGATCTTTACTTCCTCGGTTGCGATTTCTACGGGCGTTTGTGAAACTTCAACGGTAGTGATCGCGGTGGGGACGCGAAGCTGAACATTGGGCAGGATCTTGTATTGATGCGGCTCAACTGCGAAATCCGGAGACGTCAAGGGAGCAAGTTCGGGAGCCGTGACGGTAACGTGATAGGAAACGCCAGGCTGGAGATCGTGGAACTCGAAAAAACCGTTATCCCCTGTAATTAGCTTCTGGCCCGCTTCGCCCTTGGAGTTCTCGAGAACAACGGTCGCGCCGCCGACGGCTTCGTTGTTGCTGTCGGTGACTGTGCCCACGAGAATTGCGCCTTCCGGATTGGGGGCAAGAGCATCCTGGGCTCGTAGTGGAAGCGAGCACACGACGAGCGCGGCGACCAGGAGTCTGATTGGCATGCTTATCCCCATAGATATCGTCGCATAGAGCCTTGGTTGTACGGTATACCCAGATTACGGTTGCAGAGGTTACGTTGGGATGTGAACTGGTCGTTTTTACAGGCAAGAGGCTGTGGGTAATCGGGTTGCAGGATTCAGCTCGGACTCACCTACTCATTGAAACTCAAATGCTGACGCGGATGTTCCCACGCGGATCGACAGGCTCACCCATAAACACAAACTTACGACAATCTTTTGACATTCTGCTGATCTTTGCTCGTCCTGCACCCCGATAGCATGCAGAGATGACCTCAAAATTTTGCTTTCTTTTTGGTGGAGCATGGTGACGGTTGCTACTGCTCCCATGATGGCGGGGGAGCGTCCTTCCCTGGTCCGCACACAAGCCCCGCGGCTGGTCTCCGTTGACATGCTGCGCGGACTTGTCATGGTGCTGATGGCGCTCGATCACGCACGGGATTTCCTGACTAACCTGCGGTTTTACCCCGAGGATATGGCACATACGTATGGGGTGCTGTTCTTCACGCGCTTTGTCACGCATTATTGCGCACCGGTGTTTGCCTTTTTGGCAGGGACAGGGGCGTATCTATCGACAAGGCGGGGGAAATCGATCGGGCAAGTCTCCTGGTTCTTCGTCAGTCGCGGATTGTGGCTTGTGCTGCTGGAGTTTACCGTGGTCGATTTCGCGTGGGGATTTCAGCCCTGGGCGCACGCAGGAGTGATCTGGATACTGGGCTGGAGCATGGTCGTGATGGCGGCAATCGTGTGGCTACCGTTGCGGTGGATCGCGGCGCTCGGGCTGGGGATGATCGCGACGCACAATCTGCTCGACGCGATCAATCCGGCATCCTTCGGGAAGTTCTACTGGGTGTGGGTCATGCTGCACTCGCCGGGACCAGTCGCGATCACCGATCACTTTTCGTTGTCCGTCAGGTACGTGCTGATTCCCTGGGTCGGAGTGATGGCGGCAGGATTCGCCTTTGGCAGCATTCTGCAGCGCGCAGACAGACAGAAATGGATCCTCAGGATTGGAGTTGCGGCAACGATCTTGTTCTTCGTGTTGCGTGGGATCAACCTCTACGGCAACGGAATTGCGGGACTGCCGTTTGGATATCCGCGATCGGCAGGCCCGTGGAGCGTGCAGCCGACTCTTTCGCTAACTGTGATTTCGTTCTTCAACACGCTGAAGTATCCTCCGTCGCTCGATTATCTGCTGATGACCCTGGGGCCGGCGCTGATACTGCTGGGAGTGATGGACGGAGCTAAGGCAGAGCGAGGATTGGGGCGAGTCCTGATGGTATTTGGGCGCGTGCCGTTGTTCTACTACGTGTTACACATTTACCTTCTTCACCTCATGGCAATCGTAATCACCTGGGCCTTTCATCAGCCGGCGTGGCATGACGTGGTAATTGGAGACCACGTGCAACGGCCTCTGGGATACGGCCACGGCTTGCCGTTCGTGTACGCGATGTGGCTGCTGGCGGTGGCGATTCTCTACTTTCCGTGCCGCAGGTTCATGGAATTCCGAAGCAGGCATCGCGAGTGGACGTGGCTGAGTTATCTGTGACGACGAATGGTGAAGGATCGCGGATTGTCTGCAAAGATCCGCGATGCAACGTCCGTTAAGATAGTCGTCCTATGAGTCTGCCTGAAGGATTCGCACTGCGGCGCGCCTCGACCGACGATCTGGAAGTGTTGGTGGAACATCGACGAGCCATGTTCCGGGACATGGGCTACCAGGACGAAACTGTAATGGAGTCGATGTCGGCGCGCTTTCGAGTGTGGCTGAACGAGCATATGAACACGGGAGACTATCTGGCGTGGCTGGTAACCGCGCCGGATGGATCGGTGGCGGCGGGTACGGGGCTGTGGCTGATGGATTGGCCTCCGCACATGATCGGCACCTCCGAACGTCGTGGGAACATCCTGAACGTCTATACCAGCGCGAGTTGCCGCAAACGAGGACTAGCGCGGTCATTGATGGAGACAGCGCTTGCGTGGTGCCGGCAGAACGGGGTCGATACGGTGATTCTGCACGCCAGCCCCGCGGGCCGGGGCTTGTACGAATCGATGGGATTCGCAGCGACGAACGAGATGAGGCTGCGTTTCTAGCGAGAAGCGTTCAGGACGAGATCTGAGCGTGGCGTATAAGCGCTAAAGTCGGCCATCTTGAAGTCTTTCGCGAAGTCAAGCGTTACGCGGTCTGCTTCCTTGTCATTCTCCACCAGAGTGATTTCGACCGATTGTGGCTTGCGGCCGCAACGCTTCGGCAAATTAGTCAAAATTGAATTCTGAGCGGTGACGAATTCGAGCGGAATGCGGAAACTTCCGTCGTCGATACTGACTTCCCCTGCCTCTCCGGCTTTGCCCTTTGGGTAGAGAAGCTGCACGCGAACCTTGGAATGAGGCGCGGCATTGTCCACGTGTCCGCTAACGATTACGGTCTCGACGGGACACTGGGCACAAGCGGACAACGCAAGGGCGAGAACGGCGACCACAAGGATTCCAGCGTTCATGCCGACCTTCCAAATCTGCTCCCAGGATTATCTCCTCTTTTCTGGGACTGGTGATAGCGGTCAAAGATATTGCACCTGACACGACAGCCATTCACAGCACGCGGACACAAGGCGGGTTACAATGGCTTGCTTCGGGGTCGACCTAGCTTTCCGAACAATCAGGAGATCACTAATGATTCGCAGAGCGTGTCTGGCTGTGTTTGTGTTGGCAGTGATGGCGCCGTGTGTGTTGGCTCAAACGGTAGATGAGATTATCGCGAAGAATGTGCAGGCGCGCGGCGGCGCGGAAAAGCTGAAGAGCGTGCAATCGATTAGATCGACGGCGACTTTGTCCATGGGACCTGGCATGGAGGCTCCGGGAGTATTGATCCAGAAACGGCCGGCTCTGGCGCGTCTGGAGTTCACGATCCAGGGGTTGACGGCAGTGCAGGCGTATGACGGCAAGAACGCGTGGCAGATCATGCCGTTCATGGGAAAGAAGGATCCCGAATTGATGTCGGCGGACGAAGCGAAGGAAACCGAAGAGATGGCAGATGTCGACGGCCCGTTGGTGGACTACAAGAGCAAGGGACATCAGGTGGAGTTGCTGGGCAAGGAAAAGGTCGAGGGGACAGACGCCTACAAACTGAAATTGACGATGAAGAATGGCGATGTACAGACGATCTATATCGATGCCGACTCGTTCCTGGAAATTAAAGAAGAGACCAAGCGGACCGTACGAGGCAGCGAGCAGGAAGTGGAATCGGCGATCGGAGATTACAAGGAAGTGAGCGGGATCCTTTTCCCCTTCGCGGTAGAGAGCAATGTCAAGGGAAGCGCGGAGAAACAGAAAATCACGATCACGAAGGTCGAGTTGAATGTGACGACGGACGATTCGATTTTCAAAATGCCTGCTCCGGCACCGAAAGCGGATGCACCTAAGCCGGACGCGCCGAAAAACTAAGTTGGCGAGTCCAGAGGTCCGTGTTCCGGCACGTATGTTACGGCGCGGCAGAAAGAGCCGCGCCTTTCAAATCAATTACAGAAGAACAGTGAGCCATGCGATTTCCTTGTGAGGTGATCATGAGCGATCGTTCGCGCGTGTTGGCGGTTGTATGCATACTGTTGGTCTCGCTCAGTGTGATGGCGCAGGATGTGACGCTGGATTCGGACACGATCAGCGGACTCCCGATTCGAGCGATTGGTCCGGCCGCCATGGGCGGACGGATTGCAGACATCGCCGCAGTGCGTGAAGGGCAAAGGTTGACCATCTATGTCGGATCGGCCAGCGGCGGAGTGTGGAAGTCGGTAGATGGCGGAACGACATTCAAGCCGACCTTCGACAAGCAGCCGGTGATGTCGATTGGGTCGATCGCCATCGATCCGCAGAATTCGAAGACGGTATGGGTGGGCACCGGGGAATCGTGGGTGCGAAACAGCGTATCAGTGGGCACGGGCGTGTACCGGTCACGCGATGGTGGCGAAAACTGGGAAGCGATGGGATTGCAGGATTCGGAGCACGTGAGCCGCATTCTCGTGAATCCGAAGGAAAGCAATACGGTCTATGCCTGCGCGCTCGGACATTTGTGGAACGCGAACGCGGAGCGGGGAGTTTTCAAGACCACGGACGGCGGCAAGAACTGGAACAAAATTCTGTTTCGCAACGACAGCACAGGTTGCGCGGAAATGGCGATGGATCCGCAGGATCCGGCAGTGCTGTATGCAGCGATGTGGGATGTGCGCCGTGAACCGCACAACTTCCGATCGGGCGGTCCGGGGAGCGGTCTATTCAAGAGTACAGACAGCGGAGCGACTTGGCACGAGCTGCGCAAAGGGCTACCGGAAGGCGACCTGGGGCGAATTGGGATCGGGATTGCTACCAGCAAGCGCGAACGGGTTTACGCGGTGGTGGAAGCAAAGAACCACACAGCGTTATTTCGGTCGGATGATGCAGGCGAGAGCTGGACCGAGATGAACAGTTCATTCAATGTCAGTGGACGGCCCTTTTATTTTGCGCGACTGGCCGTCGATCCGAAGAATGCGGATCGCGTGTACAAGCCAGGGTTCTTCCTTACAGTGAGCGAGGACGGCGGCAAGAGCTTCAGCGCAGCGTTCTCTACGAGCGAGGGAACATCGGGCGGTGGGGTACACAGCGATATGCACGCACTGTGGATCAATCCGGAAAACCCCGATCAGATGCTGGTGGGGACTGATGGCGGTGTCTACCAATCATTCGATGGTGCGAATCACTGGCGATTTATGGCGAACCTGCCTGTGTCGCAGTTTTATCACGTCAGCGCGGATATGGCCGACCCATACAACGTGTATGGCGGGCTGCAGGACAATGGCACGTGGATGGGACCTTCGCGCGCAGTGGACGGCATCGGGAATCGTCACTGGCGGGTGATTGGCATGGGCGACGGATTCTGGGCATTCTCGGATCCGGCAGATCCGGACTATGCATTCGTGGAGTATCAGGGCGCGATGATCTCACGATTCCGCAAATCGACCGGTGAGGCGAAAGATATCAAGCCGCTACCGCGGCCGGGGGAACCGGACTTCCGCTTCAACTGGAATGCGCCAATCCATATGAGTCCGAACCAGCCGGGAACGGTGTACCTGGGCGGTCAGTTCCTGTTCCGATCGCGCGATCACGGGGAATCGTGGGACCGCATCTCGCCGGACCTGACCACGAACGATCCGGCACGACAGCATCAGGAAACGTCAGGTGGATTGACCATCGATAACTCGGACGCGGAGAAGTACGAAACGATTTATACGATTGCAGAATCTCCGAAAGATGCGAATGTGATTTGGGTTGGCACCGATGACGGGAATGTGCAGATCACTCGCGATGGCGGAAAGCACTGGAATAACGTCGTGAAGAACATTTCCGGGCTTCCGGCGAATACTTGGGTGTCGACCATCGAGGCGAGCCACTTCGAGCCTGGCGTGGCGTATGCAACATTTGACGGACACGCGCTGGGCGACATGAAGACGTATGTCTACCGGACGGCAGACTACGGCAAGACATGGACATCGCTGACAACGCCAGAACTGAACGGCTACGCGCACGTGGTCCGGGAAGATCTGGTGAACAAGAGTCTATTGTTTGTCGGGACCGAGTTTGGACTCTTCCTCTCCATTGACGGTGGAACGCATTGGGCACAATTTAAGGGAAGCCTGCCGAATGTGGCGGTTCGGGATCTCGCGATACATCCGCGGGAATCAGATTTGCTTGTAGCGACGCACGGGCGAGGAATCTACATCCTGGACGATCTGACACCCATTCGGGCACTGACACCGGAAATTCTGGCAAAGGATGTCGCAATGCTTCCTTCCCGTGCCTCCGTGCTGGCTCTGGCGGCGAGCGAACAAAGATTCGATGGCGGAGCAGAGTTTGAGGGTCGAACGCTTCCGGAGTCGGCTTCGATTGTTTACTACCAGAAAAAGCGGCATATCTTGGGCGACTTGAAGCTCGAAATTTTCGATGACAAGGGAACACTCTTGACTTCCCTGCAGGGAGATAAGCGGCGGGGACTGAATCGGGTGCAGTGGCCAGAGCGGGCGAAAGCTCCGAAGATGCCTCCAGCAGCGGGTTTGGTCGAGAACGAATTTGTCTTCTACGGGCCGCAGGTGCAGGAAGGGACGTATACGGTCAAGCTGACGAAGGGCAAGGAGACCTATACGTCGGATGTAAAACTGGTGCCCGACGCGCGCAGCAAGAGCACGGCGGCAGATCGCGCAGTACAGCATAAGACCGTGATGCAGCTTTACGATATGCTGGCGCAGTTGACGTATGTTGTGGACTCAACCAATGATCTGCGGGATCAGGCCCGGCAGCGTGCGGCGAGCGCGTCGGACAGTGGATTGAAAGATCAGCTGAACGGGTTGGTGCAGAAATTGGAAGATTTCCGTTCGACGCTCGTGTCCGTGAAGGAAGGTGGGATGATCACCGGCGAGAAGAAACTGCGCGAGAGACTCGGAGAACTCTACGGCGCGGTGAATGGATATTGTGGCCGCCCGACACAATCGCAGGTGGAGGCTACGGCAACGTTCAAGAAGACTCTGGATGACGCATCAGGACAGTTCAAGTCGATAACCGGGTCGGCACTGCCGCCGTTGAATACGGCGCTGCAAGGGAAGAGCATGGAGCCGTTGAAGGCGATGTCGCGAGAAGACTGGGATCAGAAGCAGAAATAGTGTGCGCAGCCCTGGAGTGACCGGACCGGGCAATTCACTATGATCGGGCAAACCATCTCTCACTACCGCGTCCTGGAGAAGATCGGTGGCGGGGGAATGGGTGTGGTCTAGAAGGCCGAGGACCTCTCTCTGCGCCGCAATGTCGCCCTGAAGTTCCTGCCCGATGACGTTGTCAAAGACGCGCAATCGCTGGCCCGCTTTCAGCGTGAAGCTCAGGCGGCATCTGCCCTGAACCATCCCAACATCTGCACGATTTACGAAATCGGCGAGCACGAGGGACAGCCGTTCATCGCGATGGAGTTCCTCGATGGGCAGACGTTGAAACACCGGATCTCCGGACGCCCGCTCGAAACGGAAATTATTCTGTCACTAGCGATTGAAATTGCCGACGCCCTCGACGCTGCCCACGCCGAAGGCATCATGCACCGCGATATCAAGCCTGCCAACATTTTCGTCACGCGTCGCGGACACGCCAAGGTGCTCGATTTCGGATTGGCCAAGATTACGCCAACCGCCGCATCCGGTGATGTTGGGTCTTCCAACCTAGAGACTCGCTCCATTCCCGATGATCACCTCACCAATCCCGGCTCGATGGTAGGCACAGTCGCCTACATGTCGCCGGAGCAGCTGCGCGCCAAGGAACTCGATGCTCGAACCGATCTGTTCTCGTTCGGGGCTGTGCTTTATGAGATGGCCACGGGACAGCTTGCGTTTCGCGGCGAGAGCACTGCAACGATCTCGGAGGCCATTCTGAATCGCGAGCCGATTCCGGCGGTGCGCTTCAATCCCAGTGTGTCGACGGAGTTCGAGCGAATCGTTAACAAGGCTTTGGAGAAAGATCGAGGCCTGCGCTATCAACATGCCTCGGAACTGCGCGCGGACCTCCAGCGGCTGAAGCGCGACGTAGAGTCTGGGCGTGTTTCGTCGCCATCCGGCCCAACCACCACGGAACCGCCTGGAGCGGTCGCTGAGACACCGTCGTCGGCTAGCGCACTTGTGAGTCAAATCGCCGGGAAGCACCGTACTACGATCGCTCTTGTTGCCTTGGCGGTCATCGCGCTGCTCGGGATCCTCGGCTACGGAATTTATCGTCTCGGTGCGGGCCGCTCGCATCCGGAACGTTCCGCCTTCGAATCGATGAAGGTGACACGCCTCACCACCACGGGCAAGTCACGCTTGTCGGTGATATCTCCGGATGGCAAGTATGTCGTCCACACTGTATCCATCAATGGGCAGCCGAGCCTGTGGACGCTCCAGGTTGCAACCCGTAGTGACATCCAGATCGTCCCACCCGCTGACGTCATCTATCATGCCCTCACTTTCTCGCCAGACGGCAGCTACGTGTACTTCACTTCCGCCGAGCCGAAGGCTGCGCTCTACAAAACGCTCTATCAGGTTGCAGTTCTTGGAGGAACGCCGCGCAAGATCGTGACGGATGTCGATACACCGATTGCCTTTTCTCCGGACGGCGCAAGAATCGCATATCTCCGCTTTACCCCGGAGCAAGGGGAGACGGCCTTATTCATCAACAATCTTGAAGGGACAGCGGAAAGGAAAATCGCGGCCCGCAAGCTGCCGAATTTCTTTCAGGTGTTATCGCGGCTTGCCTGGTCGGCCGACGGAAAGAAAATTGTCGTCCCGACTTCGAGCAACGCCCGCGGCTTCACCTTAAGCGAAGTACCGGTTGAGGGCGGACCGGAGAAGCCGATTACAAATCGGGAGTGGACGCAGGTACAGGATCCGATCTGGCTGGCGGATGGCAGCGGGCTCGTCTTCGTCGCCACCGAGCCAGGATCGTTCTCCAGCCAGATCTGGCTGATTTCGTATCCCGGCGGTGAGGTCCGGCGGATCACCAACGATCTCAATTCCTATCTGGACATCAGTATCACCGCGGATTCCAAAACGATTAGTGCGACACAGTCTGAGACTTCTTGCTCTTTGTGGATTCTGCGGAACGGAAACAGCGAACTGGCGCGCCAAATTCCATCCGGGGATCGAGACTATGATGGCGCGTACGGAGTCGCATGGACGCCGGACACGCGCCTTGTATTTGGTTCAAATCGAGGCGGCAATTTCGATCTATGGATCTCGGATGCGAACGGCGGCAACGCGCGCCAAATCACAACCAATGCCGGACCCACCTCATATCCAAGCATTTCACCGGATGGGTCCACGGTTGTGTTTGTAAGCCACCTCGAAGATGCTTCATCGCTGTGGAAAATAAATCTGGATGGCAGCAATCCCCTGCAACTGGCGCATGGGACGGTCGCCACCTGGCCTAACATCACCCCTGACGGTTCATGGGTGTTCTACGAAGCTTGGGAGAATGGGGGGATTTTTCCCTCGAAGGTCCCGCTCGGCGGCGGCCAACCTGTACGATTGACGCAGGATAGTGCGTTCCATGCGATCCCTTCTCCCGATGGTAAGTGGATCTCGTTGACGAAGGTCCGCCATGCGCCGCCAACGTATTATCTGTCGATCATTCCCTACACCGGTGGCCAGGAGATCAAACAACTCGTAATCCCAATGCCGGACATTACTGCGCCGCCAGTCTGGAGCCCTGACGGCCACGGCCTGAATTATCTCGATGCTCGCAACGGCGTGGACAATCTGTGGTTTCAGCCAATGGACGGCGGCAAGCCACACCAAGTCACGAATTTCACCTCCGAGCGCATCTTCGCCTTCGCGTGGTCACGGGACGGCAAGCAACTAGCGGTGTCCCGCGGGCACACTTCGAACGATACGGTGCTAATCAGCAACTTTCGCTGACGTCTGTGTTTTGACGGGCCATTTTGTGCCTGATAAACTTACAGTTTGTCCAGCCATCGCTCATAGCAGAAGGGAAGTCCGTGCGCGCAGAAACCCGCCATCAACTGAAACAGGATGCCTTT
>AR_comb_assmDRAFT_10030008_pt1 | contig 27597 bp, 28 predicted proteins | sample ArasoioldDNA_FD_10543 | JGI IMG/M metagenome (IMG submission 10543) | reverse complement strand
TGGGTAGTGGTATTCGCCATTATGCTTTTGCAGCCGAGAAGAATTTCCCAATCGATTAAGATCAATGAAAGATTGCTAGTGTCATGAGAGTGATGGAGAAATCTTCACGTTCACCGATCCGTCAATCTGATCAGGTTTCGTAAATTGGCGCACATAATAATATTTTACCGCTCGAAAAAGCGAAAAGAATGAAAATCCTGATTTCCATCCTTGGGCTCCTCAACGGCGCTTATATGCTGATTGATGGAATTTTCGTCATGGTAAGAGGGAAATACATTGGCCCACCAAAACCTGGCCCGTGGGCAAATCTTTTTTACAGATTTAACATTGATGTGTTCAAACTCGGACCGCTCTTTATTGTATTTGGCCTGCTTTGGTTGGTATGGCTATACGCCCTATGGACAAACCAGAGTTGGATATATATTTTCGGACTTATTATAAGCATTCTGACACTTTGGTATTTGCCCATTGGAGCGGTTTTCTCGATGGTCATTTTTCTGACACTAATTTTTGCAAAGCAGAAAATTGGATCATGACTAACTTTACATTTAAATTAGCGTGATGGTTTCCAATTCAGCATCCTTAAATTCGAAACAAACAAGTAAATTCCTTCTTGTTTCGAGCATAGTGACCTTTTTATTTTGGATTGGCGTACATTCTTTCGATGTTTATCGCTTGGCTCTAATCGGTGCGATCTATGAACTAGCATGGCTTCCAATGCTAGCATCCCTCGTTTTAATACCAATCTTTTCAACGCTGATTATTATTAAGCAGAAGAAATTGCTCTTGTTCCCTGTTTGCGCAATCCTAATTATCGCCGCAACAATCTTGTTTCTTGGGTCATACAAAATCTGAAAGGTCATCGGGTTAACTAAGTCCATGATTTTGAAGTGCAGAAAAAAAGAGTTAAAAGAAATATGCGAGGTCATTAATGACGCCGCTTCTGCCTACAAAGGTGTAATTCCCGCTGACAGGTGGCACGATCCTTATATGCCGGAAGAAGAATTAAAAAGCCAAATTGAGGACGGCGTGCAATTCTGGTGTTATAAAGACAAGGGAAGAATCCAGGGCGTAATGGGTATCCAGGATAAAGGGAATGTTACGCTGATTCGTCATGCATACGTGCGCACAAAAAAAAGAAGCAAGGGAATCGGAAGCAAGCTGCTGGCACACCTCGCCTCAATCGCTACTACGCCTGTCTTAGTAGGAACGTGGTCGGATGCTACATGGGCAATTGAGTTTTATCAAAAACACGGATTCCGTCTGTTGCCCAAATCAGAAACGGAAACTCTACTCAGCAGATATTGGAACATACCGCTGAGACAAATAGAAACTTCAGTCGTGCTCGCAGACCCAACCTGGGGTGGCCACGATGATCTTCGATGAATCTTTTACCTCCGATTTTTTACATTTCATTCGCTCGGTTTATCAATTGATCTATCAAGCCATTGATTCGGCGTGCGACGTATGCTTAATTGCAGTAAAAAGATTATGAAACACGTGGTACTCGGAAGCATACTGGCATTTGTGGTGCTGTGTCTCTACGCTTTGATATCGCTTATCGGGAGCGCTTTATAAAGAGCCATTTTGACCTATTGCGGCCATTACGCATCAGGAACTTATATAACTTTTGTTATATCATTTGCAAAATACGCTGTTGCTACTTTTAGGTGCGGAACCAATAATTAATTAAATGGAGACATATGAAGGAACATTTTGTCATTGACGAAAGCTTAGCAGAAAAGAAAATTTTGAATGATACGGGGATGCAAAGTCATCGAATCGCCGGTGCAGTGATTCTTTTGACCGGATTCATGCTACTCTTACTTGGATTAGCAATAGTTTTGGGAAAAGGCAATCCGACTGTTACTCTAATATCTCTTCTTCCAATCATCATCGGATTTGTCATTTTGAATAAGTCAAGACAATGACCGACTCCGTCTTTATAGGATCTGTATTACAAAGAGGCAGGCAGGCAAAAGACAAGGCAAAATTGGAGCTTTCGAATATCTCTTTCGAGCAACTGAACTGGAAATCTTCACCGCAAAGTTGGAGCATCGCTCAATGCCTCGATCACCTGGTTGCTTCGCATAATTCTTATTTCCCAACTTTGAAGCAGATCACAGAAGGCTCTTTCAAAATGAATTTTTGGGAGAAATACAGTCCATTCACTTCAACATGCGGAAAAATGCTGAGGGACCAAATGCAAGAGCAGGTAAAGAAGAAACTGAAAGCCCCTAAAAAGATCCGTCCTGTGACAATTCAAGTAACAACTGATTTTGTCAAGGATTATGATAGAAATTTAGGGGATTTTTTGGGATACATTTCAAAGTGTAAAGATGTTGACCTTGATAAGACAGTAATTACTTCGCCCATCATGCAAATTGTGACATACTCCTTAAGGGATGCACTATCCTTCTTAGTCGAGCATGAACATAGGCACATCAACCAGGCTATTCGGGTTAAAACAAGCAAAAAATTTCCGCATCGTTAATAGCGAAGATTTACAAGGGTCGTGCAAACTCCTGGCGACTTTTATTTTGTATATTTAAGGCTAAGCTGCCATAGTCGCAACGTTTCCATTTTCTCATTTCTCAAATCTTCTTTATGCGACTCATATATATTATTGCAGCCTCTCTCTTGCTGTTTGGAGCTACATCAAACACAGGGTCTCAACGAAGAAAAATCATAGACGTGCACTTTCACGCACACTTGTCGACTGACTTTCAGGATGTGATTCCTAATCCCATAACAGGGAACCTCCCCAAATGGAAAGCAGGTAAAGGTTTTGTCTCAGTTATGCTGGCTACCCTTAGAGACAATAATGTCGTAAAAGTAATTGCGTCAGGCAGCCTGGAAGCTCTAAAAGACTTTCAAATTATGGATCCTGAAAGAATTATTCCTGCACTCGATTACCCGGATAGCCAAAATAATCCGCTCCCCGATACGGCGAACTTCATCCGATATTTTAATGAAAAGAAGTTTGTTGTCTTTGGCGAGTTGGCTCTTCAATATGAAGGAAAAACTTTGGCTGATCCCGAATTTGAACCCTACCTGGCCATCTGTGAAAGATTAGGAATTCCGTTGGCCCTCCACACCGGGATGGGCCCACCGAATACACCTTATACGTGCTGCCCTAAGTTTAGAACTCATCTTGGGAACCCACAATTGATCGAAGAGGTTCTAATAAAGCATCCCAAAATGAAGATTCAGCTTATGCATATGGGTTTTCCGTGGCTGCAGGAAACGAAGGCTATTCTAAATGTTTATCCGCAGGTCTATGCCGACATATCAGCCGTAAACTGGAGAAGACCGACTGCCGACTTTTACAGTTATCTTAAATCTTTAATCGACGCCGGCTACAGCAATCGGCTTATGTATGGTTCCGACCAGTCAGCATGGGAAGACGCGATTCCGTTGTCTATCAGAAATGTTGAGAATGCGCCCTTTTTGTCAGAGCAACAAAAACAGGATATTTTTTACAATAATGCAGCCAGGTTCTATAATATAGACTAATGGCATTGACTTTTACAGGTTTTCAATGACGCCGCGGTAGTCTCGGCCAATGGGAATAAAGACACCGTGCATTTCTACTCCTTCGGCTGTGTACGAATCAATTTTGGCTATGGAGACGATAAACGATCGGTGAATTCTTTTGAAGAGGTGTGCGGGTAGAAGAGATTCAATCTCGTGCGTGCTCATTTTTGACACGTATTCCTTTTTCGTGGTAACGATCTTTATATATTCCCGCTGGCTTTCGATATAGATAATTTCTGAGAAGGAAATCTTCACTTTCTTTTTTTGCACATTTAGAAATATAAAATCTTTCACCGCGGCTTCACCCACAACGCTTCTTTCCGATTGCGCGGTTTTTACTTTATTGACTGCAACGAGGAAACGCTCAAACTCGAATGGCTTTAACAGGTAATCTGTGACATTAAGATCAAAGCCCTCCACGGCATACTGATGATAAGCAGTTGTAATGATAACCGCGGGTGGATTTGTAAGTGTTTTCAGAAAGGCCATACCTTTTAATTTCGGCAAATGAATATCCAAAAACATCAGGTCGGTACTGTTATGGCGCAGCCAGTCAGTAGCAAGAATGGCATCTTTAAATGTTCCCTGCAATTGAAGAAAAGGCGTTTGCGAAATATAGTCTGAGAGAACTTTAACTGCTAGTGGCTCGTCTTCAATAATGATACATTTTATACTAGACATGACTGGCAAGATTAATTTTTAAAGCAGTTGTAAATACAGAATCGCCTTGTTGAATACTCAGATCATAGTCGGTATACAGCAACTGTAGTTGCCGCCTGAGATTTGAAAGTCCAATTTTCTCTTTTACGCCTGCCTCATCGTAAAGTTTGTCGGAAGAATTTGTTACATCGAATGTCAATTGGCGTTTTTTTATCGCAAGGTGAATATCTACAAATGGCTGACTTCGCGTTTCAGAAACTCCATGCTTAAATGCATTTTCAACGAGGGGGATTAGTAAGAGGGGCGGCAACGACTGTTTCATATCTTCCACGTCATAATTAAAGTTGACGCGAAGAGATTCGTCATACCGCAATTCTTCCAGGGCGATGTAATCGTTGATTATCTTCAACTCTTGCTCTACCGATATGTACTCGCCGCTTGTTTCATAGAGCATGAAACGTAATATCTTGGATAAGCGCAAAATCGCTTCCGGCGCCAAATCGGACTTGTCTCTCGACAGTGAATAAATATTGTTTAAAGTGTTGAATAGGAAATGTGGATTCGTCTGCGACCTTAGGTAGTTCAATTCTGCCTCTTGTTTTTCAATTCTCAGCCGCTGCGCATCTTGTTTCAATTTTGTATAACGATAAACATGCCTTATAACCCCAAAAAAGAAGACCGAGGACACACTGTATCCCATTTGCGTAGCGACGTTATCGCTGATTGACTTGAACGTTAGTATCGGAGTATAAATGTGCAAGCCTATGCCCATTAGCCTCCAGGCATAAAGTCCAAATGACCAAAGCATCATATGAACCCATAAAAGGGCAATGCCTAGAATAACGTTGAAGATGACGAATCTCCTTTTTTGCAGTACAAAAGGAACGGTATACTCGAAAAAAATAAGACCGAGAACTGTGAGATAGATGCATCGCCATAAATTATTAAACACCAGGTCAACAAAAGATGCTTCCCGGAATTTGTGGAAGTCAAAGAAAATCCAAAGCCAAATAAACGCAAGACTCACCCACAGGTAGAATATAACCAACTTCTTATCGAGAGTTCTTTTCATCTTTTTCTTAAGATAAATATCGGCAAATCTTTTTCTTCAGTACAACAGGCGATATAATTGACTTTATTAAAGTAATCTGTTGATCCATTAAATGCAAAGGCAAAATTCAAAATTCAAAATGCAATGGGCAAAATGAGAGCGCGCCGTTTGTTTACGATAACCTGTTGTTTATTGACAATGTCTTTTTCCGTTTTTACAAATGAAATACTGTTGCATGGTGATTACTAAACAAAAAACATGAGAGCTTCAATCAAAACGATCGCCAGGGCCGGTGGAGTGTTGTATTTAATCAATATAGTCTTCGGCTTTTTTGCGATCGGTTACATTCCCGGGTTAATTATCATCAATGGCAATCCCGAGGCTACAGCACATAGTATTTTGATGCATGAATCACTGTACAGGCTGGGCATCGTCGCTCATATCGTCATACTCCTGACAAACATACCCCTGGCAGTTATCTTCTACCATTTGTTTAAGATGGTGAGCAGGCAGGTCACCTTAGTCGTCGTGTTCTGTACTCTGGTAGGGACGGCCATTGAGGCTGCGAATCTATTAAATCAGTTTGTTCCCTTAATTCTCTTAAAGGCTTCCTACCTGGGTGAATTTACTCCCGGCCAACTACAATCTTTGGCCTATCTACCCCAGCAGCTGGAGTCAGTGGGCTTCAACCTAGCCCTTGTATTCTTTGGATTTTATTGCATTTCGATAGGCTACCTGGTTATCAAGTCCGCTTTTCTACCGCAAATAGCTGGTGCGCTGATGACGATTGGAGGAGTATGTTACCTGGTTAATAGCTTTGCGAATTTTCTCGCACCGGAAGTTGCACGCCACCTGTTTCCATACATACAAATCCCTTCGGGCCTGGCCGAACTAACGTTTTCCATATGCCTGCTCATTATGAGTTTGAACGTAAAAAAGTGGAAGCTGAAGGCAAACGATTTCGCAGTTCAGGAAATCTGACCAATCTATAAAAATGAAATGGTTCATCGTTTCGTCGATTTTTTTATATGCTGCGGGCTGCATGAGTGGTTGCTCGTTTTTCATTTTTCTTTTTAGTCGTTTGTTTACAATGATTGGTGGTGTATTGACGTGGACGTTTGGAGTTTTATTTAACGAGTTAAAATTGTGTACAGTTACGAATAGCAGTTCTAAACCTTTTATCAAATCTTAAAATAAAAATAAGCACTATTATGAAACAGATCATTCTTTCGATTGCAATCGTTCTTACGGCATTGTTAGTTTGCCATTGTTAAGCTAGTTAGTTCTTCACAGCAGTAAGGGATGTTTTGGCATCCCTTTTTATTTGGCTGTTGAAGTGTAATAAAAAATGCAAAATAGGAATGAATAAATACGAAGACCTAAATTATTCGGTCGAAGAGACACCACAAAGCCTGGAGAGATTTTGATTTTTGCATTTTTACTTTTTACTTCAATAATTCTTCGCGGGCCTGAACTAACCCTCGTCTTTCGTATACCACAATCTGCTTTTTGTTGACGGGCGTCGTGGCGGCTTTCTCTAATTGAATATTCTTGTAATCAAATAATAAAAAATGAAAAAAATTTCAACCACAGTTTTAGCTAGCGTGTTAGTCGCTTTTCAGATGATGGCACAAGTAGAGCCTAATGCGGGGAAGTGGAAAACATGGTTCATTTCATCAGGAAAAGATTATCGTTTATCCGCACCGCCATCTTATAAAAATGAAATATCGCTAGTGCTTTCACGGCAAAAAAATTTGGATTCTGCCACACGCCAACAAATCAACTACTGGAATGCAGGCGCCCCTGGATATAGGTGGCAGGAGATGATGAGCAACATGTGGACAATGGATACTGGTAGATACGGAGCCCTGGCTAACATGCTGCTCGGCACTGCCATCTATGATGCGACCATTGCCGCATGGGAAACAAAATATGCTTATAGCCGTCCTCGTCCCTTTGCTGCGGACAATCGAATAAAAGCGTATGTATTAAAACCGGAAAGTCCCTCATACCCATGCGAGCATTCCCTGGCAGCTGGAGTCGCGGTCACCATTTTTGCACATTTTTATCCTGCTTTGGCGGATTCTGTAAGGAAGTTGGCTGAACAGGTGATGGCATCAAGGATTGCCGCGGGAGTTGCATTTCCCAGTGATACGCGGGCAGGATTTGAACTGGGAAAGAAAATTGCAGAAAAAGAAATTGAATGCACGAAAGATTATGTGTCGCTAGAACAATGGGACGGTAAGATACCAGACCAGGCAGGACTATGGAGAGGAAAATTTGCCTTGTATCCAACGGCTGGTAAAAACAAAACGGTTGTACTAAAAAGTGGCAGCGAATTTCGACCGGGTCCTCCTCCGGACTTTGCGAAGGATATGGCAGAATTAAAAAACTATAAACAAACATTCCGCTCTTTGTCTAATGCTTTTTATTGGGCAAATCAATCATGGTTTAGCGAACATTTATCGCGAAAAATGTTTGAAAACAACCTTCACTTAAACCCACCGCGGGCAGCTCGTATATACGCAGTTGTGGGTGTAGCGATGTACGATGGTTTTATCGCATGTTGGGACGCCAAATACACGTATTGGGGAATCCGGCCAAATCAATATGATACAACGTTCCGTCCTGCAATATTGGTGACTCCGCCCTTTCCAGGGTACCCATCTGGTCATGCCGCGGTCTCCAGTGTAATGGCTGAGGTTTGTTCTTATTTTTTCCCGGAAGAAAAAGAATTATACAGACGGAAAGCTAAAGAAGCGGCCGAGTCACGGTTTCAGGCGGGGATTCATTTTCGAACAGACAATGAAGTCGCATTGGAACTGGGTAAAAAAGTGGGGGCGAAAGTAATTGAGAAAGTAAAGAACGACGGCGCCGACGAAGACTTCACAAAAATAAAACAAAAAAATAGCGAGAACAAGGTAGTCAATAAGAAGCCTTGATCAAGAGTCCTATTTATTCCTCTAAGTTGTGTTTAAGTATAACGGGGTCTGGTTTTTACTTGACCCCTTTTTTAAAACAATTTTAATCCACAGAGCCGACTTTTTTCAGTGACATAAATCAAACCAACATGCAAGAAAACACTCACGCACTTCAAACTACAAGCGGTCACACCGTTTTAACATCTCCCTCGAAAGCGGCACAAATCGCGGGTTTTTCTTACCTGTTGACGACAGCGATCGTCGTTTTTTCCGAATTTGCCATCAACGGCCGGCTAAACGTACAGAACAATGCAGTAGAAACAGCAAGAAATATTTTAGCACATGAATCGCTTTTTCGCCTCGCGATTGTTTGCCAGCTGATGTACTGCGTCGGTACCATAGTGTTACTGTCAGCTCTTTATGTTATCCTCAAACCAGTAGACCATTTTCTTGCCTTGATCGGCGCCTTTTGGCGGTTGATATATGCTCTGTCCTGGGCGTTTATTGCACTCAATTTTTTTACCGCCTTGCGTCTTTTAAGTGGTGCGGATTACCTGCATGTCTTTGAAGCAGACCGTTTGCAGGCCTTGGCGAAAATATTTCTTTCAGGTTTTGATGCCTATTACGTCGGCTTATTGTTCTGGTCTCTAGGTTCCACTATTTGCGCATGGTTGTGGTTCAAATCAAGCTATGTTCCCAGGGTATTGTCTGTTTTTGGCGTTGTTTCATCCGCGTGGTGTATAGCATGTACATTAATCTTTCTGATCTTTCCGAATTTTTCAAATGTCGTGAATGCGTGGTGGTTTGACTCACCCATGGCCATCTTCGAATTAGCCTTAAGTTTTTGGCTCTTGTTCAAAGGGATTCGTACTTTGCGACCCATTTTGCCGTAGTGATTCGCTTTTGTTTCCCATATTTTTAGCCTCGTCTTTTCTAACACAATGCTGCCTCTATAATGCGGTAACTTTGCCAACGTTAAAGGCAGGATTATGTCAAAGGTGGTCGCCATTCAAATAGCAGACAGTATTGACATTAAATTATTCAAAACATCTTTTACTGCGGAGCTATATCGTGCGGATTCGGATGAACTCTTCTACCGCATTTCTCCAGAACGATATTTGTACGTATTTAAATATGGAATTGTCTGTTTTCTCGGCTATTCCAAAGACGAGATATCGTCCTTTCTTCAATCTATCTCTCCTTTTTGCAAGAACTTATTTGATCAGTCACTGAGCGATGAATTTGATATTGAGACCAATAAGGCAAGAATAAAGTTGGGCTACAATAAGATCGAGATAGCCCAACCTGATATCGAAATTCTCAGGTTGATTATGCTGAATGTGTCTCAAAGCGTGGCCTTGGATCATTATACTCAACAAACAAATAAGTTACTTTCGGAAACTAATTTCTACACGCAGATGCTTGAGAGGAAGGGTAGAATTGATTTGAGCGGCATTAACCTGAAGAAATACATTGGCCGAACGCTAAATCTAAAAAACAGGATTACTGAGAACTTGTACATTTTCGATTCTCCCGAAGAAACGTGGGAGGACGAGGAATTAAATTTACTCGACCTGGATCTGAAAAATACATTTGATCTGCAGCCGAGGTTCAGGACAATTCAGGATGGATTGCAAATTGTAAGGGAAAATCTGGAACTGTTTAAAGACATGTTACAATATAGAAATACGGTCGTTCTTGAAGCAATTATCATTATCCTGATTCTTGTAGAGGTTATTAATCTATTTATCGAAAAGTTTTTTTAACCGATCATGAGCCCAATTAGAGCCATCTTATAATAACTTTGTGTATCTACAATAAACAAATAAAATGAGTCATGCATTTGTAAAGGAAGAAGATGATCAATGGTTGCATGAAATACCGGGAACGGTTACCGCGTTGATTAATTATTTGACAAGGGAAAATAACGGCATAAGAGTTTATGAAAAAAGGGTGCTCACTAAGAACGGGGTGGAAGTTCATGAAATGAGCAATGGTCTTTCGTATTCTAAGGATGAAAATGGTAAATGGCAAATAGCAGGTTGAGTCGTTAAGTGCTCACAATCAAATTCTGCCAATATTGAGACAACAATTGCTGGTAGAGTTCATCCACGTCCTCCTTGCGGCACAGTCCTGTTCCATGATTCATCGTTGCGCCGGTGCCGCTTGCGATTCCATATAAAAATGCCTCTTCGATTCTTTTTCCTCTTGATAATTGCAACACAATTCCTGCCACCATGCTATCACCAGCACCCACCGTGCTTCTTTTTTTTGCCTTAGGTGCCTTTGCAATAAACTCCACGTCCTTTGTCAATAACATCGCGCCTTCCTTACCCATTGAAATCACAAGGACTTCACACTTACCTTGATTGATAATTTCCCTTCCGGCGTCAGGAACTTCATTTGCCGATAACGCGTGTTTCCCAAGCAACCGGGCCAATTCTCCAACGTTTGGTTTCATCATATATACCCCTATCTCGGTGGCTAGTTTCAAAGCATCGCCGGATGTATCCACTATCAGCTTGTCATTTTTATCTTTGGCGATTGCGGCCAGTCTCGCAAAAACATCGTGGGGAACGCCCTGGGGTATGCTTCCACTGGCAACGATATATTCTGTGCCGTCCAGCTTCTCGATTTCTTCGAGACATCTCTGCCATTCAAATTCATTGAGCTTAGCTCCAGGAAATCCAAAACGAAACTGGGCGTTTGACTCTTCCTCTACCACCACCACATTTTCTCTCATAGGATGCTCGGCACCGATCACTATCGTAGGTATTTTTTCTTTTTCCAGCAAGTGAGTAAAGAAATGACCGGTGTATCCACCCGCGGGATAAACCGCAACAGCTTCACCGCCCAGTTTTTTGACTGCACGGGCAATATTAATTCCACCACCACCCGGTTCAAATGTTGGTTCACTGCAATGCAATTTTTTTTCCGCTATAAGCTTCTTAACTGAAGTGGTTTTATCAATCGACGGACTGAATGTTATCGTAACGATGTTTGGCATGTTGCATTTTAAAAAACAAAGGTCTTTAATATCGATCATCTTCTCAAAGCGTTTTCTTAACCGCGTTTACGCGCACTGCTGTGGGAAACCCCATGGTCGTTTTTAGCGGCTAAATCATTAATTTGTAGCCAAATAATCAGTACATGTCAACAACGATAAAATGCCCTAATTGCTCGCATGAATTTCCATTGGAAAGCGCTGTGTTTGAGGAATATAAGAGGGAGTTACGGGGTCAGATGCTACTCTATAAAAAACAAAAGGAAGAAGAGGTAATACGCAAAGAAAATGAATGGAGAGAGTTTCAGCAAAAAAGAGAAAAAGACCTTCAACAAAAATTGGAGGCTGATATCCGTAAAACCATTATTGCCGATTTTGAAAATAAGTTTCGCCTGCTTGAGCAAAACAGCAAAGACAGCGAAGAAAAGCTGAGACAGGCAAGGTTGAGGGAGCTGGACTTTTTGCAGAGAGAACAATCGCTAAAAACTAAGGAAGCCGAGATTGAAATTACGGTTCAGAAACTCCTGCAAGGTGAAAGAGAAAAGCTATCCGACGACCTTCGAAAAATAGAAGAGCAGAAAACGGTTAACAGGGAGAACGAATATCAATTGAAGATAAAAGAGCTCGAACGTCAATTGGAAGTTCAAAAAAAATTGGCGGAGGAGATGCGTCGCAAGGCCGACCAGGGATCCATGAAACTACAAGGTTCAGCGCAGGAGCTTGCCCTTATGGAAATGCTTGCCGTTACTTTTCCATTTGATGAAATAGCTGAGGTACCGGTAGGGGTGCGGGGAGCGGACTGCATTCAAATTGTGCGAAATAGTTTCGGACAAGAATGTGGTAAGATCATTTACGAAAGTAAACGCACCAATGCTTTTGCGAACGATTGGATTGAAAAATTGAAAGCGGATATGCGCAGCCAGGGGGCGGAAATCGCCGTGTTGGTTACGAAAATAATGCCCAGGGAGATGGATTGCTTTGGAATAAGGGAGGGTGTTTGGGTTTGTTCCTTTTCTGAAGTAAAAGCGCTGTCCACCGTACTCCGCGATGGAATAATAAAAGTGTTTAGTGCCGCCAAAAGTCATGAGAATAGGGGTGACAAAATGCACTTGCTTTATGATTACCTCATGAGCACCGAATTTTCTGAGCAATGGAAGGCTATCCGGGAGGGGTTTATGAGCATGAAACTTTCCATACAACGAGAAAGGGACGCCATGGAAAAATTATGGAAAGCCAGAGAAAAACAGTTGGAGAAAGTTTTGTTGAATGCTGCCCAGATCCGGGGCTCCATCGAAGGCATTTCAGGATTGGAAACAGTTGATCTCAATTTACTGGAAAACGGAGAAGAGGTAGAAGATGAAATCACATAAATGGATAGTCGTTAAAATCAAATAATCCATACCGCCTGGTATGACTCCTGGCCTTAACCAAATCGTCGCTATGAATTGCAAAATGAGATGGAATAAAAATTGCCTCGCTCTTTAGGCCGAGGCAACACTGACAAGAACATGTAATCGGCTTTAGCCAGCTTGAGTGCAGAATTTTCCTGTTCAATAGCATATCGGGCTAAAGTTTACTAGTCCGATTTTTTTCATAATTGTTATTTTTTGGATGAAAGAATTGATCCAAAATATTGCCTCAATTTCTTGTGAACGCAAGAGGCAAGTGCGCAAAATTGACTTTAGCTGATGATGAATTGGCGATTAGTTTTCATGAATAGGCAGAAGTAATCTTGAACCGTTTATTTCTTGTGAAAAAAATTGGGCAAGATTTTTTGTCATCAAAATCAAAAAAAGTTTAGTTTCAACCACCTGTTTACTGTAACAAGATTTGACCACGACTTCCACCGAGAAAGGCAGGAGGATTTTCTAACCATCGAGGGTGCTTGCTTCCTGGCAGGTTGGCTCGTGAAAGACAAATAAATCAGGTTTGGCATCCGGATTAACTAGTTTTTTCAAAGAAACTAAAACTATATGCAAAAGACTGTATTGTTCATATTGGTGTTTTTGATGCACAATATGATCGATGGACAAACATTTACCATGGGTAACAAATGTTATGACCAGAATAAAAAAGGAATTGGCTTGCTGCAGGAGAAAAAATACCAGGATGCATTGAACACATTTACCGGGATGGAAAAATCGTGCACTACAAAGGATGCCAAGGAAGCCATAGCGACAGGCAAAGCGGAGGCGTTGAACGGGCTGGGAAGATATAACGAGGCAATCACTGCCAGCGATGCGGCTTTGAAAGTTTCAAAAAACAAAAGTTTGAACGGTTACTATCAAAAAGCTATTGCTCAAAATAAGTTGAAACAATATGACGCTGCCAGGGCCTCGTTTTCAAAAGTGATTGAGCTAACCGAAAAGAACCAGGATACAAAAGCAAGGGCTTCGAATTATGCGACGATGTCAGCGCTGTATTGGCGGCAAATGGATAACAAGGACAGCGCCAATTACTATCTTGAAAAGGCGATGACCCTGGATCCGTCGAATTCTCGCTTTGTAATTCAAAAGGGTGATATGTTGGTTAATGAGAAAAAGTACGACGACGCTTTTGCTCAATATGATAAAGCAATTCAAATGGGCAAAACCGATGCAGAGATGTATTCTATTCGAAGTAATGCACGGATAAAAGAGATGCAGGAAAAATATCATACAACTAATGCCCAGGAATTGAGAAGTAAAATGTCGGCAAAGGAAAAAGAACTTGTATGCTCAGACCTGAAGAAAGCCATTTCACTTGGACTAAAGGATATGAAACAGGAGATGTTCTCGTCCTTAGTTTGTAAATAACCAACAAAATTCATTCGATATGAAAAAGACTATTCTCTATATCGCGACTACTTCCATATTGGTTTTTGGTTGTAAGACCATGAATAAGCAGCAAAAGGGCACAGCGATAGGAGCTGCGGGGGGAGCTGCGGTGGGCGCCCTGATCACGAAAGGAAGCATTTGGGGCATATTGGCCGGCGCTGCTATCGGCGGCACTGCTGGTAACCTGATCGGTAAAAAAATGGATAAGCAGGCGAAAGAATTGAAGCAAGCTGTGCCCACGGCCCAGGTTGAACGAGTTGGCGAAGGTATTGACCTCACGTTTGAGTCGGGACTGATGTTTGCAATTATCTCCAGCGACATTAGCGATACTTATAAAAGCGATCTTTCCGGCGCTGCTGATGTTTTCAAAAAATATCCTGAAACTAATATTGTGATCGAAGGCCACACCGATGACACCGGTAGTGATGACTATAACATGACCCTTTCCGAAAAAAGGGCGAAAGCCGTGAAAGCATTTCTTTTGTCTAAAGGAGTGGCTGAAAATCGTCTTACAGAAAAATGGTACGGGGAAACGCAGCCTAAGTATCCCAATGACAGTGAGGCAAACCGGCAAAAAAACCGACGCGTAGAGCTGGCAATATTTGCCAATGACAAGATGAAGGACGACGCAAAATCGGGGAACCTAAAATGAACCCCATCTACTGAATTAGCGAGGTTCCTTTACCTCGCTGATAACCCAGGCCAGCGTGAGGTTTTCGACGACACGTCCGTGAATGATAAGATGTTGCGGCTTGTGTTTTGTAAAGACAAAGGGTATTACCAACGAGTCATCTTCAGTAATGACAATATCTCCGTGTAAAGACATGTGACTACTAAAGTCTACCTGCCCCTTTCCATACCATTTAAAAATGGATTCCTTCGCGCTCCACAGGAATGTGAGAAATGCCGTCTCAGCTTTTTCCTTAAGATTCCACTGCTGCAAGAATAATTTGTCGTCGGTTTGTAAATATTCTTCTTCTTTCGCACTCAAAAATTTTTTCGCGACCAGGTGGATGCGAGGCGACGGAATCTCGATATCAATTCCAACCCGGTGGTTGCTGCTAACGACGGCAGCGGCAAAATCTCCGCAATGAGAAATGGAAAAATGATATTGTTCACCGGGTAAGTAGGGTTTTTTTGTATCCGCGATGCGAATGAGCTCATAGGGAAAATCCGGGAAAAGAAATTGCAATAAGAACCTTCCAGCAAGGTGCTGCAGCCGTTTATGCGGATGAGTAACCTCATTTTTTAATGGGACATTACTTAGAAAGAACTCTTCGGTCTCCTCGATCTTCCAGATGCCGAGACGCGTCGTTTCGTTAATTTGATGTTGAAAAAAAATCGGCACGACTTAAAGATTACCTGATTACTTTGCTGTCACCAAAATTCAAAATTTAAAATTCAAAAGTCAAAATTTTAATGATCTTATCTGACAAAAGGATTCTTGAAGAGATCGGGAAAGGCACCATCAAGCTTTCCCCTTATGACAGGGAATGTCTCGGAAGTAACTCGTACGATGTGCATTTGGGCAAATGGCTGGCGACGTATAATGAGCACATTCTCGATGCAAAAAAGCATAACCTCATAAACTACTTCGAAATTCCGGATGAGGGCTTCGTGTTGTACCCTCATATATTTTATTTGGGCGTAACACAAGAGTACACCGAAACCCATGCGCACGTCCCTTTCCTTGAAGGCAAATCATCAACGGGTCGTTTGGGAATTGATATACACGCCACCGCCGGTAAGGGGGACGTGGGTTTTTGTGGTCACTGGACACTGGAGATCTCAGTCAAGCAGCCGGTAAAAGTTTACAGCGGAATGCCGGTAGGTCAGCTAATTTATTTTCTCGTTGAAGGCGATACAGAAATAAAATACAACGAAAAACAAGGAGCGAAGTACAGAGGGCAACCGGACAAACCCATCGAGAGCATGATGTGGAAGAATAAATTTTGACCGCACATCGCACTGATTTCACCACAGATTAGGCTGAATGGTTTGATTTAAGGGATTATTATGTGCCTCGCTTCGATGCTACTATTGAGCTTCCGTTGCGTCGCACTCTTGTACACTTAGCCCCAGTTCAACACTCTTGGAAGAGCCTCACGCTAAAGTGGTTTCTTTTGCCAAGAAGAGTTTTTTGATTCGATTAAATCTAAATCCCCCTAACGAGGATTTCTAGATGGACATTCTTCGCCTGTAAAGAAGTGATCGGAGCTTGAAACAAATAATTCCTGTAATTCGATTACAATTCGTGTTATAAGCTCTCCTTTCCAAACTTTCTTTGATAAGCAATTAGAAAAGCAACGACTTCGCTGTAGGTTCGTTTACCGGAAGGCTGATTGTTCGCTTGTAGGTATTTTCCATAGATCCAGGTAATAAGAGGCTCAATGGGATTCTTGTATTTTGAAAAGAATCGTTTTATCTCATCATAGTCTTCTTTGACTTGTGGATGCAAGGCAGTAATATATCGTTTCGCTCGCGATGAGTCGGATCGGCTTAATATACCTATCGTGTAATTGAACATATCGAAATATACCGAGTAGCGAAATACAGGCGACGGATGCAAGCGACAGGCAAGAAACCCTGCAAAATTGGCCTCGTTCTCCTTGCCGTAACCAACCTGGTGTCCAATTTCGTGGCAGGCGACAAAAGGTTCCAGAAAAACCGGGATGGTAGTGTTTACCTGGCCCTCGCCGGAAAACGGATTGTAGTAGCCTTCAAACCCTAAAACATTACCCACATAGCTGAATAGCGAGGGCTTGATGGATTTTGGTGTATAATTCAAAAAAGAATACCTCTGGTTCGCCAATTTGTAGGCCTCATAGGATTCGTAAAACAGATTTCGCTTCTTGCGAAAGGAATCTCGCTGAGCCGGTTCGGCCAACGCGGCATAATAATTCAGTCGCTCGGCCAATACAACAGTTAACGTATCCAATTCTGCCAAACTGTATTTAGTCATTTTTAACTCTAATTGGGTTGCAATTCCTTTGCGGCTGTAATTCAGTCCCCATAGCAAGTAAAAAAATACATACACAAGAAGAAAAAAGAATATGATTTGCTTCAGACCCTCGAGGAAATACTTTCGGCTGTACTTTTTCTTGAAGAGAACTGTTAGGACCTGCCACGTCTTAATCAGTAGAACAAGGATAAAAAACCCGTACACGAGGTCTCCTATGCTAATTGGAAGCCAGCCAAATAAAAAACGTTGAACTTTGGAGACAACAGGATAAATGCCATTGGAATAATGCTGTTCAATGAAGCCCGAATAAAGGGAGGAGAGTTTTATGAGAATGACGAGAATGATAAGCAGCACCCAGCTCCACGACTTCATCATCTTCCCCAAAATAGTTCCAAGAAATTGCCTCATAAAACCGCCTTCAAATTAGGCTAAAAGGGGAAATTAATCCAAAATCAGTCTCAATTTTTGGGATTTATCCCCTACCTTTGCCCCCCTCCGAATTGGTCCCTCCGGGAACTGAATTTGTCGGGCAAACAGATGAAAGATGAGCCAACGAAGGGAATACCAGATAGCATTTGTGGGGCTAAAACCTGGGATTCATGAGTTCAACTATGAAATCACCGATAGGTTCTTTGAGGAATTCCAGCAGCAAGATTTCAGAAACTGCAATGCCCGGGTAAAGCTGGCTCTTGATAAAAAGAATGGCTTCATGCTGCTGAAGTTTGAGCTGGGCGGCCAACTGGAGGTCACGTGCGATCGGTGCAATAGCAACCTGCCAATCGACCTTTGGGATGAATTCAACATCATTGTAAAAATGGTGGAAGACCCTGAACTGATGAATGAACAGGAAGACGATCCGGATGTATATTATATCAGCCGCGGTGAAAGCCACATAGGTGTTGCCAACTGGATCTATGAATTCATCAATCTTAGCATACCGATGCATAAGACCTGTAATTTTGAAAATATGGATGGTCCCTATTGCAATAGCGAAGCAAAGGAGATGTTGAAGAAAATGGAGGCCGACAAAGAGCAAAAAGAAAACCCAATCTGGAAGGGGTTGGAGAAGTTTAAAGATCTTGAAAACTAAATTTCGTGAGACGTGAACGCGAACTCTGACGTTTGACGTCTCACAACGACATAAATACTTTTTCGATTTTAATTATTGAGCTATGCCAAATCCGAAACGCAGACACAGTCAGCAGAGAAGCGCTAAACGCAGAACGCACTACAAGGCGAAGGCTGCCACGTTGAGCGTAGACGGCACCACGGGTGAAACGCACGTGCGCCATCGTGCTCACTGGAGTGAAGGCAAACTGTACTACAAAGGAAGAGTAGTTGCCGATAAAACACGAGTTGAGAAAAAATAAGACCGATCGCGATCCAACGGGTGAATAAGCAATTCCAAGTTCCAATGTGCGCCGCGTTATTGGGATTTGGAATTTTGAATTTTGTTTACAGGATTCTTTTGAGGATATTTAGTAATGAATATTGGGCTGGATATGATGGGAGGCGACTACGCACCACTGGAAGCAGTGAACGGCGTCTTGCAATTCTTATCTGAGCAGAGCAACCCAGCACATCTTACTCTAGTCGGACATGAGCCGGAGATCAAAAAACTTCTAGAACAACTCCACGTCCCAATAAATACGGTAACTGTTGTTCATGCTGACCAGGTCATCGACATGGATGAGTCTCCCACAAAAGCATTGAAAGAGAAACCGCATTCCTCGATTTCGATTGGATTTCATTTGCTGGCAAAAGGGAAAACCGATGCATTTATCAGCGCTGGGAATACTGGTGCTATGCTTGTCGGAGCCTTATTTAGCATTAAGGCCATCGATGGCGTGTTAAGGCCTACTATATCAAGCGTGATTCCAAAAGAAAATGGAAAAACCGGGTTGATATTGGATGTAGGGTTAAATGCTGATTGCAAACCAGAACAACTAAACCAATTTGCGGTTATGGGCTCAGTCTATGCACAGCATATTCTGGGAATTGAAAACCCGCGAGTCGCTTTACTAAATGTAGGGGAGGAGGAAGGCAAAGGCAATATCCTGGCGCAAGCCACTTATCCCCTGTTGAAGGCAAATCATCACATCAATTTCATTGGCAACATTGAGGGTCGGGATGTGTTAATGGACGTTGCCGATGTTGTAGTGTGCGAAGGATTTACAGGCAATGTAATCTTGAAACTTGCCGAGTCTTTGTATAATATCAGCGAAAGGCAAAACCTTGAACACCAATATTTCGACCGCTTTAATTTTGAAAACTACGGCGGCACTCCTGTACTGGGTGTGGCAAAGCCTGTCATCATAGGTCATGGCATTTCTCACGCCAAGGCATTTAAGAATATGATCATACTGGCTCAAAAAATGATTGAGAAAGATGTGATGAGTAAGATGAAGACAGAACTGGAATAAGTACTTCGATCGTATCTTGACGTTCCCCGCTTGAATTTATTCTGACAATTAAATGAAACAATGTAGAAAAAAACAACCTAATGCTTTTGAAAGCTCGGAATTATTTTTATTTTAGCGTTTCATTGATCTTTTCTATTCCACCGCTGAGAAATCGTTGTCCACCTCCTAGAAGTTCCTCATTAAAAGCCAACGGAAAAATCACATTAATCTAATGTAATGCTAGTAAAATAGTGTTTGCGTTACTGCTGAAGGACCTCTCTTTATCCTGCATGTTAAGCTTCCTATAATACAAAGACCAGAAGAAAGTCAACTCTCCTCGGTAAAACCGCGATCATTTGAACATTTCGCTTTTATACTCCTACCCTTGAATAAGCAATCTGTACTCGCAAAACTTTTTTGAATTAACCTAATTCTTAACCATCAAATTGAATTATGAAGAGTTTAATCTACCCTTCGAGATATCGGCATCTAAACCCAGGACCAACTTTCATAACGTTTCTTGTGCTGTTTGCCGGTTTGTGCTTCGGCGTAAATGTTTCATACGGTCAGGGCACTTGTCCCAATAGCAATTGTACCTCTGGAGATATGGTAATAACCAAAGTGGAGCTGGTCGATGCAAATACTTTGGGTCCTTTGCCCAATACTTGTACGCCAGGACAGCAAAATGTGCCTGCAAAATTAAAGGTGACATTTGATGTGACTTCCGCTACGCGCTACGGATTCTTAATAATAGGTGATCTAATGGTAAATGGCTCGCCGGCAGGCAAAACATGGCAATGCTATGCCGAAAATTTTGCGCAGGGGACACACACAAAAGTCTTAGATCAAACTATTCAATGGCCTTGTGGCGCTACACTTGCTTTGACGCATGTGTACACCGCGTGGGATAACCAGGCACCCGCTACAACTATTTGTAGCTATTTAGGCGCCGACGGTACGATTACCAGCAATAATTGTAGCAACATCGACCCGAAATGCAAATATTACGGAGATCTTAGTTTTACTGTAGCAGCACCGCTAATAGCAAACTTCGATCCACTGGAAGGAACCTGCACAAATGTTCAAAGAAGATGGACATTTACCAGTTCGACTACCGGCGGTAAAACACCTTACTCTTACGCATGGAATTTTGGCGATGGCTCGAGCGTAACAACAACTAGTAATTCGGTAACTCATGACTATGCAACGTTCGGCTCCAAAACAGTGACGCTGACGGTCACTGACGCCCAAAGCTCAACGTCATCTGTTACAAAAACTATTTCTGTTACCGCCTGCTGCATTCCCTCAACGCCACCTTCTTCCGCATCCACTAGCGCAAATAATTTCTGTCCTGGTGGCTCCACAAACTTAACCGTCAGCGGCGGATCATTGGGCACAAACGCGTCATGGAAATGGTACACGGGTTCATGCGGTGGTACCTTCATTGGTAGCGGTTCTCCGTTGATTGTGAACCCGACCACTACAACAATTTACTACGTAAGGGCGGAGGGCGAGTGCGGGACCACTACCTGTGCCCAAGTTACAGTCACGGTTAAAACTGCCTCCACAAGTCCGACTGGCGCGACTGCCGTGTCGCCGACTATTTGTATTAATGGAAGTACAAGCATCGGCGTGGTTGGCGGCTCCCTGGGAAGCGGCGCATCGTGGAAGTGGTATGCAGGAGGTTGCGGCAGTGGCTCCTCGATTGGAACAGGAACGTCAATTAATGTAGCCCCGACTACCACGACAACTTATTACGTAAGAGCAGAAGGAGACTGTGGTAATTCAAACTGCGCTTCTGTCCAGGTTGTTGTAAATCCTGCTTCAGTAGGAGGGATTCTTGTTGAAGACAGAACGATATGTTCTGGCTCCAACAGCGGTGTTCTAAGCCTTACAGGAAACACAGGCACGGTGCAAAGATGGGAATCTTCTACAACGAGTGCCATCGCAGGCTTCTCCTCAATTTCCAACACGGCTGGCCTAACCAGCTTTACATCAGGCACACTCACACAGAACACCTGGTTCCGTGTAGTAGTGAAAAGCGGTGTCTGCGCTGAGGCTATTTCTAACGCAATAAAAATTACCGTTCAACAGCCGATCACGAATAATACAATTTCTGCAGATCAGACAATTTGTTCCGGGAATGCACCCAGTAGTCTCAGCGGATCAACACCAAGTGGCGGTAGTGGAAGTTATTCGTATCAATGGAAATGGAAAACTATTGGAAGCTTCGCTAATATTTTAACAGGAACAAACAAAGACTATGCGCCGGGCAGTTTAATCCAGACGACGTATTTCCAAAGAATCGTGACTGGTGGAGTCTGTCCTGCAAGTACAAGTAATATAGTTGCAATTTCTATCAGTCCGGAATCAGCTGTCTATGCGATAACTGCAAGCGATTTCTGTTCCACCGCTCCGGGTACGGGCAGCATAACCCTGTTGGGATCATATCCGGGAGTCAGTTATCAATTGAAACTTGCCAGTAACGATAGCATTGTGCAAAATGCTCAAATCGGTACGGGATCGACCCTGAAGTGGACCGGCCTTGGCGCTGGCACCTACTATATATTCGGTAAGGGCATGGCACCTACCTATTGTACAAGCCAGACAGCGAACGCGACTGTTCATGAATTTGACTGTACCTATTTCTATACACTGACGCAAGGCTACTATGGTGGGAAGAATGGCAAGAGCTGCCTGGGTACAACCCCAGTAAATACAATTAAGTATTTGTTGGGAATTCCGAACAATCCGACCGACCTGGTCACGGGTTCGACGAACTCTGTAACCGTGCCAGCTACCGACGATGGGGCTAAGAAATTAAACAATACTATGCCCGGCGGTAACACACCGGGAGCGTTACCAGTCGGCCAGTGCACTGTCACAACTGGTTGCTTTGTTGAGCCCACTTACTTAACGAAGCAAAGCCGAATAAATAATATTTTATTATCTCAGACAATAACACTCGGCCTAAATAGTAGATGGGAAGCAGGCAAGCTGTTACTATTCCATATCGAGGGTGGGTGGTTAACCACACAGAAAATGAATGGTTGCGGCAGCGACGCAACGGTAGTAACTGCCTGCGGTAGCAACACCGTAACCTCGATAAAGATGAACCAGAATGTGGTGGATTATTTGGGTGCCAATAACACAGTGCAGCATCTACTGAATCTTGCAAACGGCGTATTGGGCGGCACCTTAACGCCAGGTATTAATGGAGTTCCATCCTATAGTGATGTCAACGATGCAGTGTCTGCCATAAATGAAGCGTTTGACGAAGGTCGCAGGTTCCTTGACTATTATCCAGAAAAGCAAACTTGCGAAATGCTTTTCCCTGCGCCGATAATCATACAACCGGTAATAACGCAATTGACGACAAGTGCGGCGGCGAAAAGCGAATCAATCAGCGCAACTGAAACAACTGTTACTGCTTATCCCAATCCTTACACAGACAAGATTAATTTCACAGTTAATTCGAAAGGAGCGGGATACGGCTCCCTGGAGGTATATAACATGATGGGACAAAGATTGAAAACAGTTTACCAGGGCTACATATTGGCGGGGAGGCAAAACTTCGTGCTGACGTTGCCCACAAGGCAGCGTTCGAACCTGGTTTATATTTTACGCATGGGCAATAAACAAATTGCGGGTAAGCTACTCCAGTTGAATAAATAGAACATTTACTATAAAAACCATTTCTTAATCGTATCTTGAAGGTGGCCATAGTGCCACCTTTGATTTTTGTCAAAAAAGGTGACTGATTATTAAAATGCTTCGCGATAGCTGAGCACGTCATGGCCCATTTGAATTAAAGTCGCTACCTTTTGTGCTCTTCCTCCTTATGTCGACTTCCACCTTTATTTTCTAATTATTTAAAAGCCACACAATGAAAAAATTATTAGTTGTCCTAGCGGTTATTCCTGTATTGGGGATGGCCCAGGTAAAAAATGTCTTAACAGCGAGCCGCTATTTTCCAAAGGCTGACAAAGTTCTAGAATTTGAAAAGGCGTTGGCTGCCCACGCTCAAAAATATCATACGGGTGATTGGAAGTGGCGAGTGTTTGAGATTCAGTCAGGCCCGGATGCTGGAGGTTACATGGTAGCCGAAGGCCCAACTAACTGGGATGTACTTGATGGCAGAGGTAACCTCGGCAATGACCATAACAGTGATTGGAACAAATCAGTAGCAGTTTATACAACAGAAAGGGGAGGCTCTTCCTATGCAAGCTTTGTCGATTCACTGAGTACGGTCAAACTAACTGATTATTCAGACAAGATTATTATTAACCACGTCTTCCCTAAGCCCGGAATGATAAATGGCGTAATAGATCTTGAAAAACGGATGAAGCAGGTTTGGATGGCCGGCAACGAGTCAGTTGCTGTTTACCAGGCGGCAAATTCGGGAAACCCGGAAGTATTAAACGTTACCCGGCTAAAAAATGGACTCAAGGAACTTGCAGACGGCTATCGGAAACCAATGCCGGAAAGGTTTAATGCAGTTCATGGTCCAGCCTCATGGGATGTTTATTTAGCGGACTATGCTAAATGTGTGGAGAATAGGTGGAGTGAATTACTGTTTTATCGAGCAGACTTAAGTTCGAAATAGCCCCATATTTTTTTGGCCACGTCAGGCGAACCCCCAACAATAAAGCCTTTTCGATTCCAGAAAAGGCTTTATGATTATTTCCTCAAAATCCTCAAAATCGTCTAATCCAGGTTCTGTATGACCATCGCTGAAGCGCCACCTCCGCCATTGCAGATGCCGGCTGCCCCATACTTCGCCTTATTTTGTTTTAGCACATTAATAAGGGTAATAATGATCCTGGCGCCGCTCGCCCCTAATGGATGACCTAAAGAAACCGCACCTCCATTAACATTGACTTTTGCGGGGTCGAGTTTCATCAGTTTGATATTTGCAACACCCACCACGCTGAAAGCTTCATTCAATTCAAAATAACCAATGTCGCTCATTTTTAAGCCAGCCTTCTTTACGGCTTTCGGAACTGCAACACTTGGCGTGGTCGTAAACTTCTCAGGCGCCTGCTCGGCATCTGCGTAAGAAATTATTTTGGCGATGGCCTTTAGTCCCAATTCGTCGGCCTTGTCTTTACTCATCAACACCACTGCTGCAGCCCCATCGTTCATAGTGCTCGCGTTGGCAGCTGTAACAGTCCCATCCTTTCCAAAAGACGGTTTCAAGCCGGGTATCTTGTCAAATTTCACATTCCACGGCTCTTCATCCTTCTCAAACTTTGTAACCTCTCCTTTGCGCGATGGAATTTCAACGGATATAGTTTCATTCTTGAATTTTCCGCTATTCCATGCATTCTGACTTCGTGTATAGCTTTCGATTGCAAACGCGTCCTGCTCCTCGCGACTGATTCTATGTTCTGTAGCGGTTAGATCTGCCGCACAACCCATTGCGTATCCATGATAACAGTCGGTCAAGCCATCTTTTGCCAGTCCATCGATCAATTTTGTATCACCGTATTTATTACCCCACCTCAAATTCTCAACATAAAAAGGCACCGCGCTCATATTTTCCATACCACCCGCTACTACGATATCGCTGTCACCAAGCATAATGCTTTGTGCTCCCTGCGCAATCGCTTTCATTCCGCTTGCGCAAACCTTATTCACGGTGGTGCAGATAACTGTGTCCGGTAATCCTGCATATTTTGCTGCCTGGCGTGCCGGTGCCTGGCCAAGATTCGCCTGCATTACACAACCCATCAATACTTCATCCACCTGGTCCGCCTTAACACCTGCTTTTTCCAGTGCTGATTTAATTGCAGTCGCTCCCAACTTTGTTGCGGGAATATCCTTCAATGAGCCCCCAAAGCTTCCGAATGGAGTACGGACTGCGGAGATAATATACACTTCCTTCATATAGATTTGAATTGAGGCTGCAAAGTTAACGATTGTTGTTCAAGGGGTTTTCGTCCAAATCAATGCTGACAATAAGTTATTTTTAAATCTTCAAAATTTGAATAATGACAGCGATTTCAAAGCCACTGTTCTGCATGTTAATATTGGTAATGTTAATCTTCGTATCCTGGACGTCCGGTAAGAAGCCTGCGAGAGAGTATTATCAAATAACGATTTACCATTTTAGTAGCGTGGAACAGGAAAAAGTGTTGGACAACTATCTGCAAAATGCGCTTTTACCCGCACTGCATCGCATCCAAATTAATAATGTGGGCGTGTTTAAAGCATGGTCAAACGACACAGCATCCGCCAAATTACTCTATATGTTTCTGCCAGTTAAATCTCTCGATATGCTAACCAGAATTCCTGATAAACTTAAGAAGGACAATTCTTATAACATTGCCGGCGCCGATTACATTAACGCGACACACAATAATCCCCCTTATTTGAGAATCGAAACCATTATACTTCGAGCATTTCCGCTCGCTCCACAAATGCAAACGCCTGCTCTCCAATCCTCTAAAAAAGAAAGAGTGTACGAATTGCGGAGCTATGAGAGTGCTACGGAAAAGAAATTCGAAAACAAAGTCGAAATGTTCAACGCTGGAGATGAAATCGGACTGTTCAAAAGACTCAACTTTAATGCAATATTTTATGCCTCGGTGATAGTTGGTAGCAAAATGCCCAACCTGATGTACATGACAAGCTTTGAAAACAGGACGGACAGAGACGAACATTGGAAGACTTTTGTCAACGACCCCTACTGGAAAAAGCTATCCTCAATGCCAGAATATCAAAACAATGTGTCGCATATTGATATTACATTTTTACACCCAGTGGAATACTCTGACTTTTGAATCAGTATTTTTTCTTAATCGAAAGTCGCTGATACGGCATGGGGAAACGGTTCGTAAATTTTTTTCTACATTCTGGTGTAAAGATTCCTCTATAGTCCACACTTAATTGGAATGCAATTTGGTTTAATTAGAGTAAAAAAAGTAAACATAACCTTATGATACCCTTTTGGATATTTGGATTGTTATTCATCCTCACTTTTTATTTGTACTTAATTAGTTGCACGCCGGAATCACCTGTGAAAAAGAATATTGTAAAATTCAAAAGCTGGTGCAGGAACAGGTGGAATAATTCATTTGTACATTATCAAAAGTAGTCTCGAGGCGAAGGTCCGCGACCATCGCGCCATCACGGACGACCATTTCTGATGGAAATGGTGTAACTTTCTTGCAATATGGCCTACGACGAATCTCTCGCTAAAAAAATTGACGAGTTAACGAAAGGCAAAAAAGGGTTTTCCCATAAAGAAATGTTCGGCGGAGTTGCATACTTGCTCAACGGCAACATGTGTGTGGGCGTGCACAAGACCGAATTAATCATTCGTTACGACCCGAAGAAGGATGAAGAAATAGTCAAAACAAGAAACGTTCGTCCTTTTGATATTACTGGTCGGCCAATGAAGGGATGGGCGTTGGTGAGTAATGAAGGCGTAAAGGGAGCTGGGTTGAAGAAATGGTTTGATCTTTCCTTTGATTTTGTAAAATCACTTCCCCCAAAATAGTTATTATGGCACGCAGCCACCACCGGCACAAAAAACATCACCCCCAGCCCCCGCGGCCCTTTTCCACAAAACAGAAACGTAAAGCGGCTCCTGTATTTGCCATTTTTCTTGGTGTATTTGGCTTGGGTCTCGGTTATTTCGCAGCCGGTATCCTGGCGCTAATCGTGGGGGCCATTATCGGCGCCGCTATAGGTTATTTGATCGGGTATAATCTTGATAAAATGGCAATTAAAAAATAATCCCTGGCGCTCCTGAATGAAATCCTTTTCATTTCCATTTGTGATAATTTTTAGCGGTGAATTTTCTTCAATAAAAAATGAATCCTGTAAATTGACGCTCCGATTGCTTACTTACTAAAATCTGACTTTAACCATGGGAGACTTCCAGGTAAAAAAACAATCCAAAAAATACGACGCAATAATTATCGGTTCGGGTGCAGGAGGAGGAATGGCTACGTATGTGTTGGCAAATGCGGGCTTAAAAGTTTGCCTGCTTGAGGCCGGGCCGATGTATGATCCTGCAAAAAATTCCAGCCAATTAAAAAATCCTTGGGATTCACCACGACGGGGAGCCAGTACCAAATTTCGACCGTTTGGCGATTTCGACGGCTGCTATTGGGGATGGGAAATAGACGGTGAGCCCTATACTCACGTGGGAGACACCAAATGGGAGTGGTGGCGTGCCCGAATGCTTGGCGGTCGTACCAATCATTGGGGACGAATTTCTCTGCGCTTTGGTCC
>AR_comb_assmDRAFT_10012080_pt1 | contig 27603 bp, 21 predicted proteins | sample ArasoioldDNA_FD_10543 | JGI IMG/M metagenome (IMG submission 10543) | reverse complement strand
ACACCGAGTATTACGACTAATTTAAGAACAATTTTCCAATCTGGTCTTTGCATCACGGATTGCCGAAACTGTCTAGCGCGTTGGCGGCAGCATGGAAAAATCGACCGCCTTCTGGATGTCAAAATCCGCTGGGATCGGCCGCTCCTGGCGCAGGATGTCGATGTAGCCACGGGCGACCTTAGGATTTAGCCGGCCATCCTTATTGAGCAGCTTAATGAGCGTGGCATAGGTGTTCTCCGCCTCGGTCTGGTTAACCTTGAATTTGTCGACAATCATCTTAACGCTTTCGGCGCGGTTGACGCGCAGCCAAGCAAGGGAATCTATCACCGCTGCAACCGTCCGGCGCACGGATTCTCGATTGCTTTTAATTTCGTTTTGCGATGTTACCAAACCAACGTAGGGGATATCCGCCAGATCACCGAGCTGCATAAATTTCTTATAGCCGAGCGAAACCGCTTTGTCATCGAAAGGCGGCGTCAAGACCGTTGCGACAACGCGATTGCTTGTCAAAGCGCGAAAACTATCCGCCGTGCCGCCGGTGTTGATGGTGCTGACCTCCTTTTCGTTGATTTCCGATTTTTTTAGAAATGCTTGAAAAAAATAGTAGGGCGAGGTCCGGACCCCGGAAAGCGCGACAGTTTTACCGATCAAATCTTGAGGCTTATTGATATCTTTGTTCGTCACCAATACCCATGGTGAACCGTCGCAAAAGCTGATGACGATGACCAGGGGTAATCCGGCAACTGCCGCGGAAATTCCCGTCGAGACGGAGGTGAAATAGTTGATATTACCTGCGACCACGGCTTGGGGCTGAATCGTGGTACCCATCTGAATGTATTCCGATTCGATGTTATACTTCTTGTAGATGCCCTTCTCCTGCGCGATGTAAAAAGGCATGTAAGAAAAAGCCAGAGAGGGAAAACCGATGCGGATTTTATAAGGGGTTTCCGCGCTGAAGGCGGTTTGCGGAACAAACAGAACAACACTGACCAGGATGCTGCCTAAGATAGACCTGCGTTTATCAGCTTCAACGTTCCTCTTCCCTCGAGACTGTGCCGCAATGTCATCCTGAGGCGGTGGCTTCATTTCCAATGTCCTCACGCATTCGCGACTTTCTGCGCGCTCCCATTCTCCCAGCTCTGGCGCGCGATTTTGAGCGCTCTGGGCTGAGGAAGATTCTTAAGCCTAAAGAAATCGATGGCATTGCGGTTTAAGAGCTTCTCCTTTTGCGCAAAAGAGAGATCCTTTCCATCGATGATATCTTTAACGGAGTAGGGGAAGTGACAATCCCAGTGGCAGTAGTCCGACGCGTAGAGGACCGTATTTCCCCCGTTGGCTTCGAAGACACGATCGAGACCGGTTTCTTCCGATTCGCAGGTCAAAACCACCTGTTCGCTTTTAATGATCTCACTCGGCCGGCGCTTCAATTCCGGCATTTGCGGTGCCAGTTTCTCGATGTGTTCGTCGAAACGCTCCGCCCAGAACGGGAGCCAGCCTGCGCCTCCCTCCATGAAGCCGACTCGCAGTCTCGGATAGCGGTCAAAGACCCCCTCGCCGATCATATGCATCATGGCGATCATCAACTCAAAGGGGAAGGCCGTCATGTGAACGTAGACATACTTGAAGAAACGTTCGCTGCCCGCGCCCATGACGCCGGAAACGCCGGGAACACCGTCGTGGCCGGTTTGGGGATGGACACTCAGCGTCATGCCGAGGGATTGCGCGCAATCATAAATCGGGTCGAACATGGTGTCCCCCATATTGCGGCCATAGACGTTGGTTGGGAGCATCGCCGTCACCGCGCCGGCCTTGGTGAGATACTCGAGCTCCTTGACGGCTGCGTGCGGCGCTTGGCAGGGAATCAAGCCAACGGCGAGCAGGCGTTTGGGATCGGTGGAGCAGTACTCTAGCAGCCACTCGTTCACGGCGTGGCACAAAACAGTGGCCAACTCGCCGCTCATCAAGCCATTGACAGTGAGGGCGATTTGAGTACCGAAAAGAACGGCGACGTCGATGCCTTCTTGATCCATGTCCTTGAGTCGTGCCGAAGGGTCTACCATGCCAGGACGATAGCCCCGCGCCTTTTCAGTCATGGGGCCCGAAACACCCGGCCCGGGCCCTTGGGAGGCCGACCAAAGACGTCCTTCCAGCAGGATCCGCGAGTTGCCTTCGTTGTCCTTCAAACGCACCGGCGCCTGCGAGCGCCATTGCTCGGGCATCCGGCTTGTCAGATCGACATTGCCTTCATATACGTGACCGTCAGCGTCGATGACGAGTACGTTATCGAAATTTTCCATTGGGGGTCCCTCCAATGCAGCCTTGGCATTTCGGTCGGAGTATAGGCCATCGCCAAAGCTAGTTTCAACCGGAGTTTCGGCGACGCTGTCACAAGGTGAAGCGAGGACGGCGCCGCCCTTTTCCCACCGGTCCATAGCGTTTTCATGACGCGGTTGCCGTTGACCCGCTTCCGCCGATCCGATATTCAATCTAGAGTGATGCAAAATACTCTAAAAGATAGTCTCGATGGAAGAGTGCTCACGCGTGCTGAAGCGTTGGCACTGGTGGACGTTGAAGGCGATGAGTTTGAGTCCCTGTTGGCGGCTGCAGCAACATTGCGCGACCGCTTCAAGGGGAAAGTCGTTACCTTTTCGCCGAAGATTTTTGTCCCGCTCACCAACCTTTGCCGCGACTTTTGCGGCTACTGCACTTTCCGCAAGGCGCCGGACGAGCCCGGCGCGAAAACCATGACCATCGATGAAGTGCTTCGAGTGGTGCGTCAGGGAAAGGTTCTGGGTTGTACGGAGGTGCTTTTGAGCCTCGGCGACAAGCCGGAGGCGATCTATCCAGAGATGAAGGATTTCCTGGCACGAGAGGGGTACCAGCGCACCTTGAGTTATCTTTATGAAGCTTGCCAGACCGTGTTGGAGGAAACCGAGCTTTTGCCTCATTCCAACCCGGGTGTGATGGGCAGGGCCGATCTCCAGCGATTAAAAGAGGTCAACGTCAGCATGGGGCTCATGCTGGAAAACATCAGCGAACGACTCATGGCGGCGGGCGGGCCGCACGTCAATGCGCCGGATAAAAAGCCCGCAGTTCGACTGCGCACCATGGAAGAAGCCGGCAAGCTCCGTATTCCCTTTACGACCGGTATTCTCATCGGTATCGGTGAAACATGGGAGGAAAGAATCGATTCTCTGTTTGCCATCCGGAATTTACATCAGCGCCACGGTCACATCCAGGAAGTCATCGTGCAGAACTTTCGCGCTAAGCGGGCCATTCCGATGCGCGATCATCCTAATGCCAGTTACGATGACATGCTGAAAACCATTGCGCTGGCGCGGCTGATCTTCGGCGGAAATATGAACATTCAGGCGCCGCCCAACCTGACCCCTGAGAAATACGAACTTTATCTGAACGCGGGCATCAATGACTGGGGTGGCGTTTCTCCGCTGACGCCGGACTTCATCAACCCTGAGGCCCCGTGGCCGGCATTGCAAACGTTAAAGCAAAAAAGCGCCGAAGCTGGGTTCGACCTCAAGGCGCGTTTGCCGATTTATCCTGAGTTCATCGCGCAAGCTGAAAAATTTCTTCCTGCATCGTTGCTTTCTTACGTGGACCGGCTCGGTGACGCTGCCGGATTAGTCAAGGGCGGCGGACCACTGCGTGGCTTACCGCCGATCCACCGGTCCGATTCTCCAGCACTATAAGAGTTACGTAATGTTAGTCGTTCTCACCGGCGGCACGGGCGGTGCTAAGCTGATTGAAGGCCTTAGCCACGAAGTCGATCCCGCCGAATTGACTATCATTTGCAATACCGCCGACGATTTCGTCCACCATGGCCTTAATATTTCCCCTGACCTCGATACGATCATGTATACGCTCGCAGGTTTGAGTGACCCCGAGCAAGGCTGGGGAATCCGAGGGGACACTTTCACGGTTTTACAACAATTGGAAAAACTCAGCGGCGAAGCTTGGTTCAAGCTCGGCGACAGAGATATCGCCACACACATCACGCGGACGCGCTTGTTGCGCGACGGGCTCGAACTATCCGAAGTCACAGACCTGCTGCAGCGGCAGCTCCACATCAAATCAAGAATTTTTCCTATGTCCAACGATGGCATCGAGACGAGAGTTGATACAGCAGAAGGTGAAATTTCCTTCCAGGAATACTTTGTCAAACGGCGTTGGCAACCGGAGGTTCGCAAGGTTTTCTATGCGGGTGTGGAAAGCAGCCGTCCGGTACCCGGTGCGCTCCAGGCTATCGGCAACGCTGCAGGGATCGTAATCTGTCCGAGTAATCCCGTCACGAGTATCGGCCCGATTCTGGCGGTCCCGGGCATTCGAGATGCGCTTAAGCAGGCAACTGCCTCTGTCGTCGGAGTAAGCCCGATAATCGGAGAATCGGCGATTAGCGGACCTGCGCACAAGCTCATGGCGGCACAGGGAATGGAGCCGTCGGCGCTTGGCGTGGCCAAAGGTTATGCGGATTTCCTTGATCGGTTTGTGATCGATAGTGAAGACGAAGCCTTGACGAACAAACTCGAAGCATTGGGGATTGGAGTCGTCGTAACTTCGATTCGCATGAAGTCCCTTGGCGATAAGCAGCGGCTGGCTCGCCAGGTCTTGGCCTTGTTCGATAAATAGTGTTAGAAAAATCCTTCTGACCGAACGATGAAAGTATCCGCCCTTATCCCCGTAAAAGGTTTTACCAATGCCAAACAGCGGCTGAGTCCGTTACTGGACGGCGCCGACCGGGAACTGTTCGCGGAAGCTATGTTCCGTGATGTCCTCAAGCAGGTACTCAAGGCCCAAGGTCTTGCGGAAACCTTTGTAGTGACGGGGGACGACAGGGTGGCCGAGATCGCCACGCGTCTCGGTGCCCAGCTGATCCGTGAAAAGGCAGAAAAGGGCGAGACGGATGCCGTTGATTTCGCGCGCCTGGAGCTGAAACAGTTGGGACGTGAGGCGGTTCTTATAATCCCCGGGGATTTGCCCCTGGTTAGGAGTGGCGACATCGAAGCAGTCTTGGCGCAAATTCCTAATGGAGCTTCCCTACCGTTTGCGTTGCTGGTTCCGTCCCACGACCGCATGGGGACTAACGCATTGCTCTTGGCCCCGACGGATATCATCAAGCTGCGCTTTGGATACGACAGCTTTAGCTACCATATGAGCCAGGTCTCAGCTCAGGGATTGCCGGTGCGATTCATCGAAAATGAGCACATCGCGCTGGATATCGATGAACCGCAGGATCTTCAACAGTTCCTTGCCTTCGGTTTTGAAGACGGCGAGTCGACGCGCACGGCGCGGGCGATGTTGGCAGCTCAGGTCGCGGAGAAATCCCGCAGCTGCGGAGGTTTATGAGGCGCCTGGAATTGATCGGACTTGAGAACATTGACGAAGTTAAAGGAGGCGATTCGGTTGCCGCGTTAATATGCAGTGCGTGCTCTCGCCAAAGCATCGGTTTGCTGGATGACGATGTCCTGGTTGTCGCCCAGAAGATTGTTTCCAAAGCCGAGGGACGAACGATTTGCTTGGATGACGTACAACCCTCCGCGCGCGCCATCGAATTGGCCGGACAGCTCGACAAAGAGCCAGCGCTTGTTGAAGTTATCTTACGCGAAAGCCGTGAAATCGTCAGAATGGGCGGGCGGGCGCTGATCGTAGAAACCCATCACGGTTTTATCTGCGCCAACGCTGGAGTGGATCAGTCCAACGTGGGACTCAGGCAGGTGGCCCTGCTGCCAAAGGACCCGGACGGCTCTGCGCGAGCGATCCGAAACGAAATCAACGGGCGGATTGGGAAGAGACCTGCTGTCATTATCAGCGATAGTTTCGGCCGTCCGTGGCGCGTCGGTACCGTCGACGTTGCTGTGGGGGTGTCTGGATTGAAATGCATCAAGGACGAAAGAGGATTGACTGACCGCTACGGATACCAACTCAAGGCCGCTGTTGCCGCCGTTGCCGACGAAATCGCTGCTGCGGCGGAATTAGTCATGGGAAAACGAGACGGCGTTCCCGTTGTTATTGTTCGGGGCTGTGAGATCGACAAGGAGGATGGATCGGTGAGGGAGCTTCTCCGCCCCGAGGCGGAAGATCTTTTTCGCCATTTCTAGAAGTCATATGGAAAATGCGTTTACGGTAGCGATCGTGGGCGGGACTGGGAACCTGGGCGGCGCACTAGCGCTGCGTCTCGGCGCGCCGGGTGTTAAGATTATCATTGGCTCGCGCGACGCGGATAAGGCCAAAAAGGCCGTTGAGACTCTCAAGCCAAGTTTGCGGGCAGGAGAGATCGAAGGAACAACAAATCAAGCGGCGGTCAAAGGCGCTGACTTTGTTGTCATCGCAGTGCCTTACGAAGGCCATGCCCAGATGGTGACGGACCTCAAAGGCCAACTTGCAGGGAAGACGGTTATCGATACCGTCGTTCCACTCAATAAAGGCCGGCCTTTCGTGCCGCCGGCGGGCTCGGCTATGCAAGAAGCGCAGCAAATTTTAGCCGGAGAGGCCCCGGTTGTCGGGGCGCTCCATAATATTTCAGCCGTCGATCTGGGCGACGTGGACGCTCCGCTAGGGGACGTGCTGGTTTGCGGTGACAACGCGGAAGCAAAACAAAAAGTAATGGAGATTATCCAGCGCATCGGCGCGAAGGCCTTCGATGGCGGACCAGCCGGCAATGCTTACGTCATCGAAGGACTCACCGGTGTAATCATCTCTCTCAACCGCAAGTACAAATCCAAACACGGCAGTATCAAAATTACCGGAGTCGGCGACTAGACAGCACTGCAGACAAAATTCCTAAGCCTCAACCTCCGACGCAGCAGCACTCCGATGCTCGGGCCGGTTAATTTGCTGTTTTACCGAGCGTTTTTGCCCATCTCCTTTTTCAACCGCATTCGTTAACTTTTTGCCTTCGCAAGCGTCTAAACGATTGTCGGGATACCTCGAAACCCATCCCGAGGCAGGTTCGATGACGGCGGACTTCAAATGAACGAGACTGCTCAACAAGAGCTGCGGGATGAGGAGGTTGTGGCGCTGTGCCAGCAGGGACAAAGCGAAGTTTTTGAGGTTCTCGTGCGGAAGTATATGGAGAAGGCATTTCGGATCGCTTTCGATTTCACGCATGACACTGAAGAAGCCAAGGATCTCTCCCAAGAGGCCTTCCTGCGCGCCTTCTCGCGGATTAAGCAATTTGACGGCAGATCTAGTTTTTATACCTGGTTTTACCGACTCGTGGTAAATATCTGCCTGGACCATACCCGCCGCAAGGGTCGGGTAATCTGGGAGAGGCTTGAAAAGGAAACGGAGGGTAGCACCGAGCGAGTCGAGCTAGCCGATGGCTCTTCGTTGCCGGACGAGGAGGCGATTGCCGGAGAAGCTAAACGTAAAGCCGACCTCACCCTGGAGGCGATGCCCAATAAACAACGGACGGCGTTCTTGTTGCGCAATCATCAAGGGTTATCGATTCCGGACATTGCCAAGGTGATGAAAACCACCGAAGGAACAGTTCGGGTCTATCTCCATCGTGCCGTGGCAGCGCTCCGGCAAAGTTTGGTGGAATTCGTTTAGGGAGAATGGTTATGACCGAACGTGGCGACACATTGCGAACAGCCTGCAAGGATTTCGAAGAAGATTTGGTGCTTTATTACTACGGCGACGGTTCCGCGGCCGAGCGCAGCCGGGTGGAAGGCCATTTGCAAGGTTGTTCGTCTTGTCAGGAGTTTCTCGACGATCTGCGGAAGCTGCTCCCCAAGATGGCAAAGCCTAGCGAACTTCCGCCAACGTTTTGGGACAATTATTACAATGAGATGGTGCAGAAGCTGGCGGTTTACGAGGAACGCCATGCTTGGTGGAAGAGTTGGTTTGCGCCGATGCGGGGATGGATGTTGCCGGCTTTTGGTACCGCTGCGGTCGCTGCCCTGGCTATCGGCTTAGTGATCGGTAGAGGCCATTGGCATTATCCTTTCAGCCAGACTCAAGAACGGATTCCTCAGGAGATCCTGGCGGATACGAACCAGTTGGAGTTCTTTGAGTCGATGGATCTGCTGGAAAATCTAAGTTCCCTCGAGACCCAGGATGGCAGCAAGGCACAACCAGGAAATAGCCAGCACGGTTAGCGAGATGTCGAAGAGTACGGGGCGGCCGAAATGTTGAAGCGTGCAATAGGATTGTTTGGTATTTGCTTAGTCTTGATGCTGCCCGTCTCCGGATGGACAAGGGATGGCGGTGACCAATGGCGCCGTCTCAGTCCCAAAGAGAAAGAGAATGTTCAGCGCAACTATCAACGCTGGCAAAATCTCCCGCCTCAGGACAAGGAACACCTCCGTGAAGAGTGGGACCGCTATCAGAATTTACCGCAGGACCAACGGGACCAGTTGCGCCGTCGCTACGATGACCTGCGTAAACAGCGGCCTAACGATAAACGATAGAATTCTGTCCGCGCTTCGCCGGTTCTTTTTGTTCTCAAATTCTGATCCGCCAATAGATTACCGTCCGATACCAACTTGTTTGTCCTGCAGGGCGTAATAAGCGGCGCAGTTGTCCCAAAGGATATTTCTCTTGGCGTCGTTCGCGAGGGGTAATTGGAGAAACCGATCTACCGCTTCCGGATACTTGGAGTCGCCATGGGGGTAGTCGGTGGAGAAAACGATGTTGTTGCTGCCTATGGCGTCGATCACGTGCTTTACGGTGACTTCATCCGGCTCGACGGAGACCACACAGTGGCGCTTAAAATATTCGCTCGGCGCCGAGGTGAGATCCGGCGCCCAAACATCTCCCTCCCGTTCCCATCCTTCATCCAACCGCCACAAGAGCCACGGCAGCCAACTGCAATTGGCTTCGAGGAAAGCCACCCGGAGCTGCGGATGGCGGGCAAGCACGCCGCCGGCACAGAAACTTCCCAGGGCCAACATCTGTTCCATCGGCTGGGCGTAGATGCGGCGGAGCATAAGATTGGGCTCCAATCGCTCGCCAATCTGTTGTTTGCCAGTGCCGGTGGACTCGTGAAATCCCAATGACAGGCCAAGCTCTTCCAAAGCGTTCCATAGGGGCTCGTAGTAATCGTCATGCCATTGATGGTCGACGAGCGGGTTGGCTCTCAGAAAGACCGCGCGGAAACCGAGCTCCTGCGCACAGCGACGCGCTTCGTGGACCGCATCATTGATATCGTAGGGCGAGATCATGCCGGCGCCAATCAGCCGCTGCGGATCCTTCTGGCAAAAATCGGCGAGCCAGTTGTTGTAGGCCCGTGACAGGGCGGCGGCGAAGCCGGCCTCCATGTCGTTCACCACCAGGGCTCTGAGGCCCCGGGTGGGATAGAGCACGGCGACGTCGATTCCCTCGATATTCATGGCCTCGATCTGCACTTCCGCCGTCCATCCGCGCTCCGCGTAACTTCGATAGAGCTTTTGGTTGCGTTCAAAGTTGTGGCCCGGCTCTGAGCCGTTTTGCCGGATCGTTTTTCGCGCCCAATCTCTGCCGTCGGGATAGACCATTCGGAGATCGCGAACGTTATCGCTAATGACACCGCGGGGGGCCTTTGACTTGTATTTATCATCGATGTAACGCTCCCAAAGATCCGGCGGCTCCATGATATGCATGTCGCTATCCAGAATCTTAAAACCTTGCTTGGCCATCTGACGATCCTCCTTATTCGAGCGATAGTATAGAGAGTTCGTGGTGTCAATGAATCTTGATCAGGCAATAGACCTCATTGGAGAGACTGGCATTCTATTTTTGAGCGCGATATAGCTGAGATGTTTTTCCAACAAAGACAGGAGAGACGCATTTATGACCAACACCAAACGCCTTCCAGCATTTGAAAAGTTTATCCAGGATGTGCGAACCGCCTGGGCGGAATTGCCTGATACGGAGAAACGCATGAAACGTGTGAAAGTCTTACTCGAAGGATTGGTGAATGATTCGACAATGAAGGAGCACTCCAGGCGTTGGCCGTCCACCGAGGGACATAAAAATCTGCTGTTGTATGAAGACCCGGACTATCCGTTTGTGGTTAACGCCGTGGTGCGCACACCCGGGCGCGACGGCAGAATCCACGATCACGCGCACTCCTGGACAGCCTATGGCGTGCTCGAGGGCACGGAGCGGCTCGAGCGTTACCGCCGCGTCGACGGAGGGGAAAAAGAAGGCTATGCGCTGCTCGAGCTGGAAAGCCTCACCGAGGGTTACCCCGGCAAGGTCGATCTCGTGCCACCCTTTGCGATTCATTCCGAAAAAGGTGGACCCGCAAGATCGGTCGGCGTCATTGTGCGGTCCGAGCGGCTTGTCGGCAAGACGTTGCAGGGCCGCTATGACGCCAGGACGAACGAGTTCAACCAGAGCGAAGGGCCTACGCAGGTGCCGTTCGACGTGGCGTAATGATTTTTTTCACAACATAGATTGTTCTGCTTTTGGAAAAATACGTGCTGGCTTCGCTTCCTGTTCAACGTTTTTTGATTGAGCGATTCCCTCTCGCCTGTTGGTAGAGTTCTAAACCTTCTCTCTGCTTCGCGCATTGAATTGCGCGCTAACTCTTTGTCATAAGAGGAATGTTTTTTGGGAGCTGTAACGGCGGGACGCGTTTGCCCTGTCCGTAATTGGTACCGGCGCAATGGGGCGAAATGGACGGGGGGATTTTCGCCGGACATGGCGGCGAGCAACTGGTGAGCATTCCAGGCTGGTACTCCATTTGCGTTGTAAACGAGATGCATGACGTGCTCGGCGCCGTTTCTTGGCATTAGTAGTAGTGACCCGCCATTTTTCGGTTCATGGATTTTCTAAGCTTGTGCCACTTTCACAATATTTGAATCCTTGGCATTCCGCTTGCCAGGCAAACAAAGTGCGGCTCGACGTTGCGGATATTTTCGATAGGACGCGGTGGTTTGTTATTCTTGCAGGTGTAAGAGCCAGCATCGGCAAATGTCTTGCAAAAAACAAGATGGCTTATCAAGCCGACAGGTCTGGGAAGATGAGCTGAAAGGATCCCCTGTGAATTTAAGTTTCGGCCTATGAGTCGGCGGAAAATGAGTTACATGCTGAGCAAATCCCTATCGAACGATTCTCTGAAGGATATTGCCATCATTAGAATGGCGGCCTGGGTTCCCGGAGTCAAGAACGTCAAGGAGTTCTCACACAACCTAACGCACGGGATAGAATTGCTATCAACCGTTTCCGACGAGGAACTAATCGAGTCAGGCGTTGGTATCGGGTCCATACGAAACGATTCCAATTTTGCCAGAGTTGGCGGTGCCTTATCTTACAAGATGTCATGAAACACCTTGTCACTTTCTCTACGGATCGGCCGTTGGAGGCCTCTGCTGAATTTAGGATCGGCGTTCGTTCCATACCGTATTTGGCCGATCACGGTTTTCAGGACATGGTTGTGCTGCCCGGGTCGTTTTACATTGAAATGGCCCTGTGTGTGGATCGTGAACTTTCCAAGTGCGTTCCAGGCCTCGTACGGAATGTAACGTTCTACAATCCCATTATTCTTTCGGCCGAAGATACCGACATAAGGGTCGAAGTGAGGCACCACAGTGACAGGCATGTTGAATACATGTTCTATGAAGCGGGTGTCGAGGATGGCAGTGCCCAGGCTACCGCTCAGTATGCTGCCAAGCTTGAAATCGACCGGAACCAATCAACGTCTCTAGAAACGGGCGTCGACGCGTTTTCAATCGAAGCCTTCCAAACGCAGTCTCATGACGTGATCGATTCGGAACAGTTTTACAAAACACTGCGTGAAAACGGCAACCAATATGGGGCCCGCTTTCAAAATGTCTCTTCGATTTGGCGAGCGGGCGATCAATCCCTGGGGAGACTGTCCGTGGCGTGCCAGGACAGGGAAATCGAACCACATTACCTGCACCCGAGTTTGCTGGATTCCATGACACAGTTGTTGGCGCCCTTCATTATGGAGCAGGGTAAGACCTTCATATTGCGATCGATTGAGAAAATCGAAGTAAGGGACGTCAATTTTCCCGATACACTGTGGGGTCACGCCGTGCGACTGCCGAAGGGTGGTAGTGACGAAAATGTTTTTCTCGGCAACGTTCGGGTCTTCGACCAGTCGGGCAAACCGTATCTGGAACTCTCGGGTGTCGCTTTTAGTTTACTAGACCGTGTTGACGTTGCCGACCAAAAGACGCCAACGAACCTCGTCATCGCCGCCAACTTTACCGCGGAGCCGTTGGAGGATTCCCTGAATTTCTGGGGCGACTATTTCGACGTTCCAATCCATATCGAAGTTGCACCCTACAATCAGATTTTTCAACAGTTGCTAGATGAGGGAAGCGCGTTTCGCAAGAACAGGGAGGGCGCCAACGTTATCCTGTTGGGGCTGGAAGAGTGGGCCGCGAGAGAGCGGCCTAGGTGCATGACTTATGACAAGGAAAGAGCGGAACAATGCTTTGGGGTTCGTCCAAGATACATTCTGCCGAACGGCTTGGAAATCGTTCATTTGAACCAGTATGAGACGGACTATGTTTACAAGGAGATTTTTGAAAATCAGTGCTATTTGAGGCATGGCATCCGGTTGCGGGACGCGGATACGGTGGTGGATATCGGGGCCAATATTGGGCTTTTTTCTTTATTTGTGATGAGCCGCTGTAAAAACCCAAATATTTACGCCTTCGAACCCGCTCCGGTTGTTTATGACCTTTTGAAGGCAAACTGCGATGCCTACGGATCGAATGTCCGAGCTCTGAACATCGGCGTGTCGGACAAGCCCAAAACCGCGACGTTTACCTTTTATGAAAAATCCTCGGTCTTCTCCGGTTTTCATCCGAATGAAACCGAAGACCGCGAGGCCATTCAAACGGTTGTGCGGAACATGCTAAACAACGAATCGGTCGCGGGCGAATCTTTGGAGGGATACGTCAACGAGCTCACCGCTGCCAGGCTCCGTCCCAGAACCCACGAGTCCCGATTGACATCCGTGTCGGACATTATCCGAGAGAACCAAATTAACAAGATCGACCTCCTCAAGATTGATGCCGAGAAGAGCGAGTTAGACATTATCAAGGGCATCGAAGACCAGGACTGGCCGAAAATCAATCAGATCGTGATTGAAATCCACGACTTCACCCACGACGCGGTCAAGCAGATTGAAGATCTGCTGATCGAGAGGGGGTACCGTTGTGCCGTTGAACAGGAAACACTGCTCGAGCATTCCGGCTTTTTTAATCTTTATGCAACCCGGGGCGAGGCCGGTGACGAGATTCGTTCCGATTCACGGGATCTCGAACCTGTCGCCAGTAGAATGCGTCAAGCACGCCATACGGCGCGCAGTTTAAAGCGAAATATTCAGGACTTTTGCGTCGCGCTGCGGTCGTTCATGAATCGGACTATGGTACCTTTGGTTCTCTGTTTGTGTCCAAGAACCCCGGTCGCGGAAACCGACGCGGAACTAAAGGCGGCGCTGAACGATGCCGAGGAGGCCTTGTTATCAGAAGCCGGCAGAATAGCAAATGTTCACACCATCAGTTCAGCGGCGCTGTTGCGCTATCGGATCAACGACCATTACGATCCGCATAGTCATCATGCGGGTCATATCCCGTACACACCGGAGTGTTACGCCGCGATCGGAACTGCGGTCGTCCGAACCGTCTTCAACCTGAAACGAGACCCATTCAAAGTGATCGTGCTGGACTGCGACAACACGCTCTGGAAAGGGGTATGCGGTGAGGATGGTCCCTTAGGAATCGAAGTGACTCCACCTTACCGCGCGTTGCAAAAATTCATGATCGGTCAAATGAACGCCGGCATGCTGCTCTGTCTGTGCAGCAAGAACAATGAAAAGGATGTGCTGGACGTCTTCGACCAACGAACCGACATGCTCCTGAAACGCGAGCACTTGGCTTCGTGGCGCATCAATTGGAATAGCAAATCGGAAAACATCAAATCGCTCGCGAACGAGCTCAATCTTGGTTTGGACAGTTTCATTTTCATCGATGACAACCCGGTTGATTGCGCGGATGTAAAGATCAAGTGCCCCGCTGTTTTGACGCTGCAATTGCCGCGGAACGCTGAGTTGTTCTCGTCGTTCTTGGATCATATCTGGGCGTTCGATCACACGGGCTCGACCGAGGAAGATCAAAACCGCACCAGGATGTATCAGGAAAACACCAAGAGACAGCAGTACCTCGAGAAATCGTTCTCCTTGAAGGATTTTATCAAAGGACTGAAACTTCGCGTCGAGATTACTGAAGCGACGGAAGATCAACTCGGCCGTGTCTCGCAACAGACGTTCAGAACAAATCAATTCAACTTCACAACCATCCGGCGCTCGGAAAGTGAAATCAAAAACTTTCTGCAGCGTGAACAGGCAATCTGTCTGGTGGTTCGCGTGGTCGATCGATTTGGGGATTATGGACTTGTCGGCGTCCTGATGTACGAGGCAAAGGCCGACCTTTACAAGGTGGACACCTTGTTGTTGAGCTGCCGGGTTTTGGGTCGAGGAGTGGAACACGCGCTGGTGTCATCGCTCGGCCAGCGGGCAGTCAAGGAAGGAAAAAGATTTGTAGAATTCACGTATCTGCCGTCGGGAAAGAATTTCCCGGCACTAGAGTTCATCACCAGCATCGGCGATCAGTGTCGGAACGAGGCGAGTACGTCCTGGACATTCCCAGCGGAACGTTTGGCAAGCGTGGAATACGATCCGGACGAAAAGGTGCCGATCGCGCATGAGGTACCAGCACCCGTCAACCCAGAAAGACCCAGGCCCCATCCAGCATTGTCATTCGGTGTCGCTGACCGGTCCGAGCGCCTGCAGCGAATTGGAGAGAACCTATACGACATTGACCGGCTTGCAAAGGCCATTGAGGAATATCGGCTCCGGAAACAACCTCTCCCTGCCGCGGCGGATGTAACACCGGGCAGCGCACTGGAAATCGTGGTTACGAACATATGGAGAAAGGTTTTGGGCAGGCCTCAAATCGGCATGAACGATAACTTCTTTGAGGCGGGCGGAACGTCACTCAGAGCCGTCCAGGTAATTGCCATGATCAAGAAAGAGCTCAAACAGACGCTGTCGATCGTCAGTCTGTTCGAGTGCCCTACGGTGACGCTTATGGCCGCCAAATTGAGTGCGACGTCTGGAGAGTCCCACGGCGGAACCACAACGGCGGCGGCCGCTCTACGGGGTCAGCAGCGACGATATAACAACATGAGGCGAAAACCTTCGTGATGGAATTTAGCCAAATAGGCGTTCTTGGCGCAGGAAATATCGGCAGTGGCGTCGTAACCGATCTGGTTCTTCATGGGATATCCGCCGTGGTGGTCGATATTTCAGAAGAGATCTTGCAGCGCGCTCAAGCCGACGTATTAAAAAACATACGATTCGCTCCCTTGATGTCGAAAACCTTGCCACGGATCACGAAGGAGGAGGCCGTAACGCGAATGATCTTGACGACCGATCTGTGCGACGTTGCGTCTTGCGACTTCGTCATCGAAAACGTTACGGAGGACTGGGAAATCAAGAAGCAGGTCTATGAGAATCTGGAGCGAGTGATGCCTCCCGAAGTCTGCTTTGGGGCTAATACTTCGTGTATTTCTATCACGCAAATAGGTAGCGCTACGAAGCGTCCAGCGAATGTCGTGGGTATCCACTTGATGAATCCGGTCTATCTAAAACCGACCGTTGAAGTGATCCGCGGATTCCACACCTCAGCCGGGGCCGTCGATGTCTTACTGCAGCTGTTTTCGCGGCTCAACAAGGAGGCGATCATCGTCGAGGACATGCCTGGCTTTGTTTCAAATCGAATTTCCCACTTGTTCATGAACGAGGCCGCATTTGTCTTACAGGACCATGTGGCGACGGCAGAGAAGGTCGACACGATTTTCAAGAAATGCTTCGGACACAAAATGGGTCCGTTGGAGACGGCTGACTTGATCGGGTTGGATACGGTGATGCGTTCTCTCGATGTTCTTTATGAAAGCTTTAAGGATCCGAAGTACCGGTGTAGCCCCTTGTTAAGAAAGTTGGTGAATGCGGGACATCTGGGACGAAAGACCGGGAAAGGATTCTATGTTTATCCGGAGGTCTAAATCTTGATGTCAGTGAATGCAGGAGAAGAAAAAGGGATCAAGGAAACCGTTAGGCGTTTCATCTTGAGCTCGATTGACTTCACATATTTGGACGATGACGACAATCTGTTCGAATCAGGCATCGTCAACTCCCTATTTGCCGTCCAATTGATGACGTTCATCGAAAGGACTTTCTCCATAGAAGTTGGAACGGACGATTTGGATATCGAGAATTTCAAGTCGCTTAACGCGACGACAGCTTTTGTCCTGAAAAAGAACGGACGGCGGAATGGGTAATCTTCAAAGCGCCTTGCCCGCCGAGGTCAGTGAAGCCAGCAGCCGCAGCTTTTCTATGCGGCACTTATTAACTGACCAGCAAGAGGTTAGACATAAGAACTTCAAGGCATTTGTAACCTTGAATGTTGAGCCGGTTGCCGAACAGTGGGATCGGGAGCAAAGGATTCCTGATTCCGTGATATCGCTGTTGGCGAAGTCCGGTTACCTAGGCTGCAGTCTGCCGCCGCATTATGGTGGACAGGGTTGGGACACAGTCACGTTCGGCTTGCTGAATGAAGCCTTAGGCAGAGGATCGTCTGCCCTGACGGGTGTGCTGACGGTACAAGCCATGGTTTCCATTCCACTACTAAAGTGGGGTACGAAGGCGCAAAAAGAAAAATGGCTTCCGCCCCTGGCTAAGGGAGAGATGATCGGAGCCTTTGCTCTGACGGAGCCTAGCGCTGGGAGCGACATCCAATCCTTAGCGACTGGATTTATTGCCGAAGGTGACCATTTCATTCTGAACGGCCACAAAAAATGGATTAGCTGTGCCCAAATCGCCGACGTGTTTCTGGTATTTGGGAAGCTCGACCAACGGCCGACGGCGTGTCTGGTGCCCAGGGACACTCCTGGTCTTCGTGTTGAACCCATCCGCGATATGATGGGGTTCCGTGCGGCCGGGCTCGCCGAGCTTCACTTTCACGATGTGGAAGTGCCGTCCGCCAACCTGGTTGGCAAGCCTGGTTTTGCCTTGTCCCATGTCGCTCCCATCGGATTGCAGTACGGGCGAATCAGCACCGCCTGGTCGGGATTGGGGCTTCTGAGGGGATGCTTTGAAGAAAGCATCGCCCACGCGGCTACGCGGAAGATTGGCAACAACACCGTTGGCGACATTGGGATGATCCGATCGTTGATTGCCAAAATGGGCACCGATTTGGAGGCAGGTAGTTTCTTATGCCACAGCGCCTGCCGCGCGGAAGATGATCACCTTCCGGAAGTCTTTGAAAAGACTTTGATGGCCAAATATTTTACGTCGAGAGCCGCCGTGAGAGCAGCTTCTGATGCCATTCAGATCAGGGGAGCCTCAGGCTGTCACGGATCATCTCCGGTTTCCCGGTATTATCGCGATGCCAAGATCATGGAGATCATCGAAGGCACCACCCAGATTCATGAAGACATTCTGGGAAAGATGTTTGTCGATCGAGCCGTCAGACTAGGCCAGTGATCCGACAGGATGGATTTCCCTATGGCTACTTACTCTCTACAAGCCGCGACGGAAGCCGATCTCGCGAGGATCGTTCAATTCAACCGGACCGAGACGACGTTTCCGGACAACGTTACTCTACAAGAATTGATCGAGGCGCAGATCGACACGCATGCATCTGACACGGCGGTGATCTGTGATCACGACAAAGTATTCGGCGACCCGTCGCTCACCTACGCTCAGCTCAATGACAAGGTCAATCAACTGGCGCATGTACTGAGGGCGGAAGGTGTTGGGCCGGGACACATCATTGCGATGATGGTGGAGCGATCCTTAGCCATGATTATCGGCGTCTTGGGGATCGTAAAGGCCGGCGGGGCTTATCTGCCTGTATCACCAGATAATCCGCGGGATCGCATCGACTACATGCTAAAGGATGGTGGGGTCAGAATACTGCTGGTGCACGGCAAGACAGCCGGGCGCTTTGCGTTTCGAGGGCTAACCATCAATCTTGACGATTCGGATAGTTACCGTGGGTCAACTGCCAACCCAATCATCCTGAACAAGCCGCAGGATCTGGCGTACGTGATTTATACGTCCGGATCGACCGGCAAACCCAAGGGAGTGATGATCGAGCACCGCTCCGTTGTCAACCGCTTACACTGGATGCAACATGCCTACCCTATCGATGAGAATGACGTCATTTTGCAAAAAACGCCCTACTGTTTCGACGTGTCGGTGTGGGAACTGTTCTGGTGGGCCATGCAGGGCGCCAAACTGTGCTTCCTGATGGCGGGCGGGGAAAGGAATCCGTTGGCCATTGTTGAGACCATCAAGAAACACCACGTCAGCTTCATGCATTTCGTTCCGTCCATGCTGAACGTGTTTCTGGAGTATTTAGATGGAAAGGATACCAGCGTTTTAAGAAGCCTCGCTTCGGTTCGGCGGGTATTTGCCAGCGGTGAAGCGCTGACACCCCATCATGTCAGAAAGTTCAATGACATTTGGGGCAACAAGACCGGGGCCCGACTGACCAACCTCTATGGCCCCACCGAGGCGACGGTAGACGTCAGCTACTTCGACTGCCCTGCACACAATGACTTCGAGTACATTCCGATCGGGCGACCGATTCATAACATCCGGCTGTACGTTATCAGAGACGACCAACAGGTGGCTATCGGTGAGGCCGGAGAGTTGTGTATTGCCGGGATCGGTCTAGCTAGAGGTTACCTGAATAACGCGGCGTTGACCGATGAGAAGTTCATCGACAATCCGACCAGATCTGGTGAACGAATTTACTGCACAGGAGACGTCGCCCGATGGCTGCCTGACGGGAACATCGAATATCTGGGCCGAGAGGATCACCAAGTCAAGATACGGGGACTGCGGATCGAACTGGGCGAGATCGAAAATACGATTAGGGAGTACCCCGGCATCGCTGATTGCGTTGCTCTGATCAAAAAGTACTCGGAAAACATCATCCTCATTATCGCTTACGTGGTCTGCAAATCTGACCTTGAGGTTGAGGGTCTGAAGGATTATTTGAAAAAACACCTTCCCGACTACATGATCCCCAATCGTTTTCAGAAAATCGATGAAATGCCTCTGACGCCGAGCGGCAAAGCGGATCGGAAGGCCTTGCCGGAACCGATTATTTCCTAAGAAATCCCCATGAACTGACGAAAAGGAAGGACAAGAAAAATCTTAAACCTCGCAAAAATAAACCCAGGCAGTGCGACGCCGATTGACGATGGGTCTCAACTCCGTTCCAAAACAGAGCGGCAGTTGACGCTACGCGTCGCAGCGATTGCTTGCCTCGTCAGTTGTTGTTTAGTGGTCCTCGACCTCTGGGATAGTCGGGACCTATTTGATCCTGAAGGTATTACCTATCTTGATATGGCCGATGCTTATCGGCTCGGTGATTGGCGGGCTGCACTAGTCGGCTTGTGGAGTCCTTTGTACCCTTGGCTGTTATCGCTCATGATGCTTTTTTTCAACCCGTCGGCCCAATGGGAATTCACCGCCGTCCACGCTCTTAATTTTTTCCTTTATCTAGTCACATTGGCGTCGTTTAGCGTCTTCATGCGAGAATTTTTGCGGGCTAACAAAGATACCGCCGCGAACGGACGACTTCCAGATTGGTGTTGGCTCGTTCTCGGCTACGCTTTGTTTACCTGGTCTACGATTCGACTGATGCCCGCACATCTGCCGGAGCCCGATTCGATCGTTTGCGCCCTGGTGTACTTGATCTTTGCCATGTTGTTCCGCGTTCGAAGGGGGAGCGTGAATTGGGGTGCATCGGTCTGCTTCGGAGTGTTGTTAGGCCTTGGCTATTTAGCCAAGGCGATCATGTTTCCGATGGCCTTTGTTTTCACCGGTGTAGCTGTGATGTTAGTTGGGCGATCCGCGAAGAAACTATCCAAAATTCTCGTCGCTTTTTCGGTGTTCTTGTTGCTATCGCTACCGTATATCGTCGTCCTGTCCCAGGCCAATGCGCGCTGGATGTTCAGTGATGCCGGCCGGTTAAATTACGCATGGGAAATAAACCAAGTTAAGAAATGGAATCATTGGCAAGGGGAAGAAGCGGTCCACGGCACTCCGGTGCATCCGACCAGGAAGATTTACAACAATCCACCGATGTATGAGTTTGGCACGCCGTTCGAGGTCACCTATCCGCCCTGGTACGATCCATCCTACTGGTACGAGGGCGTCAAGGTAACGGTAGATCTGCCAAGGCAGCTATCGGTTATCGTTAGAAATACCAAAGCCCTATTATTTTTTCTTGCGACCTCCCCCGGGGCTGTCACCACCAGCGATCGAGCTTGGTATAATCTTGAATTCGGTATCGACAGGACCATCGGGGCTCTCCTAACGCTTTTCTGCGTCATCGTCCTCGCGAACCTAGGGTGCGTCTCGGTCTTTCGACGCGTTGCCGAGCATTGGTTTGTGCTAGTCCCGATAGGCGCGGTTCTCGGGCTGTACGCATTGTTGCACTTCGAGGGCCGGTATATCGCGGCCTATGTGGTGGTGCTGTGGCTGGTGTTGTTCCGATCGATAGCCATCCCGCATTCGCAGGAATCGAAGAGGATTTTCACCGCCCTTTTCGCCTCCGCCGCGCTCCTTGCCGGAATTACATTGGCTGCGAAGACAGGCCAAGCCATGTCGCATGCGGCTCGCTATCTCGTGAAAGGGAATACCGAGGCGCCGTTTTTCCAGTCCGGATACACAAATTGGCAGGTTGCGCAGTATCTACACGATGCGGGCTTAGCTGCCGGCGAGCCCGTCGGGTCAGTGGGATGGACCTACAGCGCATATTGGGCGCGGATGGCTCGCCTGCGCGTAGTCGCCGAGGTCCCCGAAGAAGGCAGGATGGCTTTTTGGTTATCCGATCCGGCGAAAAGGGCCATCGTCATGCAATTGTTTCGAGACGTGGGCGCGAAGGCGGTGGTGGCCACAAGCGTCCCCGCCAGTTCAGCGTCGGCAAATTGGCAACAAATCGGAGATACAGGCTATTACACTTATGTGTTCCCGAGAAACGGGAACAATTAGGTTCAACGAGGAAAAATTACTAGAGATAAACAAACGTCAGCGGACAAGTAAGATGGACAGCAGCTACGATATCGCGATTGTCGGCCTGTCCTGCCGCCTGCCCGGCGCGCAGAACCTCGATGAGTTCTGGCGAAACCTTGCCGCCGGCATCGAGTCGATTACCCGGCTTTCAGATCAGGAGATCCTGGAATCCGGCGTGCCCGCGTCTTACCTGAGCAACCCGAGCTATGTGAAGGCGGCGCCAATCCTGGAGAAGCCAGGTCATTTTGACGCCGCGTTTTTTGGCTTCTCACCGATGGAAGCCAAGACCATGGATCCGCAGCACCGCATTTTGTTGGAGCTAGCTCATGAGGCTCTCGAGCACGCGGGCTATGACCCGGATCGCTATCAAGGACGCATCGCCGTGTTCACCGGCGCGGCCCTGAATACCTACTTCACGAACAACCGACTGAACAGCCGGCTCGCGGAGGAGTACATTCCCACCCTGATCGGCAACGACAAGGACTTTCTGAGCACACGGATTTCTTACAAACTCAATTTAAAAGGACCTAGCATCACCGTTCAAACTGCCTGCTCGACCTCCATGGTCGCCGTCCACTTGGCCCGCCAGAGCCTTTTGAGTGGAGAGACAGATATGGCGCTGGCGGGAGCCATCTCCGTGCGGGTCCCCCACCGCGCCGGATACTTCTACGACGGTGCTGGGGTGGTCTCCCCGGACGGGCACGTGCGGGCGTTTGATGCCAGTGCCAACGGCACCGTGTTCGGTAGCGGTGGGGGCATCCTGGTGCTGAAGCGACTCGCGGACGCCCTCGCGGACGGCGACACCATTCATGCCGTTATTAAGGGTTCGGCTGTCAACAACGATGGTTCGGAAAAGGCCGGTTACACGGCACCCAGCGTCAACAGCCAGGCCGACGTCGTAGTGGAGGCGCTGGCCAATGCTGGGATTGAGGCGGAGAGCATCAGCTACATCGAAGCCCACGGCTCGGGAACGCCCATCGGGGATCCCATTGAGATCCGGGCACTGACGAAGGCGTTCCGTAACTTTACGCCGCGGTCGGGTTACTGCGCCATCGGGTCAGTAAAAACCAACGTGGGGCATCTCGATGCGGCGGCTGCGGTCACGGGAATTATCAAGACAGTTCTTGCACTCAAGCACCGACAACTGCCGCCAAGTCTACACTTCAAAGAGCCCAATCCGGAGATCGACTTCCCTACCACTCCGTTCTACGTGAACACAGAACTGCGTGAATGGACCAGCGACGGTCCGAGACGAGCAGGCGTGATGTCCACCGGCATGGGTGGAACGAACGCGCATGTCGTCCTCGAAGAAGCGCCCAAACTGGATGCATCGACTCATGGCGGTCTTCCTCACTTGCTGATTCTGTCGGCCCAAACGGCCACGGCTCTCGACCAAGCCACGAATCGTTTACGGGAGTTCTTGAGCACTCACAACTCCGTGAACATGAGTGACGTGGCTTACACATTGCGGATTGGACGCGAGGCGTTCCCCCACCGTCGGTGTTTGGTTTGCGTCGACCGGGAGGACGCAATCACCGCCCTTAATCAGAAAGACTCGAAGAGAGTCCTTTCTAACCGGACCGACGAATTGAGGCGCACGGTGATCTTTTTATTGCCTGGTGTAGGCGATCACTACGTGGGCATGGCCTACGATCTCTATGAAACGTGGACCGTTTTCAAACAAGAAGTCGATCGATGCGCACAGATTCTTGAGCCATATCTCGGGATCGATATTCGAGACATCATTTATCCGAAGAGTCGCAGCTGGAAGAAAAGTCACAGCAAGGGAATCGACTTAAAGAAGATGCTCAGTCGACAAACTGATGAGCCGGACGATCACGACGCCAGGACTCTGAATACGACTTTGTTTGCCCAGCCAGCGCTATTCACGATCGAATATGCGATGACCCGTCTCTGGCAATCGATGGGGATCACCCCTGACGCCATTGTCGGGCATAGTATGGGAGAGTACGTGGCAGCATGTGCAGCAGGGGTGTTGTCGCTCGACGATGCATTACACCTCATTGCAACGCGGGCCAAGCTGGTCAATGAGTTGCCTCGGGGAGCCATGCTTGCCGTCACGCTGTCGGAAAATGAATTGCTTCCCTTCCTTCCCGAAGATCTGTCCATCTCTTTGATTAACGGTCCGCGTTTGTGCGTGGTGGCTGGTCCGGTTCCTGCTGTGGCCGAGTTGGAGAGGATGTTGACTGCACGGAGCGTCATTTGTCGGCAAGTTCAGAATACCCATGCTTTTCACTCGAGAATGCTTGATCCGATCGTAAAGGCATTTCAGGAAGAAGTGAGCAAGGTTCGATTGAACGAGCCAACCATTCCGTACATATCGAACGTCACGGGGACCTGGATTGCCGGACGTGAAGCGACCGATCCTGCTTATTGGGCCATGCACGTCAATCACACAGCTAGGTTCAGTGATGCGTTGCATCACATGTGGCAATTGGAGAACCCGATTCTGCTCGAGGCTGGGCCCGGCCGCACGCTTGGCGTGCTGGCTATGCAACACCCTGACCGGCGAAACGCAGCACGTCCCGTGGCCTCTATCAGACACCACTACGAACACGAATCGGACGTTGAGTTTCTCTGGCACAGCGTCGGCACGCTGTGGTTGTCAGGAGCTGAAATCAAGTGGGAACACCTTTATACCGGCGATCGCCCGCGTAGAGTGCCATTGCCGACCTATCCCTTTGAAACAGCCGAATACTGGCTGCAGCCGGGTGGTGTACCGGATGCGGCCCAGCACACGCAGCCGTCGGTTCAAAAGAACCCGAATGCTTCTCAATGGTTTTACGTGCCCTCATGGACACGCCTCTTGGCGAAGCCCGCCGGCATCCACGAATTGTCTCTGAGTGTGGAGAAAGGCCGAAGATGGCTTGTCTATGCAGATGACTGTGGTTTTGCCTCGGCACTGATAAGGCGGTTAACATCCGCTGGTCACGAGGTGATTACAGTGAGGCCCGGCAAGGGCTTTCAGCAGGTGGACCCTCGCAGTTTCATAATCGAACCAGTCAACTCTGGACACTATGATTCGTTGATTCGAACTTTACAGACGAATCGCTCAATACCGGATCGTATTATTCATGCGTGGAGCGTAACTGGACTTCATTCAGCGCAACCGGAGGGCGACGGCTTCGCACAAGCACAAGCCTTGGGCTTCTACAGCCTGATCTTTCTTGCCAAAGCACTCGCTACACACAACGTTGGACACGAGATAAATCTATTCGCGCTTTCTAATAACGTCCAAGAAGTTTACGGCACGGAGACCTTACGGCCTGAGAAATCGACGCTGCTGGGGCCGTGCATGGTGATCCGTCAGGAATATCCGAATATCCGTGCCAAAGGTATCGACTTGGATTTGTCTGGACATGCCAGCGAGCATGAATTAGCTGCGGATCTGGTTCTTGGGGAGTGTCTTGACTCTGATTCGAACGTGTTCGTTGCGTATAGAAACGCACAGCGCTGGGTCCAGACTTACGAGCGAGTCACATTAGAAACACCCGGTCACGGCCGCTCACCATTTCGAGAGGAAGGCGTCTATCTCATCACAGGCGGGCTTGGGACTATCGGCATCGCGATTTCGCAATACCTAGCCCAGAACTATAAAGCCAGACTCGTACTGGTCGGGCGTTCGAATGTGCGAGACAGGGACACGATCGAGCGAATCCAAGCACTCGGCACCGAAGTTGTGTGTCTGAACGCGAATGTCGTGGATGTAAAAGGCATGCGTGGGGCAATCGAGCAAGCGTATCAGCGCTTTGGCACTCTTCATGGCGTCATCCATGCGGCAGGCATCGTTAGCGACAACGGCTTACAAGAAATTAACGATTGCCATTACGAGAATTGCGAAAGGCACTTTCAAACCAAAGCACATGGCTTGTTGGCGTTGGAAGGCGTGCTTGACGGGAAGACCTTGGATTTCTGCTTACTAGTGTCATCGTTGACCTCTGTTCTTGGGGGAATCGGGCACGCGGCCTACGCTGCGTCAAACGTCTACATGGACTCGTTTGCACGCAAGCATAATCGGTCACACCGTGTGCCTTGGCTCAGTGTGAACTTTGATCTATGGCGCTCTCATGGTCTCACTGCGATTGCTTCTGGCTTCGGGAGAACAGTCGAAGAACTGGGCCATACCGCGGAAGAGGCCACGAATGCGATGGAAACTATCCTCGCCGTGAGGAACGCAAGCCAACTTCTCGTATCGACCGGAGATCTACCCGCAAGAATTAACCAGTGGGTCAAACTGGAATCGCTGAATGCCGGAGGACCGACGGCCTTGGCAAGTCCGACAAAATCGACACTTTCCCAGCACTCCGGTGTTCAGACGAACTATGACGCTCCGCGTGACGACATCGAGCGACAGATTGCTCGCATATGGCAGGACGCATTTGGGATTGATGAAGTGGGAATCAACGACGGTTTTACCCGACTGGGCGGGCACTCTCTGTTGGCTATTAAGATAGTAGCCGAATTGCGTAAAGCCTTTCAAGTTGACTTGCCGGTTAAAGCGCTATTTGACGCACCCACCGTCGCCGAACTCTCAAGCTATGTTAAAAAGCTCCTCATCGCAGAAATTGAAGCGCTTACCGATGAGGAAGCTCGGCAGCTCATTTCGAAGGGTCATGTTTGATGGGACGATCTCGCCAAGAGAGTGACCTTACTATGGAAGCATCGTCAACGCTTTCTCCGGTAAAGCAAGCCTTGCTAGAGCAACGCTTAAAGAGGGCTTCTCACGCGCCTGTTAGAGGTCGTGAGATACCCAAACGGCCAGATCGTAACGACGCCCCCCTGTCGTTTGTCCAGCGCCAGATGTGGATGATCGATCGGATGACGCCAGGTAATCCGGCTTACAACGTGCCGGTGGGGTATCGCATCAGGGGCGTATTAAATGCGACGGCGCTGGAAGATAGTTTCAATGAAATCATCAAGCGGCATGAAGTACTGAGAACCACGTTCGTCGTCAAAGACGGAGATCCCTTTCAACTGATCCATCCCGCGCTCACAATAAAGATCACTTTCACGCAACTGGATCACCTGCCCAGCAAGGAACGCGAAGATAGACTGCAAACGCTGGCATCGGAAGAATCTGTCAGATCATTCGACCTGTCTCGCCTGCCGCTGATTCGTGTCTCTTTATTCAAGCTCGGGGACGCCGAACATGTCGTCATCATCAACGTTCATCACATTGTAGCTGATGGATTGTCCATCGGACTGATGCTGGACGAACTGGATACGTTCTATCGGGCGTACACTGGCGGTGAGGGTCCTCGTCCACCTGATTTGGCCGTGCAGTATGCCGATTTCGCCCAGTGGCAACGACAGACCCTGGCCAACGAAGCAGCCTATGCCAACCAGATCGAGTTCTGGCGGAAACAGTTGGGCGGTAGGCTTCCCGTCCTGGAGTTGCCCGCTGACATGCCCAGACCGGCCCTCCAGTCCTTCAAAGGATCGAACGTATTTTTCACCATTCCGACATCGCTGGCGGAGGACTTGAGGCTCCTTAGCGCACGCGAAGGATGTACTTTTTTTATGACGCTGCTGGCGGCCTTTCAAGTACTGCTGCAGCGGTATACCGGCGCCGACGATATGGTTATCGGTACGCCCGTCGGCGCGAGAACCCCTCGCGAGCTCGAGCCGTTGATCGGGAATTTTCTCAACATGGCCGCTTTGCGGTGCGACCTTTCCGGCAATCCTACCTTTATCGAATTACTGCGGAGGACCCGGGACACGACGCTCAATGCCTTTTCCAACGGCGACCTACCTTTCGAAGCCATGATAAAACACGTGACGTTTGAAAGGGATCCAAGCCGGAACCCGATTTTTCAGACCCTATTGCAGGTTTTGCCCACAACGGCCCCGAGAATTGGCGACCTGGATATCAGCAGCTTTCATTTTGATCTGAAGTTCGCCCAGTTTGATTTGAGTCTTCTTCTCTATGAGGACGTCGGAGGTTACTCGGGGCGGTTTGAGTACTGCACGGATTTATTTGAAGCTCAGACGATTCGGCGCCTGTGTGGACACTACGACAGGCTGCTGCATGCGATCGTCCGCGATCCTGGCCGAAGCATTTCCATGTTGCCGCTCTTGACCGGCGCCGAGCGGAATCAACTGCTGGTAGAGTGGAATGCCACCAAACGCGATTATCCTGAGACCAAATGCCTGCATCGGTTGTTCGAAGCGCAAGCAGAGCGAACGCCGGACGCAGTGGCGGTGACTTTTGAGGACAAGCGGTTAGCGTACCGAGAACTGAATCAGCGAGCAAATCAACTTGCACATTACTTGCGTCGACTCGGTGTAGGGCCAGATGTTTTAGTCGGTATCTGCATGGAGCGGTCCTTAGAGATGATCGTGGGCTTGTTGGGAGTACTCAAAGCGGGCGGCGCTTATGTTCCCTTGGATCCTGATTATCCAAAAGAGCGGCTGAGTTACATGATGAAAGAGTCCTATACGCTAGTAGTGCTTACCCAACGGCGTCTCTTGGAAAAACTTCCCGAGCATAGTTCCAAGATCCTATGCCTCGA
>AR_comb_assmDRAFT_10256927_pt1 | contig 27610 bp, 22 predicted proteins | sample ArasoioldDNA_FD_10543 | JGI IMG/M metagenome (IMG submission 10543) | reverse complement strand
ATCATTCCATTCTCTTTCCCATTTTCTTTCATTGAATCCAATGAATCCCCAGAAAGTTTGGTTGACGAATATAGGCATCACCAGGAGCGATCGAATGTGTTGCAATTCCAGTCGCTTCTTAAATTCACACTCATACAACTGGCTGGTGATAGCCTGAAATTTTTGCTGATGTTGCAACTCCTCCAACATAGGATGGAGGGTTTTGAAAGGAATATTGTTTATGGTGATGGAGGTGGGTTTCACAAGTGGTGCTCCGGACTCCCACTGAAAGGTTCTACTGGCAAACCAGTGGTCATTTTCGCTGTGAACTTTGTATACAAATATGCTGTTCACATCACTATTAGATCCAAGAATCTTAATAGAGGCAGGGATTGCTTTCTGGAGATTGTGATTAATGATCAATTCCTGTGTTGCGGCTGAGAGAGCACTCAACATCTGGTCCTTCTTTTTTAACTTTTGCTCTGCCTGTTTTCTCTCAGTGATATTTCTGGAGGTGCAAAGTATCCTAACCAACTCTCCATTTTCAACCAGGGGTTTCATGAGTGATTCCAGCCAGATCAATCTACCGTCTTTGTGCTTCATGCGATACGAGACGAGAATGCTTTCTAATTCTATGAGGGGCACCGGTGATTGTCTTGGATCCAGTTTTTGTTGATCATCGGGATGAATAAAATCGAGGGCTTTCACCTGCAACACCTCGTGTTCCTGGTAACCGAGAGTGCGTTTGATTGAAGGAGATACGTACAGGAAAGTTGTATCAAGTTCATGAATGCTGATAATATCTTCAGAGTTCTCAGCCAATAAGCGGAATTTCTGTTCACTCTCCAGCATCGCTTGTTCAGCTTCTTTTTCCGTGGTGATATCCTGGGCAATCCCTATTGCCACTAAGTCATCTACCAGTCGACCCTTGATGTAAATGATGCGTATCTGATCTTTGGCGGTTTTGATTCTACAGGAAAACTTTGCTTCGTATTCTTTATTCGATCTATTCTGAATGGCTTTTGTAAGTTCGCTAATGAAGATGAAGTGATCTTCAGGCAATACAAATTCCTTCATAAATTCTTCAACGGAAATTATTGGGTTTCTTTCAATCGGCACTTCCAGTAAGGAAAGTAATTCTTTGCTGAATTCGAGTTGTTGATTTTGAAAGTTGATTTTCCATGTCCCCATGCGAGCGTACGTCATTGCATACGAAAGCGTACGAATCATATCTTGCAATGAATGATCTGCCTTGATCTTCTCTGTAACATTCTGACCAATTCCCTGGATCTCCGTCACTATATTTTGTTCGTCAACCAGGGCCTTAAATTCCCACTCGGTCCACAAGTATTTTTTTGTTCCAAAGATGGGGGTTTTGATAACCAGTTTCGAAATCTTACCGGGACTGCGCCAGCATTCTTCGGCTACTTCCTGCGTGCGTTGATAGTCCTTTGGATATATGGTAGTGTAATACGGTACGCCGATCAATTCTTTGTCACCATATTGAAAAGTGTGAAAGAATTCCGGGTTCGCGTATGTGAAATTTCCTGCCCTGTCAATCCTGATTACATAGTTGGTTTGTGAATCAAGTATGGAAGTCAGGTAGTTCTTTTCCTTTAGTAATTCATTCCTCGCTGCCTGTAGCTGGTTATAATTTTCCTGTCCTGTCTTGAAAGCAGGCTCCAATACTAGAATCACCAACAAAATGAAGGCTACGCCAAGACCGATGAATTTGCCGGTGTTGATCCTAGAGGCCTGTTTTTGTTTGATTTCCTCCATTTTCATATACCCTTCAATCACCTGGTCTATCAAAGGAATTAGTTTCTCTTCGTTGTAAGTGACCTCGCGCTGATAGTTGTTTTTGTTCAATCGGAGAGATGGGGGATCAGCGCTAACCACCTGTGAGGCGGTTGCCAATAAAGCCCTGCAATAAGGTTGAAGGGAACCTAAGATTGATCTGAGTTCGAAATTGTTGGGGATGGCAGGCAATACTTCGGAGGGCAATTCCTGCTTGAGGTAACGATTATTCTTATCAAAGGCTTCGATTGACGCCTGTAATCGGGTTCTGAGGGTTGTTGCTTTAGTAGAATCGCTGGGATTGGTAGTGAGCAGTAGTACATCCTTTGTAATGGATTCGCAAAGACCTCGTTGTTTTGCGGCAATTTTACCCGCCTGCAGCAGGTATTCATTTTCTTCTGATCGAAGTCGGAGGAAATAATAGCCAAAGAAGTTAAATAGCAATAACAGCGATAGTAGGATCACCGCAATGCGAATTAGCTTCCTGAAAGGGCTACTCATGGTTGTTCAAAGGATTACACCTTATAAACACCAAAACCGTGATTTTATTGGCTATTTACCTGTGCGGGGCTCTGATTCTTAACTCTTTTAAAACTCATTAACCAAAGCTAAGGTTGCTTTACATAAACCTCTCCCTTATAAGGATGTATAGTAGAATAAAAGCTATAACCCGCCACGTGCAAAAGATAAAACGCCATGATATCACACCAACAAATCTCGTCCTTAAAGGCTTCTATCTGCGGGATTGAACCTCTCTGGCAACTATTGTCTTTGTCGTAGTCATATTCCCCCTCATTGACTTTGCACCATTTCTTGAATTTTTCCATCTCGGTTGGGTCTGAAAATATGATCTTGAAATGCGTTTCTTCTTTAACAGACTTCAGGTCATCATTAAGATAGTGATGATACTTGTGCCTATGGCGTATAATCTTGGCTGTTGTCATGTGAAGTGAGATGCAATAGAGATGCCAGCTGTGATTGTTGCAGGTTGCTGGTTATAGTTGCACGAGGTCTTGGTTCGTGAATACCTGATTAAATGGATGTTCTCTTTACCGGAATAAAACCTTCCCTGGAGGAAACTCCTGCCACTCTCGGGAGCTCCTATGCAACTTGCAACCCGTAGAGTTCAGTAATCAATTACTTGCTCCTCAATTGTCTCAGGAATTTCGCGCCATTCGTATTGCTGATTGCGGAGCTGAGGTTCAAAGCCTGCTTCTGAGATGGCTTGCTGTATAGTTTTGTAAGTAAAACGGTGAGGCGCACCCGCAGCACTCACTACATTTTCCTCTATCATAATACTTCCAAAATCATTGGCTCCGGCATGCAAACAGAGCTGTGCTACATGTTTCCCAACTGTTAACCAGGAGGCTTGAATATTTTTGACATTGGGCAACATGATCCTGCTCAAGCTGATCATGCGGATATATTCCTCAGGTGTGGTCAAATTGTGAACGCCTCTGATGCGTGCTAATAAGGTATCAGCATCCTGGAAAGTCCAGGGAATAAATGCGAGAAAACCTTTCGCATCCTCAGGTTTCCGGCTTTGCACCTCCCTCAACTTCACGAGATGTTCAAATCGTTCCCGAATGGTTTCTACATGGCCAAACATCATGGTGGCGGAGGTGGTGATGCGCAATTGATGCGCGGTGGCCATTATATCAAGCCATTCCTGCGCGCCGCATTTCCCTTTGGAAATTAACCTTCTTACCCTGTCAACCAATATTTCCGCTCCGGCTCCCGGCAAAGAATCAAGTCCTGCTTTTCTCAGGGCCGTCAACACTTCCCGGTGCGATTTCTTCTCCAGCTTGCAGATATGAGCAACTTCGGGAGGGCCCAACGCGTGTAGCTTGATACCGGGATACAATTCCTTTAATTGACTAAACAGATCCACATAGAACGACAATCCCAATTGCGGATGATGACCGCCTTGAAGTAGTAGTTGATCTCCCCCAAACTTTAGCGTTTGCTCAATCTTTCTTTTATAAGTCTCAATGTCCGTGATATATGCTTCCGCGTGGCCAGGTATCCTGTAAAAATTGCAGAATTTACAATTGGCAATGCAAACATTGGTAGTGTTCACATTCCGGTCTATTTGCCAGGTGACTTTTCCATGAGGTACCTGTTTTTTTCGCAATTCATTCGCCACGAACATAAGATCCGTAAGAGGTGCCTCTTCAAAAAGCTTTATGCCTTCTTCAATCTCAAGAAACTCCAGGTTAAGTGCCCGCTCGTATAGTCCGCTTAGGGTCATTGACTACAATTGTGTCGCAAAAATACTGCAAGAGAAGTTTATGAATGGTACAGTTCATAACAAAGAGCATGTTATATTTATTTCAGGTTTCGGCATAGTTGGGAATGCAGCGTCAAAGAATCAGCCGGCGTCTTACCTTCAATGAAGTGAAGTCTTAAAACCCTGGCGGGTGTCTATCCCGGGAGGAAAACGACAATAGGAACATGTTTATAAGGAAAGCTCATACGGTTGCCCGCAAAAAGATGTTTTGCTGCGTTCGGCTCGCGTTATTTGTAATTGCCTTGCAGCAAGTGTCTCTTGCCAGAGCCCAGGAAGAATTTGTGCCGTCTCCTGCTAAGTTGCTCACAAGTTTCCCGTTCCGCCAATTTACGGGTGGTGTTGTATTGATCAAGGCAAGGGTGGGCGATTATCCTGATAGTCTCAATTTTATTTTAGATACTGGTAGTGGAGGCATCTCTCTTGATTCAGCAACCTGCGAACGCCTTAAGATTAGTTCCCAACCTTCAGACCGAACAATTCGTGGCATCGCCGGTATTCGCACAGTGCGATTCATTTACAACCTCAAGTTACATTTACCAAGATTGGATGTTGATAGTTTGAACTTCCATGTCAATGATTATGATATCCTCACCAGCGCGTACGGGGAACAGGTTGATGGTATAATTGGATTTAGTTTTTTGTCGAGGTACATTATCAAAATAGATTATGACAGTTCAAAGATTCACGTGTACTCAAAGGGGTCAATGAAATATCCGAGGGGAGGATTTTTATTGCGACCGATACTTTCTACTCTTCCGATCCAAATTGCAAAGGTGCACGACGAAAGAGATGTTACTTCGCGATTTTATTTTGACACAGGTGCGGGATTGTGCTTGTTGTTATCTCAGGATTTTGTTGAAGACAGTGCCATTCTCACTAAGAAAAAGAAGCCTGTAATGACACAAGGTGAAGGGTTGGGCGGAAAAATGGAAATGAAGCTCACCACAGTGAGAGACTTTAGATTAGGCCCATATCGATTTAAAAAAGTCCCAACGTACATATTTGAAGATACCTACAACGTAACTGCTTATCCGTATCTCGGAGGTTTGATTGGCAATGATATATTGAGGAGGTTCAATGTTATTTTAAACTATGATCGGAGGGATATTTATCTCCTTCCAAATTCTCATTTTCGCGATCCCTTTGATTATTCCTATACCGGTCTTGGTATTTATAAGATTGAAGGAGAAGTACGGGTGGTAGATATAATGTCGGGTTCGCCTGCTGAAAAAGCCGGATTTCAGCCGGGAGATATCATCATGGCAATGAACAATAATTTTTCGAAAAATGTTCAGACCTATAAGAACCTCATGCAGAATGTTGGCGAAAAATTGAAAGTCCTGGTACTACGGCAAGAAGGTCCTGTCATTCTTACTTTAAAGGTCAAAAGCATTCTTTCAAAATCATAAAATGCTCAATTAGCAGCGCCTGCCTGCCTGATCAAAATTCATTTAAAATTTATTGGATTTGTGCTTAGGTGTTCCATTGCGAGCATAATCTGCAACTGAAATTCCAATGCTTGTCGTTATTTTGCGTTCTTCTAATTGAAGCCTATGATGAATTTTGAGCGATTTGTGTTGGATAATGGATTAAGAGTATTGGTGCATGAAGATCATTCCACCCCGATGGCTGTTGTGAATGTTATGTATGATGTTGGCTCTCGAGACGAGGATCCTCATCGCACAGGTTTTGCCCATCTCTTTGAACACCTCATGTTTGGAGGTTCAGTTCATATTCCCGAATATGATGCACCTCTTCAGTTGGCAGGAGGTGAAAATAATGCATATACCAGTAGTGATGTGACCAATTACTATGTTCAGTTACCTGCCGATAATCTGGAGACTGCGCTTTGGCTCGAAAGCGATCGCATGCTTTCGCTTGCTTTTAGGAAGAAGAGCCTGGAAGTGCAGAAAAAGGTGGTTTGCGAAGAATTCAAAGAACATTATTTGAATAAGCCGTATGGCGACGTATGGTTTAAGATCAGGGGCATGGCCTATGAAGTGCATCCCTATAACTGGCTCACGATCGGAAAGGAATTAGGACATATTGAGAAGGCTGAGCTGGATGACGTAAAAGAATTTTTCTTCAAATTCTACCGTCCAAACAACGCGGTGCTTGTAGTAGCAGGTCACGTAAAGAGCAAGGAGGTTCTGAGGTTAGCTGAAAAGTGGTTTGGTGATATACCCGCAGGAGAAAAATACTTCAGGAATTTACCAATTGAACCAAAGCAATTAGCGCCCAGAAGAAAGGAAGTGGAGGCAAAGGTTCCGCTCGATGGGTTTTATAAAAACTGGCACATTTATTCGCGGTTAGATCCGAGGTATTATGCAGCTGACCTGATCACGGAAGTAATGGGTGGCGGAGGTTCTTCGCGGTTATATCAGTCGCTGGTGAAAGAAAAGAAATTGTTCAGCAATATAGAGTGCTATCACTTCGGAACTGTGGATCCCGGATTACTCACCATCGAAGGAAAGTTGATCAAAGGGGTGAGCATGAAACAGGCAGAGGATGCGGTGGAAGAAGAATTGACAAAATTGAAAGAATCGGGAATTGAAGAAAAGGAAATGGTGAAAGTAAAAAACCGAACAGAGGCGGTCATCATGTTTGAAGACATGAATCTCATGAATCGCGCAGGCAGCCTTGCGTTTTATGAAATCCTGGGCGATGCCACTTTAATGAATTCTGAATTGCAGCGTTACCAGGACGTAACAGCTGACAATATCCTGGAACAAAGCAGGATCATCTTTGACGAAAATAATTCAAGCACCCTGCACTACTATGCAAAAAATTAAGGAGAAGGGAATCGACAGGAGCGTGACACCACCAATAGTAGATGCTATTCATCTGAACATCGGTTTACCGATGTATGAGAAGCATGTGCTGAGTAACGGCGTTGAGTCGTATCTTTTTAATATGGGCACACAGGACACCATGATGGTGAACTGGATTTTCGATGCCGGAAATTGGTTTGAAGAAAAAAACCTTGTTGCTTCTGCCACCAATCATATGTTGAAGAATGGAACCACCAACAGGAATGCATTTGCCATAAATGAGCATTTTGAATTCTATGGATCTTATCTCAACAGAAATTGTTACCACGAAACGGCCGAGGTAACGCTTCATTGTCTGTCAAAACATGTCCAGGAATTATTGCCTGTAGTGGCAGAGCTCATAAATGAATCTATCCTTCCGGAAGATGAGTTGGAAATTTACAAGAAAAACATGCAGCAACGGCTGAAAGTGAATTTGCAGAAGAATGAATTTGTTGCCAGTCGCATGATTGAAGCCTACCTGTTTGGCGAGGAACATCCATATGGCCGCTATAGCAGAGAGGAAGACTACGGCAATTTAAACCAGCCTGAGGTCAAAGAATTTTTCAATCGATACTACAAGAATGGGCGATTAGTGATTTTCGCGGCAGGTGTTTTGCCGAAAAATATTGTGCAGCAATTGGAGTCTTCATTCGGCAAATTGCCCTTGAAAAAACATGTTGGTCCAGAAAGCAAGCTTTCATTTCATGCGTCTTCTGAAAAAAAATTCAGGGTTCAAAATTCTGTGGACGGAGTACAGGGCAGCATTAGGCTTGGAAGATATTTTCCGAACAGAAAGCATCCTGATTTTCCGATGATGCAGGTATTGAATAATGTGTTCGGCGGATTTTTTGGTTCACGATTAATGAACAACGTCAGAGAGGATAAAGGATATACTTACGGCATCAATAGCTATTTAATGAATCATATTCAAACGAGCGCATTAATGGTAAGCACCGAAGCAGGAAAAGATGTTTGCGAGGCAGCACTTGTGGAGATATATAAAGAAATGGACAGGTTGTGCAATGAACCCATTTCTGAGGACGAACTGTCCCTTACAAGGAACTACCTCATTGGTTCAATTTTGTCGGAACTTGATGGCCCATTCCAGGTGGCAGCGCGTTGGAAGAATTATATTCTTAATGGACTAACCGAAGAATATTTTTACAACAGTGTAAGAATAATAAAGGAGGTCAGGCCAAAAGACCTACAGGAAGTTGCGCAAAAATACCTGAACAGAAATGAGTTTTACGAATTGGTAGTTACTTAATCAATAGGCAAAGATCACTGGTCCTACTGGTCTGCTGATCACCAAACACCAACCAACCACCATCTCCATGCAGTTTGAACGCAAGGAATTGAGTAACGATAAATTAATTGACCTCTATAAGAAAATCCTTTTACCACGTTTGATTGAGGAGAAGATGTTATTGCTATTGCGCCAGGGTCGTATCAGCAAATGGTTTAGTGGTATTGGCCAGGAAGCAATCGCCGTTGGAGCTACTTGCGCGTTGGATGATGATGAATGGATCATGCCTTTGCATAGAAATCTTGGGGTCTTCACTTCACGTGGACTTCCGTTGAACAAATTGTTTATGCAATGGCAAGGCAACCAGGAGGGTTATAGTAAGGGAAGGGAAAGAAGTTTTCATTTCGGTACGAAAGAGCACCATATATGCGGGATGATTTCTCACCTCGGTCCTCAGCTAGCGATTGCCGACGGAGTGGCGCTTGCTTATAAGTTGCGGAAGCAAAAAAAAGTTTCTCTGACATTCACTGGCGACGGTGGAACTAGTGAAGGAGATTTCCATGAAGCGCTGAACGTAGCGGCTGTTTGGGATCTGCCAGTAATTTTCGTGATTGAAAATAATGGCTATGGATTGAGTACGCCGGTAAATGAACAGTATCGGGCAGAATACCTTATTGACAAAGCAAAGGGCTACGGAATGGAGGGCGTGCAGATTGATGGCAATAATTTATTGGCTGTTTATGATACCATCAGGGGCGTGAGGGATTACTGTATTCGGGAACAAAAACCCTACCTGGTGGAATGCATGACCTTTCGCATGCGCGGGCACGAAGAGGCCAGCGGAACAAAATATGTTCCAAAGGAACTCTTTGACCAGTGGGGGAAAAAGGATCCGGTGTTGAATTATGAACTCTTTCTTATCAAAGAAAAAGTAATCGATAGTGACCAGTCGCACAAGGTTAGGGAAGAAATGCGTCAACAAATCGAATCAGAATTACAGGTTGGATTCAATGCAAAGCCCATCGTGGTTGATGAAGAAAACGAATTGAATGATGTGTATGCGCAAAACTTCCAGGTGAGTAAGGGAAAGAGGTTTGATGAACAGGGTCATCATGTTCAAACTGAACGACGGTTCATTGATGCAATTAAAGAAGGATTACATCAATCCATGATGCAGCATCCGAATCTTATTTTGATGGGACAGGACATTGCTGAGTATGGAGGCGCCTTCAAAATTACAGAAGGATTTGTGCAGGAATTCGGCCGGGACCGGGTTCGCAATACGCCATTGTGTGAAAGCGCAATTGTAGGATCCGCTTTAGGATTAAGCCTGGAAGGGTTTAAAAGCGTAATGGAAATGCAGTTTGCTGATTTTGTGTCGGTGGGATTTAATCAGATCGTGAATAACCTGGCGAAAATATATTACCGATGGGGTCAGGCCGCCGACGTTGTAATCAGGATGCCAACGGGCGCTGGCGTGGGAGCCGGACCGTTTCACTCGCAGAGCAACGAAGCATGGTTTACGCATACTCCCGGGTTGAAAGTTGTTTATCCCTCAACTCCCATGGATGCGAAAGGGTTGTTGATTGCAGCGATCAATGATCCCAATCCCGTAATGTACTTTGAGCACAAAGCCCTATATCGAAGCGTAAGTGGGCAAGTGCCGAATGAATATTTTGAAATCGAAATTGGAAAAGCCAGGGTAGTTCAGGAAGGTGATGATGTAAGTATTATCACATATGGCGCTGGTGTTCATTGGGCGGAAGATTATGCGGCTGAACATCCCGAGATCTCGATTTATATTTTGGATTTGCGGACGCTACTTCCGCTTGACTATGCCGCCATCAGGCAAACGGTTAGTGCAACGGGTAAAATTTTGGTGTTGCATGAGGACACGCTTATCGGTGGGATTGGCGGAGAAATTTCAGCTTGGATAGCGGAACATTGTTTTGAAATGTTAGACGCGCCTGTGATGCGTTGCGCTTCCCTGGATACGCCCATTCCATTCAATATTGAGTTGGAGAATAATTTCCTTGCGAGAGCAAGAATTGATGAAATGATTCAAAAGCTGATGGAATATTAGGGTTATTACAAATTAAAGATCATGCCGGCAATAAGAAAACTGATATTCTTTCTGGGCTATGTACTTATCCTCTTTTACTTAATGGACAAGAATGATAAGCCCTCACAATCTTCTCAAGTATATCTATTTGAGTTTGCCACTCTGGTCGCGATAATTTACGTAACCGTAAACTACTATTATTTCGAAATCAAGGACCGGTCTAATAAAAGAATTACTATTGGTATTATTGGAGCAATTGTCCTAATGTTCCTGGCAACCCTGTTTTTGATAAGACAAAATAACCTCGTTGATAAAATCGTTTTTGCCGCACTCATTGTTTCATTGATCATTACGGCTGCGCAAAGCATTCTCTATTTAAGAAGAAGAAAGATTGAGTCTGCCAGGTGATAAATTCTTCCGGAAGGATGCTGATTGCTTCAAACAATTTTGAAGGATTATTTCATGCCTCTTCGTACCTTATGGGTTCACAATACTATAGTGCGGCACTTGGTATAATCCCAAAACTTCGTTTATGAAACAATTGAAACCATTACAATTGCTGGTTTTCTTCACTTTTATTTCACCTCTAATTTTTGCTCAAGAAAAAAAGCCGAATTGGACTGCTCAGCAATGCCTTAAGCTAAAGAACATTACTGCTGTTCGCCCATCGCCCGATGGAACTAAGGTTCTATATACAGTGCGTGAAGCGATAATGACAGCCGAGCGAAGTGAATACATAAACCAGGTGTTTGTTTGCAACGCTGATGGAAGCAACACAATTCAATTAACGAGAGGCGAAAAAAATTCTTCGAATCCAAAATGGAGTCACGATGGGAAATGGATTGCTTATACCAGCAATCGAGACGGGAAAAACAATTTATATGTGTTGCCGCTTGCTGGTGGTGAATCTGAAAAGCTGACTGAAACCAAAACCGGGATCAATGATTTCGCATGGAGTCCTGATGATAAAAGTTTCGCTTTTACAGCGGCCGACGCAGAGGCTGAACTGGAAGAAAAAAATAAAAAGGGTAAGGATGATTGGTATTTCATGGATGATAGTGTGAAGCAAAACCGGCTGTATGTTTTATGGATTAATGAGAAAGATAGCAGCGGCAAGAGAATTCAGAAATCACTCACCAAAGAGAATTATAACATCAACGATTTCAACTGGAGTCCCGATGGGAAACAAATTGTATTTAGCCATGGCAAAACACCCATGGTAAACGATCAGGTATACAGTGATATATCCATGGTGGATCTTGCAAGCGGCAACTCCAAGAAATTGGTAGCAAGTCCGGCAGGTGAAAGCGGGCCGATGTTTAGTCCCGATGGTAAATATATTGCCTACTACTGCACAGAAGAGAAATTGGATTGGGCAGGTGCGGAGCACGTGCGCATTTATTCATTGGCTGATGGTAAAACCTGGAGATTAACAGTGACACCGAATGAGGACGGGGCTATAATTGGCTGGACTGCTGATTCTAAAAACATACTCTGGGGTGAACCAAATAATACTTTGTATAGTATATATGTGTTGACTCTGGATGGGAAAAAACTTTCTGAATGGACAAAAACGGGAACTCAATTTCTAAGTACACCCTATTTGAACGAGTCAGGCAATTATCTCGGTTTTCTACTTCAAACTCCGCAGCAGCTGCCACAAGCATATGTGAGTTCTTTAAACAGCTATTCGCCGGTAAAAGTTTCAAATGTGAATGCCGACAAGTTGGCCATTGCATTGCCAAAAACTGAAGTAATCAAATGGAAGGCGGCTGATGGAAAAACCATTGAAGGCTTGCTGACCTATCCGCTGGACTACAAGGCCGGACAAAAAGTTCCACTCATCCTAAATGTACACGGAGGACCGGCAGGAGTATTTTCACAAGCTTGTATTGCTGCTAACGCTGGGGCGTACCCTATCGCAGCTTTCGCTGAAGCTGGGTATGCAGTGCTTAGGCCAAATCCCCGCGGCTCAACGGGATATGGAACTGCTTTCAGAACAGCTAACCGCAAGGATTGGGGTGGCCAGGACTACAGAGATTTAATGTTGGGAGTTGATGAAGTGATCAAGATGGGCATCGCAGATGAAAGCAATCTTGGAGTGATGGGATGGAGCTATGGAGGATTCATGAGCAGTTGGATTGTTGGACATACAGATCGATTCAAGGTCGCTTCCATTGGAGCACCGGTAGTTGATCTGGCACATCAGAATCTCACTGATGATATCGCAGGATTTCTCCCATCTTATTTTGATAGTGACCCTTGGGCAGATTGGGCAACCTACGATGCTCATTCTCCCTTGCGTTTCGTTCAGAATGTGAAGACTCCGGTAATGCTTCAACACGGCGAATCAGATTTGAGAGTACCATTTACTAACGGAGTAATGTTTTATCATGCTCTAAAAAGAAGAGGAGTGCCAGTGAAACTTCTTGCACTTCCGCGCCAGCCGCACGGACCGGTTGAGCCAAAAATGGTGTTGAAGGTGATGCAATCGAATGTGGAATGGTTTGATAAATATTTGGCAGCCAGGAAAGGATTTTGAAAGATTTGAATTAATGGTGCGATCCTTCCAAGAGGTCGCACCTTTTTACTATCGCGCATTTTGCTCATACACTCTCAAAAAATTACCGCCTAATATTTTTCGAATTTGTTTCTTATTGTAGCCTCTCTTTCGCAAGGCTTTCGTAATCTTTGGAAAGTCTTCCACACCATTCAATTCTTTTGGAGCAGAATCAATGCCATCAAAATCTGACCCTAAACCTACATGATCAACGCCTATTAATTTCACTATATAATCCAGGTGATCCAGTAGAATGGATAATGGCGGGCGCAATGCATCTGCCTCCTGTGGATAGGTTTTCGCCACCCATTCTTGAATCTCATAGTAAGCCAATTTCTTTTCGTTGAGGGAAGCCACTTCCTTTTGGTGGGATTGAAGGAAAGCAATGTTTTTTCTCATGAATGTGCTGTCCAGGAAACCGGAATAAAAGTTCAGGTGAATGACCCCTCCATTTTTCCCAATGGCTTTGATCTGCTCATCCTTAAGATTGCGTGAGACCGGGCAAAGCGCATATGCACAACTGTGGGAAGCAATTACGGGTTTGGTTGTTACACTCAATGCATCCCAAAAAGTTTGCTCACCAACATGACTCACGTCTACAATAATTCCCAATTCATTCATTCTCTTGACCACCTCATTACCAAATTCATTCAAACCAATTTTAGGGTTTGGGGATGTATGTTGTGTTTCATCTTTTGCAGATGTAGCCCATGAAGTGGAGTTATTCCAGGTGAGCGTCATGTATCTTACGCCACGTCGGTAAAAACTGTCGAGGTAGTCAAGTTTATCTTCAATCATGTGTCCGCCTTCCACTCCCATCATGGCCGCAATCTTTTTTTGCTTGATGGTTTCTTTCAATTCTTCAGGCGTCATTACGATTCGAATCTTGTCAGGATTACGTCCAGCAATGGCATATAAGGAATCGATTTCAATATTGGCATATTTGAAAGCAGTGTCCTTGCCAAAACGTTCATCACAGAAAATGGAGAATACCTGAACATCAACGCCTCCCTGTTTAAATCGGGAAAGATCGCTGTGTGTCTTTCCTTTTAAATCGTTTTCGAAATTCATTCCTTTCATGGTTACCGTAGAAAGGACATCGTTGTGCGTGTCTACCACTATTGCTTTAGCATGAAGTTTGTCAGTATTTTGCCCTTTGAGCAAACCAATACCGGCAACAAGAAGGATGCTGAGAAAGATGGTCTTTAATTGCATGGAATCATTGATAGTTCAAGATAAGAAACTGTGAAACAAATTCCAGATTCATTGAACTCACACAAACCAGGTTGCGACCCATTGGGCAAGTACTCCTGCAAAGAACCCCACATAGATTTCTTTATAGGTATGCGTTGACACCAGCAAGCGCGCGGTGCAAACGAGTCCGGCAACCAGGATGGCTATCGAGAGTGGCAAAGCATCGAACGTGGCATCTCTGAACGCAAGGATTAAAAAGAAAGCCAGCACTGCTCCCGCAGCCGTGGTATGCATGCTTACACGCATTGGTATATTCAACATCCAGGCTGCACATACGCTAAGAAAAGCGCCTAACAAAAACAATTGCATTTCAGGCGGAGAGTCAACGTTCTTGAAAACATACCAGCACCAGAAATATAGAGTCAATGCAATAACATATGGAATTATTCTTTCGCGCTGCGTTTTTAGTTGAATAGATGAAATCACCAGTTTCAATCTCCACATTATAAAAATAGATAATGCCGGCAGGAAGGCAGTGCACAGAATAACGTTCGCCAAACGAAATACCCTCATTTTTTCGGAGTAGCCGGCAAAAACAAAGGGGTGCATGAAGAGGAGATAATAGCTTACGTACGCTGGAATGAACAGGGGATGGAAAATATAGGAAACAAAATGTCCAATAGCTTTTGCAAAGCGAGAGGGTTCCGGTTCATTCCTGGAGGTAAGTCTTTGCAGTCCTTGCGGACCAACTGAAAAGTGTTCCATGCGTGGCAAAAATACCAAGAACCAAATCACAAGATCCAAATAAATTCCTAACCTAAAGTTCCTTGTACCCTGTGCCTTGTACCTTGTACCTTGTGCCTCGTGTCTTATCCCTTTTACAATTCTTTTCTCAACCGTGCCACAGGTATATTCAATTGTTCCCGGTACTTGGCAACAGTTCTTCTTGCAATGTTATAGCCACGCTCCTGCAGCAACTCCGTCAGTCTTTCATCGCTCAGAGGTTTTTTCTTTTGTTCCGCTTCAATGAGATCCTGTAATATTTTTTTCACCTCGCGGGTGGAAACTTCTTCACCTGTATCGGTGCTCAAAGATTCACTGAAGAAAAATTTTAACCGGTAGGTGCCGAACTCGGTCTGAACAAACTTGCTGTTGGCAACCCGACTTATGGTAGAAATATCCAGTCCTGTTCTTTCCGCAATGTCTTTTAAGATCATCGGGCGCAAAGTAGTCTCATCGCCAGTCACAAAGAATTCCTCCTGGTACTCCATGATTGTTTGCATTGTGCTCAGCAACGTGTGCTGACGTTGTTTGATAGCATCAATGAACCATTTGGCCGCGTCAATTTTTTGTTTGATGAAGAGTACTGCTTCCTTTTGTCGCTTATCCTTTTTGCTGCCGCGATCATAGTCCTTCAGCATTTCGCGGTAGCCTTCACTGATGCGAAGGTCCGGTGCATTCTTGGAATTGAGTGTCAATTCAAGTTTGCCATTACTATTTATGATAAAGAAATCAGGAACAATATAACTCTCAGCCTTGTTCACCCCACCCACATTCCCGCCGGGTTTGGGATTCAGCCGAACGATCTGGTTAATAACATCGCGCAGTTCATCGTCATTCAGATCCAGTCCTCTTTGAATCTTCTCATAGTGTTTCTTCGTAAACTCGTCAAAGTAATCCCTGATAATGGCTATTGCATTTTCAACCTGTTTGCCTTCTTTCATTTTTCTTTCCAACTGCAACAAAAGACTTTCCTGAAGGTTGCGGGCTGCTACGCCAGGAGGATCAAACTTTTGAATGGCTTTAATCAGGGCCTCTACTTCCTCTTCGTTTGCATCAATATTCTGGCGAAATGCAAGGTCATCCACAATGGCGGCCGTATCCCTGCGCAGGTACCCGTCATCATCAATACTACCTACTATTTGTTCTGCTATTTTACGGGTGCGGTCATCCAATTTCAACATGCCCAACTGATCAGCCAACATATCGTGAAAAGTGGTCTCAATCCTCACAGGCATAACCTTATTGTCATCAGCTTCCGGATAATTGTCGTCCCGCAACTTGTAATCAGCGATCTCATCATCCCCCTCGTGTACATAGTCGCTGATATCAATATTTTCATACTCATCTGCCGAAGAATCTTCGTCAAATTCTCCATCCTCCCCTTCAAACTCATCCTTCATTTCGTCCCCATCCTCGTGGGTGTCTTCACTTTGTTCCAGGGCAGGATTCTCTTCCAATTCCTCCTTGATCCGCTCCTCCAGGTTAGCCGTAGGCACCTGCAAAAGCTTCATCAGCTGGATTTGCTGGGGTGATAGTTTTTGAAGTAACTTTTGTTGTAAATGCTGTCCTAACGCCATTCTGGTATATTTGTACAGCCGCCCCTGGAATTAAAAAAGCGGCCTTTGCCTCAAAAATCAGGCCGTAAATTTACGTTTAAAACCTATTCAGCCGGTGCAACGAATTTTTAAAATATTTCTTGCCCTTAGTTTATTACTATTCAACAAAGTAGTTGCCCAGGAGTTAAAACGCCCCTTTCACGGTCCTATTGATTTTTCTCCGAAAGTTTTTTCTTCTTGCGATACACTCAAAAAAACTATGCCTTTACCCACTGCCTTGGATATACGAAGAATTGGTCGCTCGCTTTACGCAGACCACCTGGGTTTTTTCTGCAAAAAAGAGTGGGAACTGGAGAAAAGGACGGGTATTCCGTTGAGGATTAGACTGGGTTCGTTGGCTTATGTGAATAGGATGGAAGGGAAGGACTAGGATGCCAGATACCGGATGCCAGATGCCAGATGCAAGCACCACCTCTGATGGAAAATTGATTTAATCCGGATCAGGTTACCAACCGGAATTCCTCCTTCGCCCCTTCAACCCGCTCCTCTGGACATACTACTTCACGTGGTAGTCCGCGCAAAGTTGTTAGGTCCAGTTTATTATTTTAGAAAAGGCCTGGTTGAATAAACCTATACATGTAATGCATTATCCACCGTGCCGATAGGTATAGAGGTTTAACTATTAGTTTTCATTCCTTCTATTAACTTAATATCCAAACCTCCATTGTATGAAAACGATGTTTTTACTTCTTACTGTTCTATTTATTGGGTCAAGTGTATCGGCCCAGGTATCCAGCAAAACAACTTATCTGGCGGTGAGCATTAGGACCGAATGGGATAGAAAAAATAAAAAGGAGTTTTATAGAATTTTTGCGGACAGTGGTAATCCATATGGAGCCGATATATATCAACTGGTTTGGTACCACACTGATAAAACGGCAAACGAACCAGCTAGCTTTCTCTCAAATAAATCTGATACCGCAACTGTTTTTTATAACTATTTTTTTAATATAACCGAAGCGCTGACATTCATGGCTGATCGCGGATGGGAACTTTTGACTGTTAATAACGCAATGCATGCCGACTACAGCACTCGGAATTCAGCTCTAGATAGAGAACTCAATTCGATTCCAATATACATTTTCAAAAAGACCGTCGAATCGCGTTAAAAGAAATTTGGTATTACCTGCTACCCAGGCGTAAATTAGAATCCCCTTTTCCGGTTGACCTCTCTGCAGTTTTATTTATTCATCATATAACAAAGGAGGTAGTTATGCCAAATCTTGCATTGTATGTACAGTTGGAAGCGAAAGCAGGCAAGGAAGCTGAAGTCGAGAATTTTCTTCGCGGCGGTTTGCCCATAGTTGAAAATGAACCCGCCACCATTAGCTGGTATGCTTTGAAACTGGGTCCGTCTACGTTTGGAATTTTTGATACATTTCCCGACGAAGCAGGTCGGAATGCACATCTATCGGGCGAAGTTGCCAAGGCACTAATGGCAAAGGCAGGTGAGTTATTATCGGAGCCTCCATTAATTCAAAAGGTTGACGTGCTTGCTGCCAAGGTACCTGAGCCAGCCACGCATTAGTTAACGGCACCACGCTGCAAATTGAAAGTATAAACACATTGTTACCTGGAATTTGCAGCGTGTTTGTTATGCCTTGTTCTCTATACATTCGCTTCATGAAATCCGCGTCCATAGCCGAAATCAAACAGCAACTTAAAGAAATATCTCCTGCCCAACTTGTGGAGTATTGCCTGCAATTAGCAAGATTCAAAAAAGACAATAAGGAATTACTTACTTATTTATTATTTGAAGCAGACGACCTGCAGGCATATATCAAAAATGTGAAAGAATTCATTGATGAATCCTTTATAGAAATCAATACTTCTAACCTCTATTATGTGAAGAAAACCCTTCGTAAGATTCTTCGAATAGCCAATAAACACATTCGCTACACCAGTAGTAAGACCGCGGAAGCTGAAATCCTCATGCACTATCTCACAAATTTCAAAGGATTGAAGATTCCTTTTCACAAGAGCACCGCATTAGCCAATCTCTATGCTGCACAATTGAAAAAAATTTCTGCAGCACTCAATACCATGCATGAAGACCTGCAATATGATTATAAAAGAGAACTTGCGCGATTAGAAATTTAATAGCTGTCAATTGTCTACAGCGTGCAGTCTGTAGAATCTTCACCGACGAGTCTCTGCCCCAACAAAGTCAGATGATCAAACAGGGCAGGACTCGTCGGGCTACGTCGCATCATCCGCGAGGCGGGAGACTCGTCGTAGAAGTAAATTTCGCTCCGAAATGCGCAACAGGCAACAGGCAATTGGCAAATTACTAATTAGATAGAGTCTTAAACTTGTTAGACTAAATTGGTCTGAATTTTTCTTTGAAAGTTTTCGCTGTCAACTATCAAGCGTCACTCCACTGGCATCGTATTGTCTTCCTCTTTGAAAACATATTTATTAAACCATTGCCAATTGTGCCATACTGCAGCCAGTCTTTCTTTTGGTTTATTGATACCGTGTCCAAATCCTTTATACACTATCAATTTCGCGGGTACACCCCTGTCTTGTAAGCCCCGATACAATTCATAGGCGTTAGGAATAGGAACTCTTCGATCAAATTCGCCATGCTGAATCAAAGTTGGCGTGCTTGCCTTGTTGATATTGGTCATGGGCGAAGTCTTGAGATATACGTCCATATCTTTCCAGGGAGTAGCCTGCAGATATTGACGCGTGAACGGAGTTATATCAGTGTTCACATAATAGGTTACCCAATTTGATATTCCTGCTCCAACAGATATCGCCTTGAAAATATTGGTGTTGGTGGTGAGGAATGCAGAAATATATCCTCCCTGGCTCCAACCCATGCAGCCCATCCTGGAAGTATCAATCATATTCTTTTTATTGAGATAGTCAATTCCACTCACCACATCCCACATGTCACCCACCCCAAGATTGCGCACATTCAGGGAGCGAAATTTTTCTCCATATCCAGCACTTCCACGATAGTTTACCCTTAACACCAAAGCTCCTTTTTCTACCCATTGCATAATAGGATAAACATAAGTTGGCGTTGGATCAGGAAGGTCAATTCCCGTGGGCCCTCCGTGAATAACAACCAGCAAAGGATATTTTTTATTTGGCTGAAAGTTTCGGGGTTTGAGAAGTACACCCTCAATCTCGGCACCATCTTTACTCTTCCACTGAATGATTTCATTGACCGGCGTATTCCAATCAGCAATTTGAGCGCAGCTATTCGTGATTCGCACAACGGGTGAGCCTAACTCTCCAACATATACTTCATTCAGCTCGTTGTATTTTCTTCCTGATACGGCAATCTTATTAGTGTTCTTGCTAAACGCAACGCCTCCTACAAGATCAAGATCAAATGGGACTTGTGTTATTTTGTTTGTTTGTGGATTCAGTACGTAAACATTCTGTTTCATTTTATTAAAAGCGGTAAAGTAGATGCCATTTGCATTCCAGTCAAGAATGTTTTTGTTTTCATCCAGCTCTTGCATTACTTCCCTATTCCTCTTTCCTTCCGATTCATAAATGAAGTAGCGGGCATTCTTGTAGTAATTGGAGATGGAGTCTGAGAGGTTGCTGGTGTAGATAAACGATTTCCCATCGGGAGCCCACACGCTTATGAAATCTGCTGAAGGATTATCCACCAGCATGGTGACTGTTTTTGAAGCAATATCAACTGAATAAATACCCGCTTGAAAGGATGAGTTGATGAGAGGATCCGGTTGTCTCACAAACGCAATTGATTTTCCATCGGGGTTCCATACAAAACGACCAACGGTGAAATTGCCTTCCGTCAATTTCCTGGCAATGGGCAAAGGAAAGCAATCACGTGTTTTGCTTTTTTGAAGTGAATCCGTTTTTGACGTATCCTTTTTGGAATCATAACAGGGAACCTGGCCAGCCAACACAATTGAATCATAACTGAAGTTGAGTAACCAGAGATGACTCTGTTTGTATTCTTCACCTTCCACTCCAAATGCCCCAAATCGATCTTTAATAGTCTTGTCTTTTTTGCTATCAGGATCCGCTTTCAGATAGGCGATCTTCGTTCCATCGGGGCTCCATTCATAACTATTAATTCCATCCTCATCTTTCGTAACCTGCATGGCTTCACCGCCATTTACTGCAATAATGAAAATTTGTGTCTTATCTCCACGGTCAGCCAGAAAGCTTACAAACCGGCTGTCCGGACTGAACCGCGCCCCAAAACTGCTTCCTTTTGAGGTGCGTGTCAATTGCATAGAAGGTTCGCCATTGCGCGACATCCAATATTCATTGTCATATGAGTTGTTGGACCAGTCAGTAGTTCCTGCACTGTACACCACTGTTTTGCCGTCGGGCGAAACGATTGGACCCCCCACACCCTTAAGGCTGATCCATTGCTCAAACGAAACGGACGCGTTCTTTTGAGAGAAGGCACAACAACCAATAGCCAGGAATGCAATGGCAGAGATATATTTCATTGTTGATTTTTTTAATGGTAAATGCCAAAAAAGACCCAGTCCTTATTAAGGACTACCTATAAAAGAAACTGTTGCAAGAACTTCGCTAACATTTGAATATTGAATCCTTATCAGGCATCAGGTATCCGGCATCCGGCATCATGCTTCTTCTTTCCCCTTTTCCCCTACAAACCACTGCTCTTTATTTTTAAATAAGACATTGAAAGTGGTCAATGATCCATATATGCGCGTAATGTATTGTTGAAGGTTTACTTTATCCTCATCACTCAATTGTTTGTGCGCATTGATCTGTTGTTCCAAAACTCTCAATCGATCTCTTAACATCACAATTTTGTGAAAGAATGCATCGATAGGGACTTCCTTTGGCTTCTGTGTTTTATCTGCGGGTTGCAGCAACATGGTGCCACCTCTCCATCTATCACCCAGCGGAACGTTTTCCGAGATGCCATTCCACAATTGCAGAATTTTCAATAATGATTTCTCCACATCAGAAGTAGTTTCAATTTCGGCAGTAACATTTTCAGGAATGATCTCATCAAGATGAGAATCATTCTTATCAACCTCCTTAATGCCATGGTTGATAAAAGAGATCAAATAGGTAGCATACCTCACTCCAACAATTACACCTGGCCCATGATGAGTGTGTTGAAGTCTTGTTCCTACTCCCAATGTCAATTGGTCCATTGTCAAAATCATTTAGGATTACTGTAGTCTGTGGTCAACGTCACCGCTTTTCGAATTCATAAGGATTATACTCGATAAAGTCCGCAACTTTCACAGTCACCGATTTTACTTTTCCGTTTTCAACATGAAATGGAAATACTGCCTTGCTGAATTCTGGATCGGTGAACGTGGCATAGAAACGGTCGCCGCCCAGCGATCCCAATTTGGCGTACATGTTAGGATGGTGCGAAAAATTCATTCGTAGTTCATTGTTCACGATAGTCACTGACATGTTTCCGTAAACATCATTGAAATAATTTCCTGTGTAGTCGCTCAGAGGTAAACTTGTTTTCAGGTTCATGGCCACCGAATCCATAAATTGTTTATCTGTTTTTTCACGAACCGATTGCTGACCCTTGGTAATATTCAGATAAACATTGCTGTAATTGCGATAGCTGTTTCCCAGGTATGCATCCATTATTTCCAACTTCAAGGCCTCATAAAATGCGTTTTGATCAGTGTTTGTGAAAACAATGATTCCCAATTTTTCTTCTGGTATGAGCGTCACACTTGTGACAAACCCATTTACACCACCCGTATGAGAGATGATTCTTCTTCCGGAGTACTCTTCCAAGAACCAACCCAATCCATAAAGAGAGAAGTGACCGCGATTATACATCGATCCGCCATTGCCGAGTATCGAATGTGGCAACCTGGTTTGGCCAATAGCTGCTGTAGAAATGATTTGATTCCCATTGACACGACCATTATCCAATTGCATCATCACCCATTTACTCATGTCATTCACTGAAGAACTGATACTTCCTGCGGGTGCCAGGTTGTCGATCAAAGCATAAGGAATCAACTTCAGTTTCCCATCAACTAACGTATATGCTTTCGCTGCGTTTGACGCCGATGGCAAATCTTTTGATAACGCAAGTGTTCTTGTCATACCCAACGGATCGAAAATCCGCTCTTTCAAAAACGCTTCCCAGCTTTTGCCAGATGCCTTTGGAATAATTTCACCTGCAACCAGGAAAGCCGCATTGGTGTAACCCCATCTTGTTCTGAATTCATATGGAGCCTTGATATGGCCCATCTTTTCAATGACTTCACTCCTGCTAAGGTTGCTTGTCCAGTAGGTGAAATCTCCCTGGAATGTTTGGAAGCCTATCCTATGGCAAAGCATATCACGTATGATAGCTTGTTCGCCAGCGAGCTTGTTGTTTAATTTGAATTCGGGTATCCATTTGGTGACGCGATCATCCAACGATAGTTTTTTGTCAGCATCGAGCATAGCCACTGCTGTGGCGGTGAATGCCTTTGTATTGCTGCCGATCATGAACAAAGTATTCTCATCAACTTTATTGTTGGTTCCTGCTTCTGTTACGCCGTATCCTTTCATCACCACCACTTTTCCATTCTTAATAATGCAAACTGCAATAGCTGGAATTTGCCATTCGGTCAACGCGCGGGTTGTATATACGTCAAGACTATCTTTCACAAAAGCGGGAACCGAATCGGTTTGTGCAATACTCAATTCAGCATAAATGAGCAAGAGAGAAAGGAATATCTTTTTCATGCAACTGGAATTGATTTCTTAACAGGCATATGTTTTTTAACGATTATTCTCTTTGTAATTCTTATGGTGAATGGAATCAATAACGGGATATAAACTGCGAACATGACATTGGTGAAATAAGCAACAGGAAGCATTAAAAGAAAAATAATAGGCACTATCAATGCTCTGGTTTTTGATTGTTTAGCCGTTAGTAGATCTATTGGAGGCTCCGCTAACTTGTGCTTGGGATTAGTGACATACCTCCACATCAAATAATTTATGAGACCCGCCAGGGAAAAATTCAAAACGTAAAAAGTCATAGGCACCTTCAATTGTTCCCTGAACAATTCTGAACCTGCATACTCACTGTAAAAGCCCGTACTGAAAGGCATTAACACGATAAAAAATAGAAATGCAAGATTGAGAAACCGCAGGCGGTTGTCGTAACTAGTAACAAATCCAAAAAGACGATGGTGAACCGTCCAATACATTCCAATCAACAAAAAACTGACAATGAATCCAACAAATTTCGGAATGAGGTGCCCCAACTCCTGTAATAGCACTTTGTCCGAAATATGTTCATGAACTTCAGGAACCTTTATCTCTATAATAAGCAGCGTGATTGCGATTGCAAATACTGCATCGCTGAATAATATCAATCTTTCGAGCTGGAATTCTTTTTTTAATTCATTATACAATTGACTCATTGCTGTAGGAAGTTGACAGTTGACAGTTGACGGTTGACGGTTGGCAGTTGACAGTCGATAGATGATAGTTGAATTCACTTTCTCTTTACTTCCGTCATCTGTCAACTGTCATCTGTCATCTAATCTGTTATTGCCTGGTACACCAGTACTTTAAACTTATTCGGAATTTCTCTCTGGGTTGAGCTCCACAATTGCCGATAGATGATGCCAATCAGTTTTTCTTTTGGGTCAGCCCAATACGTGGTAGAAAAAGCTCCTCCCCATTCAAAAACACCTTCTGGCGTTGGTAGCAGGCTGCTGCCTTTTTCGGTGGTAAGACCAAAGCCCAAACCGAATTTGTTTGCGCCCATTGAAATATCACCAATTTGATTCATCGTCATCATGCGTACAACATTGCGCGACAATAACCTCTTTCCATTATATTCTCCACCATTCAGTAACATCTGAAGGAAAATAGCATAGTCGAGCGCCGTCGATGAAAGTCCTGCTCCACCCGAATAGTAGGTTCCGGGCCTCTTTGGATAATCCACGGTGAATTTGCCATTCTGAGTGATTTCCTCTGGCTCCATTAATTTTCCGTCCTCTTCTTTATATAGATGAACGAGGCGATTGTATTTTGAAGACGGAAGAAAGAAGTAAGTATCGTTCATTCCCAACGGTTCAAATATTCGCTTGTGAAAAAATTCGTCGAGGCTTTGACCAGAAACCACTTCCACTAAATATCCCAATACATCGGAATTCAAACCATAGGTCCATTTTTCTCCCGGCTGATGCATAAGCGGAAGCTTTGCGAGTTTCTTCATGTCAGTGGCAAGAAGCAATCCATTTGCTACTCCGATACCTGATGTAATTCCGGCTTTGTAGTAGATAGCATTTGATTCCTTGCTGCCTATTTGCGCATACCCAATACCGGAAGTATGAGTCAGCAGATCGCGGATCGTAATCTCTCTTTTTGCGGGAACCGTAGTGTATGTTGAATCGGCTTCATTGAATTTATCCAGCACTACTGGTTTGGAGAATTCGGGGATATATTTCGATACAGGATCGTCCAGTAAAAATTTTCCTTCTTCATACAATATCATCACCGCCGTGCTGGTGATTGCCTTTGTTTGAGAGGCGATACGAAAGATCATATCTGTCCTCATAGGTTGGGTCTTCTGAAGATCATCATACCCGAAGGCCTTATGATAAACAATCTTTCCATTTCGTATAATCAAAGCAACTGCTCCATTCAATTTACCGGTGGCCAGCCAATCATTCATGTTGGCATCAATTCTTTTTAGTCTTTCTGTGGACATACCAACTGATTCCGGCTGCGCGGTTTTTAAAGTCGCGGCAGTTTGCACCTGCACCTTTGCTACTGAACTGGTTTGAGCAGTGGTGAGAAAAACGGCAGACACGAGGCCGAATAATAACAGGAACTGCTTCATAACAGTGATTTTGGTTGGATAGGGAAGTTACATGGAAAATATTGAACTAGGATTACCAGGATAACCAGGATGGCCAGGGTGAAAGGATGACTAGGATATTTAGGATGACCTGTATAAAAATGCAAAGGATGGACGCGAGAAAGAAGCAGGTCGGGAGGTATTTAATGGCAATCTGGTGAAATGATATTAGGTAACTCATTGCGATGTGTTCAAGACATGGAGGTCGTGGAGAAATCAATCAGTAAAAACTATTCAGTGGCCTGTTCGTTCTCTTTTCTTAAGAGGCCATTATTGGCTTGTTCCCGGTAAACTTGTGCAGCGAGTTTGATGTATTCCAGGAACTCATAATCAGTACTCAACTGCGTGAATTCGTAGGAGGGCCTGTATATTTTCATGAAGTTGATTAACGAGTCGCCAGTGAGACCGGTAACTTTTCTGACGGCGGCCTTGGTAAACCGGTGATCAATGAATTTGTCGATCTCTTCCTGCTCCAGCCTTTTTCGGAAAGCCAGCATGCTGCGATTGCGGCGGAATCGAAATATATTAATGAACTCGTCAAGATCGAGCCCCACTCCAGCGCCGCCGGATCCCGGTGGACTCGTGGCTACTGAAATGCCAGGCTTTCTATAATTGAATATCTTTTCGTAGTCTCTTCTATTTTGCAATGAATCCCTCCTATAGTTTGGTAATCCCACTTTTACCGCTGGTAATTCAGCAACAGGGACGTGAAGTGAAATGTCGAAGGAATAAAGATTAGGAATGGCTTTTACCGGGAACCTGGTGGTGGGTTTATTGAGATAGGAAAAATAAATTGAATCAGTACCAGTTACCTCAATAATATAAAAGCCAAGCGAATCCGTAACTGTTCCGTGCCCCGAGGTGGTTAACACGCTAACGGATGGAAGTGGAATGGATTTCGAAATGTCAAATACCCTTCCGCTCACTTTCAGCTGCGAGAATCCGGCAAAAAAAGAAACCAGGAATATCGGCGTAAGAAGAAGGCGCATATTGAGTTTGTAAGATAAGCTGATGCAATCAGTTGCAAAGAACATCTCACCTGTTTAACGGTAATTTAGAGGCTTATCAGGTAAGCGAACTTACTTGCGAACGTTTTTTACTACCTCTTCAATGATGCGGGGAAAATGAAGGTGCTCTAACGCCTGGATTTTTTTACTTAAAAGCTCAGGAGTATCTCCATCTTCAACAACTACTTTCTCCTGGAAAATGGGATCACCATGGTCATAGATCTCATCCACATAATGGATGGTTATTCCGCTTTCTTTCTCGCCAGCATTGATGACGGCTTCATGCACATGATGGCCATACAAGCCTTTTCCACCGTACTTGGGAAGCAAAGCAGGATGAATATTGATGATGCGTTTGTGCCAGGCATGGATCAACGAAGGGGGCAGTTTCCACAAAAAACCTGCTAACACAATGAAATCAATTTCATGGCTTCGAAGCTCATCAACGTATGCATTGCCTCTGAAGAATTTTTCCTTCTCAATTATCAAACTGTTGATTCGCTCATTGTTTGCGATACCAAGTACGCCAGCAGTTGGTTTGTTTGAAACAATCAGGGCAATTCTTATTGAAGGATGGTTTCGGAAATAATCGATGATCTTTTGAGCGTTGCTTCCGGTACCAGAGGCAAACACCGCAAGATGAACTTTTTTTGTAGAGCGGGCGGCTGCTTGAACAACACCCGACATGCTTTTTTTCGAACCAAAAATCCTTGCCCCCATCCTGCGCAAATAATTCCTGAAGAAATTGAACTGGCCAAAGAAAAAGCTGATCACAATCACCATCAAGGGCCAGATTAGGGTAACGATAGCTATATATATTATTATATACAGCCAGGGGGTTTCTATCCGAAGGAAACCCATCAGCAGTTTCCCAACATAACCGGTAGCACTGCCGCCAATTGCAAAAGTGATCAGGATCAACAAAAGTCTCCAACCTTCAACATTCCATCTTTTTTTCAAGCCAGAGAACATAATAATACTTGCAGAAAATTTTTTTTGATACTTTTTTTTCGATGCCGTGCAAATGTGCGCCAAAAAACTGATTCGCAGCAGGCGACTGAATTGAGAAGAAATTTTTTTTTAGAGTTGATTGACACAAGAGTGACACGCGATAGATGAAAACCTTTACAATCGTTTGAAATCCACGCCAGACAAGGAGAAAATTTTTTTTGTGGCCTTGACATTTTGTTAACTTCCTGACTTATTTTTGCAGCCGGTTAGGAGATTTTTCCACATCTAGTTCAACTGTTTGTGAATATGTATCATAGACCGCATGTAAAAACCACGATCTACCTTTTTTCTTTTCTTTTCTTATTGTTTATCAATTCACAAGTCAAGGCACAAGATGCCGGTGCGGGCAGAACGCTGTTCATGAACAATTGCGCCTCTTGTCATGCTGTTAAGAAAGAATTGACCGGTCCAGCGCTTGCCGG
>AR_comb_assmDRAFT_10150666_pt1 | contig 27622 bp, 41 predicted proteins | sample ArasoioldDNA_FD_10543 | JGI IMG/M metagenome (IMG submission 10543) | reverse complement strand
GTCAGCGGGGATCGGCCCTTGAAAAATTTAACACGTCCCCCCCGGCCTCAATACCAAACGCCGCGCTCGTTGATCGATCGTTGCTCGAGCTTTTGCTTTTTCGAATCGTGACATGATCGGCAAAGCGTTTGCAGATTACCGATATTCCAAAACAACGCTTCGTCGCCGCGATGCTCGATCGTGTGATCGGCGACAAGCTCCGAGGTGTCGGCCTTGAGCAACCCACACTCACGGCACGTGAAGCGATCACGAATGAGCACCGTCTTGCGCAAGCGCACCCATCGCTTGAGCGTGTACCAACGCCGATAGCTGTGCCCACGATCAGCCATTTGTAAAACAGCAAAAGCCCAACCTTTCGGTTGAGCCCAATGGATGCGACTAGCGAATGTCTCGCTTTGTGTAGCGGGGATGATCCGCCGCCGAGCAACTTGGTCAGGGGTAACGACGGTTTAGGACTACCGCCGAAAGCCTTCACCTATATTGCCTCGATCTGAGTCGGATGAACGTGGATAGGCACGACCCGACCCAACAGGCCGACGCTTACCACGATGCGGCCGTCATCGTCTAGCCGCTCGATGGAACCAGCGGGCCAACGTCCGAACAGGTCGCCGCAGAACGAAACTTTGTCGGCAACCCGGAAGCGGTGCGCCGTTTTTGGGTTTTCCGGCAAATTCTCGTCGCCCTCGATGCGTCGGATGATTTCGATGTCCTCATCGGTGAGGTGCGCGGGTTCGCGGTTGCCGTTGCGGACAAATCCGTAAACGCCGGGCGTCTCGTGCACCACGTCCCAAGGATTGCCGCCGGCCATGAACAGGTAGCCCGGTATGATGCTGGCCAATTGCGAGCGGCGACCGCCGCGACCGCTTGCCCGAGCGATCAGATAGTTCGGCCAGTAAATCCAGACGCTCGCCGATCGCGCCTTGACCCATTCGGCCGCCGATCGTTCCCGGTTGGCGAACGTCAGCAACGCGAACCATTTGTGCGACCGCAGGATCATCGCCAATGGCCTCGCATTCTGCGGCAGGCTTTCACCCATGCGTTATTTTGCCGTGCGCGGCCAACGACGGCGTTCCATGTGAAACGCCGCCGCCGCATCGAGTTTGCTTGGCCGTCGGGGTGCGGGGTTGCCGCGTGTTTGCCGGCGCGGCGTGCTCGACGGCGAAAACATAACCGAGCTTCCAGCGTCGCGCAATTTTCGGCCGATCAGGGTCGGCACCGGCGAAGCGTTGTCGCTCGTGTGCCGCGCCGTCCTATAGACGGCGTGCGGCTCTTCACATGAGCGCACGCTTGGGGGGTATGGGGGACAGTGGTCGCCCCCCTGTGCGGACCAGTGTGCGGAAAAAACGTCGATGTGCGGACCATGTGCGGCCCCATGTGAAACTGGACGGAACCCGGATCAAAAAAGCTTCGGTTCCGGGTCGGCGTCGGGGTGTAGCCGGGCGACATAAATGCAGGCGTTCCGCTTTGACGGTTTTTGCGCGATCGGGCCTTGCCCGGTTTTGACCTCGCCCGACTTGAGCATGGCGTGCATGGCGTCGCGGAACATTCGCATTCGGACGCGGTAGCTCGAATGCAGCGGTGTTGCTTCGGGAAGCTTGGCGAACACGCTCGGGGCAAAGTTCCGCGCGGTGGTGGCCGGCGAAACCGGAATGTCGTTGTTGTTGTGGAATTCGAGCAATTGCTTGAAAACGCCGTTGGTCGCGCGGTCGGCGGTGGCGCGATCGTAGCTTGTGGCCGGCATGATCTGGCCGGGCGCGAGCGCCAAGAGGCCGTCTTTCCACGACAATTGCAATTTGTCGCCGTGCGCCGAGTAATTCGCTTTCATGGTTTCCAGCACGCGCACGTCGGCCTCGGCCTCGCCTTCCTCGGGCCGGTAGAGGTAGAGCCGCGAGCGCACCGAATTATTCCAAGCCGTCGAGCCGCTTTGGCCGTCGCCCTCGCGCATTCCGGCGCGGCTCGGATGGGAAAGCAAGAGCGCCGCGCAATCGACGCGGACGGCGAGCCCGCGCAACAGGTTGACGCATTGCCGGGCCTGACTTCGATCGCGTTCCTCGACCACGAACATATCGGCGGCGGTATCGAAACCGATCCACACCGGCTTGATCCGCTCGGCCTCGCGCGCCACCGCCTCGAACAGCGCGGTCGGCTTGATCAATCCGCTTGGCGTGGTGATCGCCAGCGCCGACTCCTCGCCGACCAGCGTCACGATATGCAGATCGGCAAGCTCGTCGAAGCCTGCGCCGTAATGCGAGGCGATCCGGTCGAGCCGGAAATGGATTTCGGCGGCGTCGTCCTCGGCCGAGACGAGCATCACCGGGCCGGGCGTCGGCATCATGCCGAGCCAATCGCGGCCGAGCACGGTGGCGACCGCCAATTGCTGCGCGAGCAAGGTTTTGCCGACGCCACCGTCGCCCGACAACAACGTGACATTGGCCATCGGCACGAGGTTTTGCACGACCCATCGCCGGGCCGGTGCCGGCCGAACGAGGTGCACGATGTCGAGGTAGCGCAATTGCCGCGCTGGCGGCGCGTCGGTCGGCGGCGCGTCGGTCGGCGGCGCGTCGGGCGGGGCGAGCGGGAAATCGTCGACCGACCCGTTGGTGCGCGGCGCATCCAAGGCGTCGATGATGGTGCGCTCGACCACCTCGAGCCCACCGAGCGAATTGACGAGGTCGTGCCGCTCGGCCCGCTCGATGAGTTCGTCAATGATCAGCGTTCGATCGGCCCCGTTCCTGACGAAATCCGCGCCCTCGGTGATGCAATTGCGGAACACTTGCGGGCGCATATCCGGCGCGGCGAGCGCAATCATGCGTGACCATAAGCTGACGCCGTCGGCGAACCGGCCAAGCTCGGCCATGCCTTCAAGATCGGCCATTTAATTCCCTAAGCTTTGTCGAAGCACGCGATGAACTCGGCCGCGACTTGAGGCACGATCGCGTTGCCGTAGGCGCGCAGCTTAGATGCTCTGCGCTGTATCCCATGAGCCAGCGGGAATGTGCCGGGCTCAACTGGCCGGGCTTTTCCATCGACGCAGGCGAGCCATTCCGCACCAGTCCACCCATCAGCAATTCGCCCTTGCGTTTGCCGCTCCTGCTCGTCTGCCCGCCCTCCATCGCATTGGGCGTCGGCCACGCCGCGGCTGCTGCGATTGCTGGCAAGTCCGACCCCGGACCCTTCCGGTTCAATTCCTTCATCGCGCCCCGGTGTGAGCGCGCGCCCTTCTCGCCATCCGTTCCCTTGGCCGTGGGCCAAGCCGCCCACTGGATCTCGCCGCGCGGCGTCTGCCAACTCGCCAGATAAACTTGATTGGTCAGCGCGTTCGGATCGCAATCTTGTTGCGCCCGGCTGAAACTCGCGTGTCGCGAGTCTTGAGCCGTTGGCGTTCCCCACGAACCAGCATCGTTGTCGGACATGGGGCGCGCCGACGCTGCAAGCTGGCAGTACGGCCGCCCCGCAGGCGTACCCTTCGTCCTCCAGATCAGCGAAAACAGCGTCGAGCCAACCCCATCCAATCGCCGCTTCAACTTGCTCTCCAAAGACGATTGCAGGGCGGCGCTCGGCGATGAGAGAAAACCACGCAGGCCACAAGTGGCGTTCGTCATCGGCCGCCTTGCCCGCACCGGCGGCGCTAAAGGGCTGGCAGGGACAAGAGCCTGTCCAAACAGGTCGGTCGTCGGGCCATCCGGCGAGACGGAGGGCAACGGACCATCCGCCGATGCCAGCGAAGAAATGGGCTTGGACGTAGCCTCGGAGGTCGTCGGGCCGCACGTCAACGATGTTTCGTTCGTCAACGTCGCCAGCGGCGATGTGTCCGGCGGCGATGAGGTTGCGGAGCCATTGCGCGGCATAGGGGTCGACCTCGTTGTAATAAGCGGTCATGTAACCGGCCGCATCTGACGCTAAGCCTTACGAAACAACGGCAGCAATTTAACGCCCTCGCTCGGCGCGACGATCGACACCATGAAGCACCACAAGGCGAGCGCATCAGCCGAATCGTCATTGCACGGCGCAAAGCCAAGCTCGACGCATCGCCGGAACGTCGCGAGCTTGGCGTCGGCGCTCTTGATCGCATTGCTGCCGAGGAAAAACCGCCGCACGCTCGCGACCGACGCCTCGCGCACGTCGATGCCGCGATTGTACAGCGTGCCCTCGACCATCGCCGCCAAGCCCATCAGCGCGCGCACCGTGGTGGTGTTGGTGCGGCCTTCCATGACACTCGGCGCGAGCGGCGCCTCAAACACCACGAGGCGCGGGTTGTGCTGCGCGTGAAACCGATCGAGCCATTCGCGGCACCCGGCGAAATGCGCGGCCAAGCTGAAACCCCGCCGGGCGAACACGACCGAGCCGTTCTGCGGCACCTCGCCCGGCGCGCCAATCGCCCATCCGGTGCGCGTCACCGAAAGATCGAGCGCAAGGATCGGGCCGTGCAGTTTCATGGCAGCTTCCTTCGTTGCTCGGCCTTTTTGATCCGCCAATAATCCGTGTGCTCGCGATGCCAACGGCTGATCTGTTGCTTTTGCCGCGTGGCGCGACATGGCTCGCTGCAAAGCTTGTTGCGATGGCCGACGCCCGCGAACGGCGCGCCGCAAACCACGCATTTTCGGGTCGTGCGCGCTTTCATCCGCCAAGCTCCTTGCGGGTCGCGGCAAGCTCGGCCACCACCGCGCCGACCAGCGAGCCGGGCGTGCCGTCGGTGTTTTTGGTGAGGGCGCCGGCGACCACGTCGAGCGGCACGCCGTACTGCAACGCCAAGCTCAACAAGATCGCGCTATCTCTTGCCGCCGCCTCGAAATCGGCACCGATCTTGCCGCCGGAAAGGAACACCTCGCCGGGCGAGCCGTCGGCATAGAACCCGATCGTGACCCGGCAATCGACCGAGCGGAAATGCAGGCCGAACGTCTCGCAGGCGCGGCGTTGTGGCAGGGCGCGGCGGTCGGTCATTCGGCGGCCTCGCTCACCTCATTGCCCCAAGCATCCCATCCCGGCCGAGGCGGCCCGCGCCGGTTGAGTTCGATTTTTGGCAGGGTCGGGAAATATTGCTCGATCAGTTCAAGGAATTGCTCGGGCTTTGCCGAATGTTCCTTGCGGGCGATCGTCATCACCGACGCGAATTGGTCGCCCATTGCCGGCGCGGGAATGTCGCCCTTGGTGCCGACAAGCAAAAGCTCGTGGCGATTTCGAAACCAATAGCCGGTCCCGATATGAACCTTGTCCCAAACCGCATGTGACCGATAGGCAAAGCCCCAAGCCTTGAGCACCTCGATCGCAACGTCGAGCAACGGCACGGTGGCCCACAAGAACAACACGCAATCGTCGGCGGTGATGCTCGGCACGTCGCGGGCGGCGATGACCTCGGCCGGGCTTGTCGGGTAGTGATTATCGGCCGCGCGATCCATTCCGGTTTCCCGGCTGTACGGCTCGAACCGCCACTCGGGATCGGCAACAACAACGCCATATCGCTTTGTCGGCAAGTCGGCTTGCTTGCTCGCAAGCTCGCGCTCGCGCTCGGCCCGCCGCTCGGCTTTGGTGGTGGGGCTTTTTGCCCCGCTTTCCGGGGCACTTTTCCCCACGTCCCGACGAATTGTTTTGTGGTCAACGCCCAACACTTTCGCTGCCTGCCGCTGGCTCATGCCGCTTTCAATGAGCTTGGCCGCCGTCTCGCGCCGCGCGGCCACCGTCAACCGCAATCGTTCGTGTGTGGTGTGCCCGCCCTCGACGCCCCAATCGACAAGATCGCGGACGTTCGTCAGCAAGCTTCCGGCAATTTTGGTAAACGCTGCGTCGTGGTCTTTTTTCATATCGACTCCACAAGCTTCGCCAATTCCTCGCGGAAATAATTGTCAACCGCCTGCATTCGTGAAAGCACCGCCATCCCAAAATGATCGTCCAACTCGTCGGCGCATAACGTCATTGGCCCCTTAACCGAGCGGCGGCCGTAGTAAAAAATGATCCGCGCTTGCGCTGATGTTGGATGAAAGCCACGCTGTTCCGCGTAGCTCTTGAGCAGCAATTGCACGCAATGCAAATCGCGCTTGATCTGTCGGGTTTTGCCGGCGTCGTGTAGGCCAAACCCGCGTTTAATTTCATAAGCCGAAATCGTTTGCTCGACGTGGTCAAACACAACGATAAGGTCGATTTGAATCGTTCGCTTGCATTGCCCATAAGGCAACGTCGTCAACAGTGAATCGGTATAGCTTTGACCGTTGGCGATACTTTCGGCTTCCGGCGAAATGGCAAACTTGGATTCGCGCCAAACCTGAAATCGATTGCTGCCCGCGAGGCTCGCGCGTAAGGCTTCCTCGATGATGCGTCCGTGCCGCTTTTTTGCCGATTCAAAAATACTTGTCCGAACCGAATCCTTTTCGCCGAGCAATGGATCGGTCCTGAAATTTGCAACGCGCAATCTCAGCACTTGTTGATCGACAAACGGCCGCATTGCGCCCATGAAATTCATCAGGTCCGCGCCGTTGAGAACGGCCTGCAATGCGGAAATGTCCGTCATCGCTCATGCTTCCGGCTGCGGTTGTTGCTCGCCGTTGTCGCGGACGCGGGCCATGCGATGTTCGAACAGCGGCAGATCGGCGGCGTCGCCGAATGCTTCCGCAAGCATTTGCACCGTCTCGCGCTGGTCTTGCTCAAGATCGGCCAGCACCTTGCGCGCCGCCTCAAGCTTCACCCGCGCGGTGACGAACTTGCGCAATTCCTTTTTCGGAACGCCGCGCCCGTCGGCCTCGTCGTACACCGCGCCGATGCGGTCGCGAATGTCGCGGCAGCGTTTCATGTAAACGCCGCGCTCGTGATCGAGGTCGGAAAAGTAACCCTCGATCTTGTAAACCAGGTTTTGCACGACTTCGGTGTTAAAGCCGTTCGGAATGTCGCTTGCGTCTCGGGCCATCAGGCGCGCTCCCGGTTGCGTGGATAAAGATCGGGCCGGATTCGGTGGCGCGGGATTTTGAGCAACGTTTCAAGCGGCATGACGTATTCCGCCGGCACGCGCTTCCATCGCCACACCGCCGGCCGCGAAATGCCAAGCTCGCGGGCGAGCCGCGCCGCCGTGCCGCGCTCGCGCCGAACCAATTTCAACACCGGATCGAAATCCCGCACGTCCGGCGGGCGGCGACCGTCTCGCGCCATAGCTGCCTCGCGTAATTTTTTGTGACGTGCCGACGTTGTTACGGTTTCACAATACCGTCAACGGTGGCGAGACAACCGGGAACAAGCTGGAACAACAAAGTCTGTAAAAAACAAATGCAGACAAAAAAATTTCGCGATGCGAAGCGTATGGTGTAGCGCGAACCGTAACGTTGTGTTTCTAATTATGGGCGCCGCGCGGTGTGCGGCCCCGGTGCCGACCAATCACGCGAACGCTTTGGTCCAGCCGGGGCCGCCTCCCACGCCCGCCACCAACAATCCCACCGGGGAATTCCCCCATCGACGTTCGTTGTGCGCGCGTTCTGCGCGAACGGGTAAGCCATGTCGACGGTCGAGCGTATCAATCTCTCCCAATTGACCCGCGAGCAACAAAACGAATTGGCGCGCGGCTATGTGACCGGCACCGGCATTTCGGCAACGCCGCTGGTGAACTGCAACCGCTTCAAAACGCCCTTACGATTTTACCACGAGTTCATCGGCGACCTCGATTTGCCGCCGCAAAAAGAAACCGGCGCGATGATCCGGGGCCGCTTTTTCGAGCCGGCGGTCGGCGTCGCGCTGGTCGAGGCGCGGCCCGACTTACGGATTGAAAAGGCTAACGTTTTCCTCTGCGACAAGGCACGCCGGTTCGGCGGTCGGCCGGATTATTTCCTGCACGGCGACAAGCGCGGCATCGGCATCGGCGAGTTCAAGACCGCAAAGCCGTCGGTCTGGCAGCGGCTTTATGGCGAGCCCGGCGTGGCGCCGCTCGACGTGGTGGCGCAGACGCTTTGGTATGCAATGCTGGCCGAGGCGGCTTATGGCCTGATCGCCGCGCTCAATTGCGATCCTGATGCCCCCGCGCTCGCGATTGTCGAGGTGCCGCGCCATCCGGCGGCCGAGGCGAGGCTGATTAGGGCCGCCGAGGATTTCCTTGAGCACGTCGACAAGCGGCGCGAGCCGTCGGCCACCTATGGCCCCGACCGCGAATTGCTTAACGCGATTTATCCACGCGAGCAAAAGGGCGCGTCGATCGACCTTGGCCACGACAACGAATTGATAGCGGCGCTGCACGAGCGCGCCGAATTGAAAGACCGGATCAAGCGGGCCGAGACGCGCTGCGACGAAATCGAAACGCTCGTCAAAGACAAGATGCGCGAGGCTTCGCGCATCGACGGCCTCGATGAGTTCAAGGTCACTTGGAAACTCGAGCATCGCAACGAATACACCGTCGCGGCTCGCGACACGCGCGTTCTGCGGATTCTCGATCGTCGCGACGCATAAAGGGAAAGGGATCAAAATGAACGACGCGCCGAACCCGCATCCGCTCACCGTCATTTCGAAACAACTCGATGACCGCACCGTGACCTATGCCAAGTCGTTGCCGGCGCATTATCCGGTCGAGCGTTTCAAGCGCGACATTATTTCGGCGCTCGCCAGCAATCCCGACTTGGTCACTTGTGACCGGGCAAGCCTTTTCAATTCGGTGAACCGCATGGCCGGCATTGGCTTGCGGGTCGACGGCCGCCAAGCCGCGCTCGTGCCGTTCCGTGATCGCGATCGCGGCATGATCGCGGTGCCGATGATCATGGTGGCGGGCTGGCTCACTTTGTTCCGCAACAGCGGGCAATTCAAGCAAGTCGCGGTCGAGGTCGTGCGCATCGGCGACGAATTCGATTATTTCATCGACAACGACGGGCCGCACGTCGTTCACCGCCCCGCCGGCAGCGACAAGCCATTGAGCAAGGCTTATGCGCTCGCCATTACCAAGGACGGCGGCGTTTTCATTGAGGTGATGACGGCGGCGCAAATCGAGAAGCGCCGCAACGTGAGCCGCGCCAAGGATGGACCGATGTGGCGCGGTTGGTATGACGAGGCGGCCAAAAAGACCGTGTTGCGTTCATTGCTCAAGCTCGTGCCGTTGTCGTCCGACGATCTCGATCGGCTCGACCGCGTCGACGACGACGAGACGACATTCGAATCCGCGCCTTTGCCGCCCGAGCCGACCGAGCCGCGCAAAAAGTTAAGCGTTGCGTCGGCATTGGACAAGCTCGGCGGCGAAGCTCCGGGCGACGTGGTCGACGTTGAGGCGTCACCTACACCCCCGACGGAAACGTCGGCCGCGTCCCCGGAGTCCGATTCCAAGGAACCAGCACCGGATTTGCTCTCCGATCACGTTCGCCGGCGCGCGACTATGCTCGCCGCGGCGCAAGAGCGCGGCAAACAGGCTCGGGTCGAGGGTTTGCACAAGCGCGCGCTGCCGCCGGAATACCGCGAGGCCGGGCGCGAGGCCGAGGCCGAGGCGTGGCGCAAGGGATGGGACTCGTAATGGCGCGACGGCTTGCCAGCGTAACCGACGCGCTCGCTTACGGCCGCAAGCTGTGCGGCGGCAAGTTCAGCCGCGTCACGCTTTACCGGTTGCTGCGACAAAAGCGGATCGTCGGTTATGCGCACCTCAACCGCACCACCTTGATCGACCTCGACAGCATCGATCGCTATGTCAAATCGCTGCCGCTGGTCGATCTTACGGAGGAACGCAAATGAGTGACGACATAAACCACGCAATCGCATTGCCCGAGTCGCGCAAGGCGGCGGTGACCCAGGCGGCCGCGTATTATCAAGAGGTGCATCAGAAAAACGAGGAACTCGACGCCGAGGTGGCGCGACTCAAGGTCGAGCTTGCCGGCTACAAGGTCACCGTCGAGGTGTTGCAAGCGCAATTGAACGATGCCGAGTCCAAGGTCGCGACCGCAATGGCGACGGTCGACCAGCACAAGGCGGCACGGCTCGAATTCGAAGCGCTGTTCGTGTCGTGCCAAGCGCTGTTTCGCACGTTCAAGATTCCGAATGCGCCGACGGTGCGCGAGCTTCAAGAGCAAGCCGACGGGGTCGACCGATGAAAGCGACCATCGAGGTCAAAGACCGCCGCGAGGCCGAGGATATTCGGAACGGCCTTGCCGACCCGACCACGCGCGCCTTTGTTGTCGTCATGGGCGCGCTTTCGACCTTGTCGAGCGACCGCGCCAAAAAGCGCGTGTTGCAATTCGTCACCGACTATTTCGACGAGGAACAGGAAAAAACCTGATGCGGTGGCTCGCGCTCGCGGCGTTGCTGCTTTCGGCGACGTTCGCGCAAGCCGCCGAACCGAAATGCCGAACGCTGCGGGAGGCCCGCGCCATGTGGCCCGGTGTTTATTTGAGTTGGTACCGCGACAAAGAACGGCGGCGGTGCTGGTCCAATTCGCGCGGCCGGAACACCGCGCGAGTCGTTCGCATTCGGGAGGGCGTGCGCGCGATGGGAACCGAACCGGCACCGCCGCCACCGTCGATGATGCCGCTTTCGGCGGCGGCGATAGACTTGCTCGCCGAGCTTATGCGCAAGCCGCCCGAGCCGCCGCCATTTCCCGACGTGTCGGCTTGGGACGCCTGGATTGCCAAGATCGAGGCGGCCGAGCCGGCCCCGATCTATTCGACGTTCGCCGGCGAGCCGCCCGACGAATGGCCGCTCGACGAGCGCCCGCCAGGTTTGGCGCGAATTTGGTTGCTCGCGGCCACCTTGGCGGCGGCGGTCGCGGTGTTCGTCGGCTTGTGGCAGCGGAGGGCTTGGTAATGACGCGACTCGAAGAAATCAAATTCCGTGCTCTTTTGGTCGTGCTCGACGCAATCGACACCGTGTTGCGCGAGGAATTGCAAATCAATCGGAAAACATGGGTGCTGGACAAACACTTGCCGGATTTCCTGCCGGCGCTCGACCGAACAATCGAGGCCGCAATGCGCGAAGTTTACGACCTAATGCCCGAGGCAATCGCCCAACAGATAGAAACCGCATGAGCAAACAGGGAGTCACGCCATGACCATCGACGCGCTCAGTATGGAACGTTCCCGCGATTTGCAGACCGAACTTGGCGCGATGCTCGATCGGTTTCACGTCGCCGGCCTGTCGCCGCAATCGATCCTCGAGGTGTTGGCGTGCGAGTCCGAACTCTGGAATATGCGTTTCGCGCGCGACGGCCAGAAATCGGCGCAAATCAAAATAGCGCACGAGCGCGAGCAAGCATGAAATTCGAACGGTTGCCGCCGCTTGGCCCGTTGCAAACATGGCGGGCGGCGTCCGACGGCTTTTCGTTCGTGATCTGCCACGAACCGCTGTCCCTCGGGCCGCAACATCAGGGCTATACCGCGACGTGGAAAAGCCGCGCGCACGACATTCGGCCGGCGTTGCCCGGCCTCGGCGGCACTCAGCCGGCCAACAGAATCGACGGCGGCCCGTGGCGCACGTTCGCCGAGGCGGAAGCGGCGTGCGAAGCGACGTTGCGGCACTTGCGGAAGCGGCAATGAAAACGTTCACCGCGCAACAAAAGCTTGAGGCCGTGCAACGCGAACTCAATTATCGCCAGCGGGTTTATGCGCGCCGGATCGCCGAGGGTACGATGACGCTCAAAAAGGCCGATTACGAATGCGACGTGATGCGCGCCATCGCCGCCGACTACGCCAAGCTCGCCGACAAGGAACGGCTGTTGTGATTAACCTCATGGGCTTCCTACTCGGCATTGCGCTTGCGCTCTATCTTTGCGGCGCGGCGTGAACGGCCAGAAGAGGTGTTCACATGAGCGACGATCTGATCGCGCGGCTTGAAATCGCCACGACGCCGGATCGCGTGCTCGACGCAATGATCGACGAGCGCTCGCTCGGCGGGATCAAGCGCGCGCTGCCGTATGTGCCGTACTACACCGCGCTGATGGATCACGCGGTCCAGGCCGTGCCGCAAGGTCGCGAATGGGAGATCGGCTCAGCCCAGCTCATCGGCATCTATTGGGCCGCCGTCATCAATCCGCACTTTGAGCACAAGGGGCAAGGCAAAACGCCCGCGATCGCGCTCTGCATCGCTGCGATGAAGGCCCGCAACGAGAGGAGCAAGCAGTGACTCTCCGACTGCCAACGCGACGCGGATTCCTGGCGGGGCTCGGCCTGCTGATCGGCGCGCCAGGCCGACCGGAACACAGGCCGAATACCCGGAGAGATCGACTGGGGCGAGAAGGAGCACAACAAATGATCACGCATCGGTACTACCGGTCCATTGATGGAGTGATGTTTTACAATCGGCCAACGGATTTTCCGATCCGAACCTGTATCGGTTGGTCTGAAACATAAACCGCCGGAAAATGAAATTCCACTCCGCGCAAATCTAGTTCAAAAAATAAATCGGTTGATGTTTGCGCGCCGACGAAAAATTTGCGCTAGGGTCAATCAAACCGCCGACGAAACGTTGGGCGGCAAACTTTCCAGAATGGAGGCACTCAAGTGAGGCGTATCATCCTATTTGCCGTTGCGGTGGCCGCGATCGTCGGCGCACCGGCGGCGCGGGCCGACGTGGTCCTCGGCGGTCTGAATTGGACCTTTAGCGGTGCCGATAATCTGAGCTTGCAGGCGGTCGTGCCGTCTGGAAACCAACCGCAAAACATTCAATGCGTCATCTGCGGCGATAATCAGCCGCAGCAAAGCCCGACGTTCGGCTATACGAACTTTCAAAACCAGGGCAATGCCAACACGTTGACCTATTTTTCGACCAACGTGTCAGGCGGCGGCAACCCTGGTTTCGACACGCTCGGCATCCCCTATGACGGCTCGTTCCTGCGCAGTTTCTTGATTGCCTCGGGTGATCCGTCGCTGACGTTTTCGATCGGCATCGACGTGAACGACAACAACACCGCGCAAACGCTTAACAGTTTCTTTCTGTTGAACGTCACGACGCATACCGTGTTGTCGGCATTCACGACGCCGACGGCGTTGCCGAACGTCAACAACGGCACCGGGTTTCCTGATTTCACCCTGACGGGGTTCAACATCAATGTCGGGTCGGACATTCATGCTGGCGATCAATTGGCGTTCTTTGCGCGGATCACCAACGCAAGCGACGGCCCCGATAGCTTCTTTCTGATTCCCGCAGCGGTGCCCGGCCCGATCGTCGGCGCCGGCCTGCCCGGTCTGATCGTGGCGTGCTTTGCCATGATCGGCCTTGCATGGCGGCGGCGGCGCGCGGCCACCGTCTAGATGCCTAAAACAAAACGGGCGGCCCTTGTTCGGGGCCGCCCGTTTCCTTTTGTGCTGTCGGCGGGGTGCTAGCGCCGTGCCGGCTGCATACCGCGCCGCCGGGCAAGCCACCATCCGGCCAGCAACGCGACAAGCCCCGGCAGGCCCGCGCCGATGACCGGGCCGGGCACCGAAAGGTTCGGCCCGGTGATGCCATCGACGATGATCTCGAACGTCGTCGGATAGAAAAAGCCGTTGAGGCCGTGAAACAAGAATCCGCCGCCGAGGCCGAACGGCGCCGACAGGTTGTCGGTGATCGGGTCAACCGTGTAGCTGAACGAGGTCAGCCCCGGAAACGTGATGTGCGTCGGCGTGGTGGTCACGTAGGTGTTCATCGACAGACCATCGGCGAGGCCGCCGAGGTTCACCGTAACGCCCGCATAAATCTGATGGGGATCGACAAAGATCAGGTCGCTCAGCCCGTGGCCATAGCTGATGCTGGCGCCGTTGATCGTCAGCGTGCCGGCTTGCAACACCGCGTTGTTGAACGTCCAACTGACGTGAAAGGCGTCGCCGCTCAACGTGTGCCCGGCCTGACCGAACACGCCGGTGGTGTCGACCAGCGGCACCGCCTGCCAGCCGAACGTCTCGACGAACGTATAGCCGGCGATCGTGCCGTCGACGTTGACGACGGTGTCGGCTCGAGCCGCCGAGGTCGTCGCCAGCAAGGCCGCCGCAAATATCAAAGCTCGCTTCATGGTTGATGCTCCCGTTGTTGTTTTCATTGTCGTCCTTCCAATTCTTTATGGATAGCCCGCCAAGCCGCCACGCCCTCGGCGCATTCCTTGGCGGTGTTGTATTTCAACCGCACGCATTCGTCGGGCGACACGCCCACTTGTTGCAAAACGCTCGGCGACTCGCGGCGCACCACAACGAACAACAGCACGACGGCGAGGCCGACGATTAACAGGAACGCTTTCATCGCGCCACCGCCTTCATCGGAACCACCTTGCCGGTGCGCTTGCGCATCGGCCCGGCGTCGAGCGTCGCGGCGCGCATTTTGCGCCGCGTTTCGCCAAGGATTTGCTTGGCGTAATGGTCGTTGATGATCTTTGCCGAGGTGTCATAGGTCTTGGCGATCGACAGAAGGTCGACGTTGTTGGCGGCGACTTGCGCGGTGATAGCGGTGTGTCGCAGGGAATACATGGTCGGGCCGTAGCGGCCGACCTCGCGGCCCTTGGTGCGGCCCTCGACGCGCTTGGCGAAACCGAGCGCGACCATGATCTTGCGAAACCCGTTGATGTGATCGTCGTCGCCGGCCGACCAGCGATGGCCCTTCGGGTTGAGCAACAGCGGCTCGTTGCGCGCCCGGCCGGCGATCGACGCGCGCAGGCGGCGGGCAAAGTCGAGCGGCAGCGAAACCGGCGTGCGCACCCGTTCCTTTTTCTTGCCCTTGCGCGACGCCATGACGTTGAGGAACGGGTCGGTCGGATCGTCGTCCTCGAAATGCTCGACGTTAAGCTCGGCAAGCTGCGACGGCCGCACGCCGAGCGCGTTGGCCTCGACCCAAAGCCCGAACCGCTCGCCCTGATCATAGGCCGCCTGGATGATGGCGACCGCCTCGCGTTGCTTGAACGGCTTGCGGTTGACGCTCGCGGTGTGCGGCAAATCGGTGAGGCCGTAGCGCCACGCGTTGCCATTGGTGATGCGCTTGTGATCCTTGCGGGCCGCGAGGTTGAGCGCGGCCTTTAATCCGCGCATGACGCGGTTGACCGCAGCACCGGTGACGCCGCGATGGGAGCGCACCCAATCGCGCCACCGCCGCCAATCGTCCTCGGTGGTGTCCTGCACCGGCTTGGACAACAGATTGATGCGGGTCGCGTCGCGATAGGCGGCGAGGTGGTTGGCCGGTTGCGTGGCGTTCCAGATCGCGCCGCCCCGGCTCAACAGGTCGCCCTTGTATTGGTAGAGCGCCTCGACCACCGTGATCGGTTCGAAGCCTGCGAGCTTGGTCGCGTCGCCGCCGTGTTTGGCGTAATCGCGGGCGCGGGCGAACGCCTGCGAATAGCTCAACACCGTTTCGCCGTTGGCCTGCGCGTAATCGTCGGCGATGGCGAGCCGCTTGCGCGTATTGGTGCCGTCGCCGTTTGACCAGCGGACATGCCACATGCCGGCTTTGTTTTTCTTGCGCGATGGTTGGTAGCCGACGGCGAGGCCGACCGAGACGTTGACGAAATGCGGCTTGCCGAGCTTGCGCATGTCGACTCGCGCCCTGCGCGATGCGAGGTCGACCGATTTCCCGAACTCAAGCTTGAGCGGTGTGTCGGACATTGTCGATGCTTCCTGTTTTGTTATCGGAACATTCCGTTGAGGTGATGCAATTCGAATTCTGGCGTCGACTTGCCCGCGCGATATTGGCCGATCAATCCATCGGGCGCGCGCATTTCAATCAAATGGCCGGGCATCCTTTCCGACAAGGCAATCGCAAAAACTCGCGCGTGCCACTGTTCGGAAAATCGCGCGACGTGGTCGTCGGGGCAGCTAACGAGGAATTTGGTGCGTCTGGTCATTTGAAAAAGAGTCCCGTTTTAGTCACGCCTCGCCCGATTGGATGCGGCGCGTGTGATTTCAATAACGTAGCTACGGGTTACGGTTTCGCCAAGAAAAATCGGCGTTTCAGGTTGTTCGTGTTTGTTTTTTCTGGTTCACGATTGTCGAATTGTCGCTCATGTTGGGCAACGCGTGCCTTTGAAATCATTGCGTTTTTGGCAAAAGTGTCACGGAAAAGGCACGCATGGCCCGGTTTCCGCCGCCGACGCCCGGCCGTTCACTACATTTTGATGACACGTTGGCCCCAGGGCTAACTTGCGGGGAGCCAGACCGCCCCGGTAGCGTAACCTACCGACACGCATTGAATCCGGTGGCGGTGGTTCGATGTCCAACAAGCGCACGCCCAAGCAAGTTAGCTTCGACAAGATCGAGGGCGCTTGGCTCGCGCATTGGCGGAAGCTCGCCGGCAAGTCGCAAGAGGCGTTGGCCGGCCGGGTCGGCGTTTCGCTTCGCACGTTGCAGCAATGGGAAAACGGCCGCGTCCACATGCGCAACGATCGCGTGATCGCGCTCAAGAACGCGCTCGGTGTAGAGTTCACCGACATTCGCCGCATCAACGGCGGCCGAACCATGCCGCCACCGACAGCGTGACAAATGAATATCGATCCGTCGAAGCCGAACCAACAGTTGACGATCAGACCGGGGCTTGGTGGCGGCACGTCGCTGTCGATGCAGCGTCGGATGTTTGATGCCCGTTTCGCCACTCGCTACTTCGTCGGCAATGGCTTGGATATCGGTGGCGGTGCTGACTCGCTCGGGCTTTTTGTCGAATTGTTTCCTTTAATCAAGAACGTCGTGAACTACGACAAGGGGCAGGGCAACGCGCAATTTCTCGACAACGTCGCTGACGGGTCGTTTGATTTCGTGTTTTCGAGTCACTGTCTTGAACACATGCGCGACCCCGCCGAGGCGCTGTCCAACTGGATCAGGGTAGTGAAGCCGGGCGGTCATCTGGTGATCGCGGTGCCAGATGAAGGCATAAAAAAGCCCCGCCGGTGAAGGCGGGGCCAAGGAAGCATCAACGGTCTGAGCTTAGATCACGGCGGCCAGATCAGCAATGAGGTGGCGTGATGGACGAAATAGATCGGCCCGAATACTCGGTGGCGCAATTCTTTCCGAACGATGAGCACGAATATCTATGCCGCTTTGTCCCGTTTGCCGAGGCTTGGCGCACGTTCGATCGCATGACGAAAACGCTCGGCGCGCGGCTTGGCACGACGACGCGGGTCATCATCACCGACGGCGGCGATTGCACTTGCGTCGAGTGGAAATTCGGCGAGGGCCTCGCTTACCCGACGCGGGAAATGCTAGAGGCTTGGAATCGGAAGTCTAGCGTTCACGAATGATGGGCGGCGGTGCCGGTGGATACGGCGGCAACGGCGGCACCTGAGACTCCCGCTGCCCCGTCGTGAAACCCGATGACCCGAACGGTCGGAATGCCGAGCAACAGCGCGACCAGCATGTAAAGCGCGATCAGCGCGACCACGACCATGAACGCCTTTTGCACATTGGCGGGAACCGCTAGGCCCATCCAGCCACAAAACCAAAGAATGACGGCCCCGACCAGCAACAGAACGGCGACGACGATCGCGACGTTGATGATGCCGAGCAAGATTGCGCCGAGATTCATGTGCGACCTCCCATTGTCTCACCGGACGGCGCGCCAACCCCATGTCGACGCGCCGCCCGATGCCTCCGATTAAGCCGGAATGTAGTATGCGACTACGAACATCAGCGCGAGCAAGAGAAGCCCGAGCGCGAGCAGCAAAAACCGCACCTCGCCGTTGGTCACATTAAGTCGCCGGTCAACAGCGCGTCGACGATGGTTTCGATTTGCTGGAATAACAAATCAGCGTTCGGCCGCAATTCCGCTTCCCGACGATTGATCGGCCCCCAATGCTGACGCAAATTGCGCAAGCCGATCGCGGCGCATTCCACCGCGAAGGTTGGGATATGTTTTTGCATTTCCTGAAAAACGTAGCCGTTGCCGCTCCCGTAGTTTTTCCATTCGCTAGATGTGCACGATACGCCCTCCGACCACACGTCGAGGTAGCCTTGCGGGGCCTCTATGATCGGATCGGCATAGCTTTTTTCCAGATTGTACTGATCAAACAGGTTGATGAAATCGGTGCAGCAATTGTGCGCATTCCATGACGTTTGAAATAGCCCGGCCTCGCAAGTATTGGAATCCGTGTTGTTGGCCGACTGATCGCGGCCGCAGCAATGCTCGCCCGACGACTCGCGCATCCCGAGTCCCGTGATCAGCACATAAAGATGGCGCAGCGTGTCGGCCCCGTTTTTGTCGTTGCTCATGCCGAGCGAGCGGAACGCTTGGCTGTACCAAGCCAGCGCATCGACGCCATCATCGTGAGTGTCGGCCTTCGCCATTTCCCAGGCGATCGGATCGCCGAGCTTGAGTCGTGCATAGGCTTGGCCGTAGGCCAACGCCATGCCCTTGATATATCCCGGCGGCGCGCGCCCTCGGTCGTTCCAACTATATTGGGCAACCGGGCTGGCCTCGGCACAATCGCAAATTTCACTGATGGTCGCCGGCAGAAACGGCGGCGGGATCGGCGGCGGATAGGGTGTGAGGTCGTATTCCATGTCCAGCGCCGCCCAAGTCTGCGGGCCGACCTCGCCATCGATCGTCAGGCCGCTGTCGCGCTGAAAATCCTCGACGGCCTTCTTTGTCATGTTTCCGAAATCGCCGTCGACGGTGACGTTCAACACCTCTTGGACCTCGCGGACGTTGTGACCGTAGGCCCCTGTCGCGAGGGAAGGCCGGCGATCGGCGTCAGATACGAATTCAGGATCGGGCGGCGGTTTGGGCTTTTCGACAACCTCGGGCGGGCGGATTGCGCCGAGCGCTTGGCCGGAAATGGTGCTCGCGATTGTCTGGCACAATTGCTCGAAATTTGCCCGATACAAATCCGCATCCGTCTGCGAATCGACGAAACAGGTTTCGATCAGGATTGCCGGCTCCGACGTGTGATTGAGAAAATAAAGGTCGGTCCTTTTTTTGGGGCCTCGGTTGATGAACCCGCCGGCCTTGGCCATCGCCGCGGCAACGTCGCCGGCAAGCTCGTTCTGCGTCAGATAAAGGCATTCGACGCCCATCGGTTTTTGCGTGGTTTGATAGGCATTGAAATGCACCGACACGTCGAGCGCCCGCACTTGATGGTTGTGATAATTAACGATCCGCTCAAGGTTTTCGTTTTGGCTGTGGCTGGTGTCGTCGTGATAAGCCTTAACTTCAACCTCAGCGCCGTCGAGAATTTGCGCCACCCTATCGACCACCTTGCGAGCCTCGTTGACCTCGTCCAAAACACCGGCCGCGCCTCTGACATATTTGCCATGGCCGGACGAAATCACGATGCTGTTATAACCCATCGGGCCAAGCTCCTAGTTTGGTCAGCATGGCGGCGGATTCCATTTTTGGGCATCGTCTTTGGCGCGCAGATAGGCGGCGATGCCGAGCCGCATTCCGTTTTGCGCCCGCGCCGGTTGGCCCTTGTGATCCTTCATCCAATTGCCGAACAGGTTTTGAACGTGGCCCTTGAACGCGGCATCGACCGCCTCGATCGACATGGCGCGGATATTCTCGCGCGCCACCTCGTCCATGCAGATGCTCGGGAACACCTCGGTCGGCTGCGCCTGTGGCTCGGTGCAGCCGGCGAGCAACGGCGCGGCAAGCAAGGCCGCGAATTTCATTAGTCCAGCCCGCCGGCCGAGCCGCGCGTCACGGCGGCGAGGTTCGGCCCGCCCATCTTGGCGCCGCCGGATTGCAAATTGTAATTGTTGGTTGCGACCGTCGAGAACCCGGCCCCGGTGTCGCAGTAAACGCCGATCAACACGCCGTTGAACGTGTTGGCACTGATCAGGTTGCCGGTGCCGCCAAATGTGACTCCAATGTGCCCGGTGCCGGCGACGCAATCGATGCTATTGCCGACAATCGTGCTCGAGGTTGCCGGCCCGAGGTGAATCGCCTCTTGATTGCTCAACGCGCCGAGCGGGCCACCGTCGCCCAATATGAACAGGTTGCCGGTAAGCAAAATTTCCACGCCCTTCAAGTTGAAAATCGCCGGTGAAATCTTGCAATCGAAGCAACAGCCGGAGACGTTCAATTGGTTTTGGCCGCTGCCGGTGTTCGGGCAATAGATGCCGCAACCGGTCTGGAAATTGGTTTGGAAAACGGTGACGCCTTGCCCGGCGCTGTACCATTCAATGCCGTTGCCGAGCGAATTGAAATGACAGCCGGTCAGATCGTTATAGATCGACGCCAGAAAGCTCCCGACGTTGTCGCCCGAGACTCGCAAGCCGGTGCCGTTGTTGAAATCGCCCGGCTTGCCCGACCAATTGCAGCCCCACCATGAGTTAGCGCAAACGTTGTTGACGATTTGCCCAAATTGAAAATACGGGCCTTCGGCACCCTCGTTTTTGCCGACAAATGTCAAGCGCTGGTAGGTGTTGCGCTGAAAGTCGGCGGCGGTGGCGGTGGTGGTGACGTTGAGCCCGCAATAGGTGTTCACCACCATCGCCATGAACGTGATGCCCTCGCAATGAAACGAGTGCCGGTTGTTTGCCATGTTGACGTTCAATGCCGCGAGCGTGGTCGAGGCGCTGCGGAATTGCGTGGCGCCGGGGCCGTCGCCAACCACGCGGATCGCGTACTCGGTGCTGGCGGCGGCGCCGGTCGGATAGTTCAATGCCGCGCCCTCGCACTTGTAGATGCCTTTTGGAAAATACAGCACGCCGCCGCGCGTGCCGGCGAGCGCCGCCATCATGCTCGGGATCACCGACGTGGCGATATTGACGCTGCCGTCGGCGACGGCGCCGTGATCCATCGCGTTGATCCAGCCGCCAAGCGCGCCAGACGGGCCGGGCACGCCTTGCGGCCCCTGCGTTTCGATCCACGGACCCCATGAGCCGTCGGGCAATTGAAAACGAATCTGCGTCCCGAGCACGTCATGCAGCGGCACCGGACCCATTGGCCCGGCAGGACCCCGCGGCGGCAGCGGCGGGAACGGAAACGACCGTTGTGGCGAAAGCGGCGTGATGGTCATGCGGGACGGCTTTCAAGCTGCGCCTTGAGCGCGTCGATTTCGCGCCACATGGCTTGCATCGCGGCAATCAATTGCGGCACCGCCGACGGGTAGGCAATCATCCAGGGCGGATCGGGCGCGTCGGTGGCGAGCGCCTTCGGCCGCGTCGCCGGCGGCGGCGTCACTATCTCGGGCATGTGCTTGACGGCCTGTTGCGCGACAAGGCCGACTTGCTTTTGGTTTGGGTCACCGCCGCGCGCGCTGTATTGCACGACCTGTAAACCCATGATCCGCGATTTGATGTCGAACCCGAGAAGCTCGACCACCGGCGTGATGTTTTCCTTGCTGCGCTCGTCGCTCGTGGTGTTGTATGTGATGCCTGAGCCGCTGCCGACGATGCTGCCGAGCGTGGCACCGTCGTCGCGCAAAAAGATCGAATAGATGCCGGTGCCGCCCGAGGTGTTGTCGTGCACCGAAAGCCCGGCCACGCTGCCCGCGCTATACCATCGCGTGGTGTTGGCGCCGCCCCAACCCGGCGCGCCGCCGGCCTGAATGTAAACCTGCCCGGTGTTGGCGTTGCTTTCGTTGGCGAACACCTGTTGCACGCCGCGAACCGCGTTGCTGACGACCAGATTGTGATTCAAGAAAAACGCGCTGGCGTCGAAATAGAGCGCCGCGCCGGCGTTGCCGAGGATCAGCGCGCCGGTGGTCGGTCCAGACGAGCGCGAAATCGTGATGTCGCCGGTTGCGGTGTCGCCGGCCTTGTTGAGCTTGGCGGTGATTTGGCCAGAGAGCGAGCTTTGCAGCGCGGCGTCGGCGGCGTCGACGTAGTCCTTGCGCACCGCGTTGGCCGCGCCGGGGCCGGTCGGCAATTGCAGATGGCCGATCATTGCGTCGCCTTCCCGCGACACGAAATTGAGCCGCGTGCGAAACGCCAATTGCTCGGTCGAATTGTCGGCGTTGAGGTGGGTCGGGTCGACGCTACTCGGGCCGACGCCCGGCACGGCGGCAATCGCCGCGTTCATTTCCACGGTTGTCGAATACGGATCGAGCGCCAGCGCAATCGCGGTATCCATTTGCGACGTGCTCACGTCGCCGGGATCGCCCTTCGGTCCCTTGGTCACGCCGCCCGCTGCGGTTTCGCTTTTAAGGTAGGTCATAGGTCTTGCCCTGTAGAAACTCGATGCTGCCAACCATGATGACGACCCGCTCGCCGCTCACCGTGGTTCGGGCGTCGAACACATAGACGCCGCGCAAATCCGTCACGTCGGCCTCGGGCGCGTGGATCGCGACCGTGCCGGTTGTTGCGTCCGCAATGGTGATCGACGGCTCGAGCGCGACCTCGGGATGGTCGTCGTCGGTGCGAACTTGCATTTGCGGATCGCTGTGGCCGGTCAGGTCGACGTTCAATTGCAAGGTGATTTCGAACACCTCGTTGTTGCCGCTCACGATCTCGAAGCTTGCCGGTCGCATCAAAGCACCGTTCCGGCGTTGATGTTGAACGGGCCGCGCCAGATTTCCTCACGGCCGGACCCGTCAAGCAAGTCGAACACATGCACCCAATTGCCGATCGGCAACGTGATGATGGTGATTTTCGGCAAGTGAAACGAGAACCCGCCGACCAGCGGCGCGTCGATCGTAATGCCGCCGGGGCCGCCGCCGACCGACGACAGCACATGGATCGGCGTGGCGTAATTGTAAACCGGCAGAATCGTCAATTCGAGATTCCGCCCGGTGAGGTCGCGCGGGCGCGTGCCATCGAGCGGCAGAAACAAGGCGTCGCTCCAATCGGCGTCGTGGAATATGTCGACGCGCACCAGCATCGGCATATTGAGGCTCGGAATCTTCATGCGACCGCAACCTCGTCAAAGTTCAGCGACACTTGCCCCGAACGGCCGAGCGCCATCGCCTTCATTGCGTCTTGGCCCTCGGCGTCGTCGGCCAAGCGCATTTCGCAGCGCGGCGAGGTGAAGTTGACCGGCGCATTGACCGCGACCACCTCGCGCGCCCACGGCCAGAACGTGACGCCGTAAACCCCGCCGCCGATGACGGTCACGTCGTCGATCGAATAGAGCCGATTGGCGAGCGAGAACCGCTGGCCGGCAACCGGCGCGCCGCCCTTGGTGACGTGGATTTGCGCGGCGGTGGCGTTGAGCGCGACATTCGATGCAAGCTCGGCGATGATCAGCGCGTCGACCAAGCCCGGCGCGTCGGCGAACACCGTGTTGTCGAGCTTGCGCTTGCGGGCGCGCGCCAGGTTGTTCGGCAGGCCGGTGACCGGGTCGATCTCCCACGGCTTTGACGAGGTGTCGAACGCCGGCAACGCGACGCTGTTGGCGCGCCCGCGCAATTGCGACAGGAACGCCCGCATCGTGGTGACGCTCGCGGGGTTGCGCATGTAGAACGCAAAGCTTGCCGCCCATCGGTCGTGCAATTGCGGTTGCACCTGTTCGAACCCCGACAGCGATTGGCCGCCCGAGAGCGAGCGCACCGACGGCGCGAACCCGCCGTTGAACGGTTTAAGCGACGGCGGCCAAGCGATCATTGTCAAATGCCAAGCTCGCCAATTCGACCGGGATGGGCGGCGGCGCACCGGCCTCGCCCGCCGTCCAATCGAACGCGGTTTGATCGAGCGATGAAATGCCGATGGTGCAGCGGATGCCCGATTCGCCGACGATGGCCTGAAACGAATCCGGCACGATTTCAAAGGTTTCGTTCACGAGGTTGAGCCCGCCCTCGCTGATGGTGACATGCACGAACCGCTCATTGATGCACGCGAGCCCCGCCATGTCGGTTGCAATGGTGCCCTGCCATCGCGGATTGAATCGCGCGTGCGCCAGTTTCATCAGCCGGCGCGCTTGGCTGTGGCTCTGCACCCACGGCAACGCGATCGCTTTGGTCAACACCGTGCCGCGCTCGGTGATGTCGCCCTCGTCGCGCCACGGTTGCGCGTCGATGGTTTGGTAGTCGTGGTCGGGCGAGGTGAATTTCGCGGTGACCTCGTTGCACGCCAAAAATATGTTGTCGCCTTTCTTCAACTCGGAATATCCGAGAATGTGCTTGTCATCCAGCACCACGGTCGGCGCGACGGTCTTGCCGACCCGGATGCCGATGCCGCCGTCGCCGCGGTGATAGGTTTGGCCGTCGCAGGTCGCGAGAATCGTGGCGAGCACGTCGGCCGGCGCGTCGTCGGCGATGGCATATCCGCCGCCGCACCGATAGCGTTCCTCGCCGAACACGTCCTCGTCGCAAATGTTGGCGGCCGGAATCCAATCCTCGGCAATCGCTGAGGCGGTGAACAGCGTTAAGTCGAATGGCGCGAGGTTGAGGCCGTCGGGATGGCGGTGGAAATCGAGCGCGTGCAGCACCGGATTGTCGGACCATTGCCACGTCGACGGGTCGTCCTTGTCTTGCGCGTTGTCGCGCGGGTCCCAAACCTTGCAGGCCCGCATGACGCATCGCGGGTTGGGCGCGGTCGCGCCGGGGTAAACGTTGGTGAAATTGTTTTGGTCAACCGGTTGGCTCGCCGCCAGCATGACCGACGCCACGCCGTCGCCGCGATGGTTCGCGCCCCAAACCGGGTCGCCGAAATTGGTCACCAAGGTGCCATAAGCGGTTTCGGTCGGAAGGCCGCGCCGCGAATCCATCGCGAGGTGCGGCGTCGGGCCGAGCGTGTAATGGTCGCAAAGCCCCGACGTGCCGCCCGTCAGCAACACGTGATTGTCGTCAAGCCAGAATTCCTCGAATGCGTCGATTTCGCCCTGGTTCAACGTGACGACCCGGAACACGGTCAATTGGCCGCTGCCTGTGATCGGCTTGACCTCCGAAAACACCGTCGAGCCACTGACCTTGACCCGGCCATAAGCGCGCCGCCGCGACGGCGTCGGTTGCCGGGTCGTCAATTGGCCGGTCGACGCCTGCGCCTCGGGCGGTTTCGCCAACAGGTAATTCGCGCCGACCGCGAGCGCCAAGCTCGCTGCGGTTAACGCAACATTGCCGACCACCGCCGACAGCGACAGCGTGGCCGAGCCTACGGTGAGGAGCGTAACATCCGACGCGCCGACGGCACTCAACACGATCAGGCCGATGGTGCCCGGATCGGCCGCCGCCTCCGAGGTGCAGGCGAGCAACAGGATAAGCGCGGCAAGAATTGTCATGCAAACGACCATGCCGCCAGCAACCGCACGTCGAACCTAATGCCGGCAAGCCCGCTTTCGGCGACCGTGACAAAGCCGGTGCCGGTGTAGATCGCGCCGCGCGGCTTGCCGTCGGGCAGCACGATCAACGCCACGTCGCCAAGCTCGGGCGCGATGGTGCGGACCATGCCGGCGCCTCGCGCGAGCCGGTCGAACAAGCGGAGCATGGCGAGCGGGCGGGCGAGGTGCGCCGTGCCGGCGCGGTCGTAGCCGTAGCGATATTCCTTTGCCGGGTCGCGGCCGGTGACGCGCTCGACCCAATCGGCCAGGATCAGCGCGCAATCGTGCCGGCCAAAACAGAATTGCCGGCCGGCTTGCTCGCATAGGAAATCGCGCAATAGCGCCGCGAGGTTGCTAGGTGTAATGCGGCCACTGGTCTTTTTTGAACAACAGAAAAGGAATCCGCTCGCAAAACTTGTCGCCGGGATGCCGCTTGATCTGGTCGGCGTTCGAATACCAAGCGGCGGGCGGCCGACGCCGTCCGCTATAGGGCCCCTCGCAGCTAACGGCAATTGTTCGTGTCGAGGCATCGCGCGTAAGCTCCAGGCTTTTCATAAACCGCAACGCAATCGGCACCGGGTTGCCGTGCAGCGCCCGGCCCTGGAACGGTTGCAGATAGATCGTCAGCGGCCGGTCGCGGTATTCGTTGGCGTTCACCGCCGACGCCAGCACCTCGGCCGAGACGCCGGAAATGCCGATGCGGGTTGTCGGGGCCGATGACGAGAACGACGGCGACAGACCGTCGATATGCGTCAACTCGCCGACGCCCTGCCATTGCCGGCCGTCGAGCGTTTGCAGCGTGCCGAACCCGTTCCAGACCCGCGAGGTTTCCGAGACAAAGTTAAGCTCGACCAGAATCGCGGCGACCGCCTCGCGCGCGCCGATCACGTCGCTGGCGTTGGCCGGGAGCGTCATTGATAGCGCTGCGCGTGTTGCGCGACCGCGCGCACCGCCCGCGCCTCGATCGTGGCATTGGTGGCGCGCAACGCCGTCTCGAGCCGGGCGATCGCCGCCGCGTCGGCGCCGGATGCGTCGATGTTGTAAACCGGCGACACGCTGACACCGCCGCCGGCGCCGCGCGTCAACATGCCGGTATTGGGAACGATCAGCCCCGAGCGGTTGGGCATGAACAATTCGGGGCCGTGCTCGCCGACCATGTAGGGCCGGCCGGCCAGCACCGGGCCGCCGCCGGCCTTGCCGGGAACAAAACCCTTGACGAGCGCGCCAAAAATCGAGGTGCTGGCGCCGGCCTGCGGCGCAAAGAACAGGTCGAACAATTTATCGATGGCTTTCGAGGCGAGCCGGTTGGTGAGGTTGCGAACGACCTCGTCCAGTTTCTTGCCCTGCAACACGAGTTCCTGAAACGCGGTCGACAGCGTCGAGCCGAACTCTTTCGAGGCGGCGTTAAGTTCCTGCAATTGTGCTTGCCGCTGCACATACAGAAGCTTGAGCCGGCCCGCTTGCTCGGCTTGCTGTCTGAGTTCCTCGGTGATCGCCTTGTCGGGAATGAGCCCTTGCGCCTTGGCGGCGGCGGTCAATAGTGCGATTTGTCGGCCTTCCTCTTGCGCGGCGACGCCTTCCTCGACCGTCTTGAGGTGTTCCTTTTCAAGCTCGATCGTTTTGGTGAGTTGTTCTTTCGCGCGCTCGAATGGCTGGCGACCCGCGCCGCCCGTGGCCGAGCTTGGAATGTTGGTTATCGGCCGGTTCGGGTCGCGGGTCGAGGTGCCGGGCGGTTTGTTCTTTGCGGCGTCTTTCCACAAGTCGGCAAAGCCTGCCTCGTCAAACGGCGACGCGCCCTGCGGCGCGGTCATGGTGAGAACATGCAATGCGACCTTGGTAAGCGCGGCAAAAAAGCCGCCGACTTTCCGGGTTGTTTCCTCCCAAATCCGTTCGTATTCTTTCGCGTCCCGCGATACCGCGTCCAGATCAACGGTTGCCTTCGACGCCGCGTCGGCTGACAATTTTATAGCCGCCGCGCCCTGTTGCAGCGACTTGACGACCTCGGGCGGCAATCCGAACGCCTTGGCAATTTCAATTTTTTCGGATTCGGTCCTGGCGTTTTGAATAAGGTTCGCAACCACGCCCAACATTTCGATTGCGGTTGCGGTTTCGCGGGTAAGCCCCTTCATTGCCGCCGGGTTGGCATCCAGCATCCGGGTTAGTGCATTTTCCTCGCCGCGCTGCATTTGATCGGTGAGAGTCGTCAGCGTCTTGAGCGCCCGGTTTGTCACCTCGATCGGCGTTCCGAGCCTTGCCATCGCTTGCTGAAAACCGAAAATCGTTTGGATCGACTCGCCGGTAAGCTTGCTTACGTCGCGCAATTCCTTGAACCGCTCGATCGTGGCCTCGACCGCATTGATGAGCGCGTTAAATCCCTGTTTTGCGAGGCCGCCGAAAAACGTCCCGAGGAACGAGCCGCTGAGCGCGCCGCCCGAAACCTTGCGCTCAATGTTCGCCATTTCGCGCTCGGCGATGAGGCCAGCCTCCTTCAATTGCTTCTCGAACTTGTCGAGCCGCGCCTCAAGGACGACAAGCAATTTTGGATCATCAGCCATTGGGAAGATTCAACTGTGCTACCAATTCATCGAAGCGTTCGGGACTCATTGGCTCCAGC
>AR_comb_assmDRAFT_10094844_pt1 | contig 27660 bp, 19 predicted proteins | sample ArasoioldDNA_FD_10543 | JGI IMG/M metagenome (IMG submission 10543) | reverse complement strand
AGGCGATCACCCGGAGTTGATCGAGGTCGGCGAGCCGGGGCTGGGCGTTGTCGTACCGTTCGGCAAGAATTGAATCGTAGAGGGTCCGGATTTCATCAATGTCTTCGCCGACCCCACCCTCCGAATCGCGCCGAGTGCGCAAGCGCCGAACGAGCGCCGCCAGATCGCGGTGCGCATCGCGTGCGCGCGCGGGTGGAGTGAAGCTCGCGAAGCCGTCCGGATCCCAGGCCCGCTCGGCGAGCGATTCCATCATCGCGCGCGCCGTGACGTCGCCGATCCCCGGCATGAGCATGAGGATGCGGTACCAGCTCACTTCGTCGCGTGGATTCTCGATGACGCGCAGGAACGCCAGCACGTCCTTCACATGCGCGGCCTCGAGGAACTTGAGACCACCCCATTTCTCGAAGGGGATGTTCCGGTTCGTGAGCTCGATCTCGAGATCGGCCGACATGTAGCCGGCGCGAACGAGGACCGCCATCTCGCGGAGCGGCGTGCCCGCTTCGTGCAACTCGAGGATTCGATCGACGACGAACCGGGTCTGCGCCTGTTCGTCGCGGGCCGTGACGAGCCACGGCCGTTCGCCGCCCACGCGCGTCGTCCAGAGTTGCTTCGTGAATCGCTCGAGTGCGCGCGAGATCAGCGTATTGGTAACGTCGAGGATCGGTTGGGTCGAGCGGTAGTTCTGCTCGAGGGCGACAATGTCTGATCCATCAAACTGACGCGGGAAGTCGAGAATGTTCCTGAAGCTGGCGCCGCGGAAGGAATAGATGCTCTGCGCGTCGTCGCCGACGACGGTGATGTTCCGGTGGCCGCGGCACATCCCTCGAAGCACGCGCGCTTGGAGCAGATTCGTGTCCTGGTACTCGTCGACCAGGATGTAGTCGTAGAGGCCCGCGATGCGGTTGGCGAGATCTTCCGACTGCTCGAGCATCAGCGCCCAGAAGAGCAGCAGGTCGTCGTAATCGACCAGATTCCGCTCGTGCTTCCGGCTCGTGTACTCCGCGTAAATCCGCACCATGTCGCGTGAAAACTCGATGAACTGCGGATATTCGCGCTCGACGATCTCCTCGACCGGCGTCTCGGTGTTGAGGTGCGTCGAGTAGACGTGGTGCAGAGTTTCCTTCTTGGGGAAACGCTTCTCCTGCTTGCTGTAGCCGAGGTTCGCGCGGGCGAGCTGCATGAGGTCTTCGGCGTCGCCCTGGTCCATGATGGAGAAGTCGCGGGCGAGTCCAGCCTCCGGTCCGTACCGTCGGAGCAGCTTATGGCCGGTGGCGTGGAACGTTCCACCTTGGACCCGGGTTGATGCCGAACCGACGAGGCGTTCGGCGCGGCTCAGCATCTCGTGCGCGGCGCGGCGGGTGAAGGTGAGGAGGAGGATCCGCTCCGGCGGCGCTCCCTTTTCGATCAGGTGCGCTACTCGATAGACGAGAGTCCGGGTCTTTCCAGTGCCGGCGCCGGCGATGACGAGCAGCGGTCCGGCACCGTGGGCGGTGGCCGCGGCCTGCTCGGCGTTCAGCTCGGCCAGGAGGTCTCGAGTTTTCGGTGGGACGACCCGCTCCCGGGTCGGATACACGACCAGCGCGGGGGAAGCGGTATCCGCGGTATCTATAGTCGTCGGGCCGACCGTTGTAGACGGGACGGACAAAGAAGTCGGGCCGACGGCTAAAGACGAGATTGGGAGAGAAGTCGGGCCGACGACTGAAGACGAGATTGGGAGAGACGTTGGGCTAGCGGCTGAAGACGGGATTGGGAGCGACGGGTCGGCCATGCGGGCAAGATATGCTTTCGGGGATATTTCGGTAGGATTCTTTTCACTCGCAGGGTGCCGATATCATGGTGTCGACGGTGATAACTGGATGGCCTTGAAGGAGTTATCACGGTGCATTTCACCTGTGTTACCTCGTTGCGGGTGTCGCGTCTTTTGACGTTGCTGCTCGCCTGTCGCGCGATCGCGATGACGTGATCCGTGACGTCAAAGAAGTCGAACAGGAAAAGTCTTACGTACGCGGGTGACTTTCCTCACTGGCTGGTGGTTCGGTAGACGATAGGTTCCCTTCACCTTCCCACCGTCGCACGCGCTGGGACGACGAACCTGAATTCCCACCTGAGAGCACGTAACCCTCTATCACTCCGCATCCTTGACCCTGTTGACCGTGAGGTCTATCTTGGGTCGATTGCCGCAATGACGCTTTGAGCGTCTTTATTTGTGTTGTGTTGTCTAGCGGAGAGGGTGCCACGCCTCTTCGAACGATCTGCGGTCGATTGCAGTCGTAGTACCTGCGACGTGGCGATGTAGTCCGTCGGTGTTGTAGCAGTTCCTGTTTCCACCTCGCATCACTTACCAAGGGGGTAAGATGCAACGCGTAGTTCGTTCTACTTTGGTGGGACTCCTGACCCTCGCCGGGCTTACGGCCTGCGGCGACAAGGTCACTGTTCCGCCCCAGCAGACCACCCCGCCAGACATGGTGGTCCACAGCGTTACGGTCAGTCCGTCAAGTGTAAGTCTGAAGGTCGGTGACAAGGTCACTCTCGCCGCGTCCGTCGACGCCGGCGCTGGCGTGACCAATCGCACGGTCACCTGGAGCTCGTCGAGCCCCACAGTTGCAACGGTTGACGCCAGTGGCACGGTTACGGCGGTCGCCGGCGGCAACGCGACGATCATCGCGAAGTCGGTGCAGGATCCCACGGTGCAGGGTGCCGCGGCGGTGACGGTTGCTGCCACTGTGCCGGCCTCGGTGACGGTTGGCCAGATCAACCAGACGGTTTGCGTGGTCGGCGGTGCTTGCACCTCGATCCCGGCGAACCTGTCGAACGTCGCGGGTCAGCTGGACGTGACGCTCAATGTCGACCCGGGCACGCAGACGATTGCCGGCGTCGATCTCATCATGAACTGCGGCGGCGCGGATACGGTCGTGGCCACGCAGAACCTCGGCAGCGCGGATAAGGCTCCTATCGCGGCTGAGGAGTCGAACGCGCCCGTGACGCTGAGCTTCAACACGGCAGCGTTCACGGCGTCGAACGGCTCGGTGGCGTTCAAGAACGGCGCCTGCACGCTTAAGGGGCGCGTTCGTACTTCGGGCGGCACGATCGTCGCCTCGTCGGGGACGACGCTCACGCTGAACAACGCCGACGTCGTCATTGCGACGACGACGACCACGCCGAGCACGGGTCAGGTGGCCTCGGCCGCCGGCGCGAACGGTCTCGTGTGGCGCGCGGGTGCGGTGACTGTTACCGCCACCCCGGTTATGTACAGCGGCCAGACGATCGCAAGCGGAACGGTCAGCCTCGTGAATGCTGCTGGTGCCGCACACCCGCCGCAGTACGGTCAGAACGGCGTGGTGAAAAACACTCTAGAGGCTATTGCGACGTTGTCCAACCTCACGCCGGCGTCGGGTGTCATCACGGCCTCGTTCCCGAACTCAACCAGCGCGACCGGCGGTGTCGGTGGCGCGAGCGTCGACTCGCTCTTCACGGTCGTCACGACGGTCGCCAGCTCGGGAAATGCCGGGCCGTCGATCGCATTGCCTACTCCCCCGGCGGTTAATGCGGGCGCGCCGGTTGGTAACAACTTCATCCGACTGGACAACAAGGCTCCGGACGTCACAACCGTTGCGCCGACGGTGAACTTCAACGTTCAGAACGCGCAAAATGGTTGGGTCGGTTCGGCGTTCGTCTTCTCGATCAGCGGCTCCAGCAAGGCGATCACGCTCGACGCCACCACGACGAACGATTGGGGCGGCGTGGACGTGGTCAAGGTCAACACGCAGCAGAGGGCGGCTGGTACAACTGGAAGCTTCACGACCTTCGCTAAGGTCTCTGACTTGGCCGAGACCTCGTCGGCGACGGGGTACGAGCTCCGGCTGCAGGTTTGCGACGCGCTTGGCAACTGCAATAACTCGACGCCGGCTGGCAACGTGTTTGGTGTCGATTTGACGGCTCCGACGCTCACGCAGTTGTCGAGCGGCGTGCACGATGGCCAAATCTTCAGCATCGCGACCGGCGCGCCGGTGAGCGCTGATTTCTCAGTGCTCGACCCGCCGGGTGCTGGTGGCGTCTCTGGTTCGGGCACCGGGGCGTTCGGCACGCTCGTAAAGGATCAATCGCTCAAGCCAAATGGTATTCCTGGCTCGGGGACCGACTGCCCGATCGGCACAACCAGCGGGTCGTTCCCGACTCAGACTTGCACGGGTCCAGTTCTTAAGGGGAACACCATCGTCCTGCCGGCTGGAGCGCAGGCGAGCGGTGAGTACACGATGACCGTCCAAGCGGCGGACCAGGCTGGAAACACGTCGCCTGCCGTCACGATCAAGTACTACGTCGATCTCGCCGCTCCGACGATTCCAGTGCAGGGCGTGTCGATCCCGAACCCGATTACGGCCGGTACGTCCTTTACCGGTTTCTCGGCGACGGACAACATGGACGTCAAGTCCGGGTCTGGCTCGCTGGTGTTCGCTAGCCCGGCGTTCCAATTCGCCGAGGGTGGCACGGCTTCGCCGGCTGGTGCGGCGTTCGACAACGTTCTAACGCAGCAGTCGACCGTCGGTACGACCCTGTCGGTGTTCTACAAGTCGCTCACGAACGCTGTGGGAACGACTGCTGCTAAGCCGACTTCAGTCAACATCAACGTGGTCGACGTTGCCGGTAATCAAGGCACGCCGATGTCGACGCCGCTGCCGGATGCAAACATCGCCGCGTTGCCGACTAACTTGTTTAACGCGGGGCCGAATGCGATCACGGCGTTTGCGATCGATTCGACGAAGCCCGCTGGTCCGACGGATGTTGCGGGCAAGCCGTTCACGTTCTATGTGAATGCGACCCCGGCCAGTGACCTCACGGGCAACCCGCTTTCACAGGTCTGCTTCTACTGGCTGGCCACGACGACCAACCAGTTCGGCAGCGGCGCGGCCGCGGGCGATCTGGTCAAGATCGGTTGCACGGGCGGCGTGGGCACCGTTGGCGTCGGCCCAACCCGCCGGTTCTTCTACTCGTTCACCAACACCTTCCCGGCAGCGTTCGGACCCACGCCGGTGTCGTTCTCGGTGTACGCGGTTGGCAACACTTCGGCGCTGGATGCAATCATCAGCGCCCCAGTGACCGTTACGATCAACACACCTCCGTGATTTGGAGGAGCTGGGTAGGTGAGTAAAACGAATGAGCTCTGTCTTCGGACAGGGCTCATTCGCTTTTAGGGCCCGTCGTGACTACCGAGTCGACCGGCGGCGACAAGTGGACGACAAAACAGCCCGGCCGAGTGATCGGCCGGGCTGTTGTCACATTTGAGATTGAGACGGTGCCTATCGTTTCTTGAGCGGGATTTTGTTCGCCGTCGAAATGCTGTCCCAGAACTTCCACCCTTTGCCGAGGGTCAGGTTGTTCATTAGTACGATGGGCGTAAGCTTGCCCCAGGCCGTGTCCTTCCCCGCCTGGGCCTTCTCATTGTTCGGCGTGAAGTACAGGACCTCGTAGTTCTTCCCGCCCATCAGGTACCGCTCGCGGATGTAGACGTTCGGGAAGGAATCGGACTTGGCATTCGCCGGGAGGTCATGTGCGATGACCGACACCAGAGAATCACGCGAGATACCGCTGTCGACTTCTTTGACGCGCTTGTCCTCGCAGGCGCCCAACAGCGCTGCACCGACGAGCGCACATGGAACCAGGATCCTTCGACTGACAGAAACGTGGGTCATTCCAATCTCCAGTTTTTTGGGGGCGCGGCATGCGACGTTACCGTCCGGCTACCCCAAAGTTACTCAGCGGTTCGCCGAGCTTCTCGTCGCCGCCTTGGAATATTTACAAGGGTGACGCAAACCGAACCAGCGGGGGACCTTTACTCGAGCTCGGGCAGTTCAGGCTCGCCCTGACCCAATGTCGGGTCTTTCCGGATCACAATCGGAGAGTTCAGCGCAATAATCCATCTGAAGAAATCGGCATTAGATCCGGACACCGTAGACTGAGGCGAGAGCCAGGAAGTTCGGGCTACCGATTGTCAGTCAAAACGGCTAATCGAGCGGACAACGAGAGGTTCGAAAATTCCTCTACGTCGGCTACGCCAACCGTCAGACGCCTTCGGTAAGGCATCCTCCGATCCGGCATAACGAGATATTCCTCGACGCAGCCAACTGCGTCAATCTTCGAACTGAGGCGGTATTAACTCTTTGCTCACAAGCCTATACGCCAATTGCTCCCGCTCTCCGAGATCCTCAGCTTCACGAGCCTCCTGGAATAAATTCGACGAAAATTAGACCGTTCTAATAAACGGTCGAATCGGCTCAGGAGATTGTTGGTTACTCAGAACGCTCTTGAAAAGCGAGCTAGTACGTTGTAGGATCACCACCCGTTGCGCTTACAAGCAGCCAGCCGCAACGTTGAGTATCGGTCGCCTTGGGTGAGGACATTACCTCTCTCCTGTGATGGCAACTCCCCAAGGCGGCGGATTAGGCTGTCTCCTCGACCAGGGCGACGAAGCTCGGGCTGGAAGTCGATTCGATTTCTGCAACCCGCTTCGTGCACCTTCCCCCACTTCGAGGCGCGAGCGTCGCGTCACAGGCGCCCCGATCGCTTCAGAATGAACGACCGATCGCCTTTCGAAGCGCTGCTTATCTGCGCGTGCTTGCACAAGTCGAGCGCTTCGGGCGTGCTGGGCGTGCACCGATTCTTATCGAAGGCGAATCCGGTACCGGAAAGACGCAACTCGCACGTTTGCTACATCGCGCGTCGCCGCGCGCAAGCCGCCCATTTGAATACGTCATCTTGAGCGCGGTCGATGACAACCTTGCAGGATCCGAATTGTTCGGGCATGTCACCGGTGCATTTACCGACGCTCGAATCAATCGCGCCGGCCATTTCGCGACTGCAGCTGGTGGAACACTCTTCTTGGACGAAATCGGCAAGGCCTCAAGGCCAGTCCAACAGCGTCTCCTCCACGCCGTGGAGTACGGAGAGATTCGGCCAATCGGATCGGATCGCGATGTGCGGGTTGACGTCAGAATCATAGCGGCGAGCAACATTCCTCTCGCTCAATTGGCATCGGAGGAACGCTTTCTTCCTGACCTCTACGCGCGCCTGAGTGCGTTTCGCATACGACTGCCCTCACTCCGTGAGCGGCGCGCCGACATTCCGCTTCTTGCGGAACACTATGTGCGGGTTCACGCATCGGATGCTGGTTATGCGCAGCCACCCTCGATTGATTCCGAGCTAATGGGCGCGCTCCAGCGCGCCCGATGGCCAAACAACCTCCGACAGCTCGATTCGACAGTCTTTCGAATCATGGTGGACGCTGACGGCGCGCCGAAGATTGGTCTCGAGCATTGTCTTGATGACCTTCAGTATCTCGTCGTGGGCGACGAAGAGCGCGTCATCGAACCATTATCGCAGCGAGCTGCTGAGGAAGCGATCGCACGCGCAGGCGGTTCGGTGTCCGGCGCCGCGCGTCTGTTAGGCGTTGACCGAACGACTATTCACCGAGCGCGTAAACGCGCAGCGTTGAGCAGCGCAGACTGTTCTCCATCGTTGCACGAGGGCGCGTGCAACAGTGAGAGATCCGTGGCGCAACAGCGGAACGATTGACCAGCCCGGAGTGGCTGACGTATCAAGTTGGCCACGTTCAACATCATAGAAAAGAATTGAACGACCTGATGAGTTGGCGCGTCAGTTGCCAAAGCGTCGGTCATGTCAGATTCCCAAACCGGGTCTGCTCTGGCCGATTCAGGCACGGCCGCGACGTTGGCGCTCGCACCCGGACTTACGCGCGATTACCTCCTGCACCATCGGCTTTGTCCGAAGGAGGTCAACGCTGACGGGAGGCTGGTAGTCGCTGCAACGGGCGACGCGCTCCTCGGCGGCGTTGAAGACATCGCATTCGCCTATCATCGACAAGTCACGTGCGAAACGGTGGAGCGACCGGAACTCGAACGGTTGATCGAGCGCCTGACAACGCGAGCCGAGCGCAGCGTAGAGTTGGCTCGCATTGATACCACCAGTGATGATCTCGCGACTGATGTTCGCGACCTCGCGAACCAGCCGCCCGTCATTCGTTACGTGAACCTGTTGGTGCGCGACGCGTACGACGCGTCAGCGAGCGACATCCACTTGGAAGCAACGCGCACTGGCCTGTCCGCGCGATTTCGCGTCGATGGCGTCTTGGTGCCCGCTCCGGAGCCGGCGAGCCATCTACATCATGCGGTTGTATCTCGCGTGAAGCTCCTTGCCGAACTGGATATCGCAGAACGCCGGCGCCCACAGGATGGTCGAATTCGCGTGCGCTTGGAATCGCGTGAGCTCGATCTGCGGGTCTCGACGGTTCCCACGATGTACGGCGAGAGCGTAGTTCTTCGGCTGCTCGACCAGGGCGGACGGCCGGTCACTCTGAACGAGCTTGGAATGTCCTCGGGCGTGCTTGCCACCATGGCGCAGCTATCGGCGAAGCCCCATGGAATGCTGCTGGTGACCGGCCCGACGGGGAGCGGCAAGACAACAACGCTGTACGCGGCGCTGCAGCGGCGCGACGCATCGCGCGAGAAGATCATCACGGTAGAAGATCCGATCGAGTATCAGCTCTCCGACATCACACAGATGCCGGTGCACAGACAGGCGGGAGTGACCTTTGCCGGCGCGCTCAGGGCAATTCTTCGACAGGATCCTGATGTCGTCATGATCGGCGAGATGCGCGACCAGGAGACGGCCGAGATCGCGATTCAAGCGGCCATGACCGGGCATTTGGTATTCAGTACGCTGCATACGAATGACGCAATCAGCGCCATACCGCGTCTCCTGGACCTTGGCATTCCGGACTATCTCGTGGCGGCGACGCTGGAAGGAGTGCTGGCACAACGGCTCGTGCGCCGCGTCTGTTCCGATTGCCGCGTGGACTACGAGCCGCCGGCAGAAACGGTTGCGCTTGTAGCGGGGCGGCCGACTGGGCGCACAACGCTCGTGCGGGGTGCGGGTTGCCCAATGTGTCGCGGCACTGGCTATCGCGGACGGCTTGGCCTCTTCGAGCTCCTCACCATCAGTGATGAATTTCGCGACGCGATCGCCGTACGCGCTTCACGCTCGCAGTTGAGAACTCTCGCGGCCGAATCCGGCCTCCTGACTCTGCGCGCTGATGGCTGGAGCAAGATCGGGGCAGGGCTGACGACCGTAGAGGAGGTGGTTCGTGTCATCCAAGATTGATCGACGCCACGGCCGACGCCGATCGAGTCCGGCGGGCTTCACGCTGATCGAGTTGCTCGTGACTCTTGCAATCATCGCGACGCTCGCGGCGATCGTTGCGCCATCCCTGTTCAGCAACATCGGAGACGCGCGGCAGAAGACCGCCAAGAGTCAGATCGAGATTCTGTCGCTGGCGCTCGACGCATACCGACTAGATAACGACACGCTGCCCACGACGGAGCAGGGCCTGGAGGCATTGCGCTCAGTGCCCGTCTCTGATCCGCCGCCGAACTGGAAGGGCCCATACCTGCGGCAACTGGTCCCCGTCGATCCCTGGGGCAAACCGTATGTGTACGTCTCACCCGGCGTTGCCAATCCAAGCTCGTACGACCTGTACACGCTCGGGAAAGATGGAAAGCCTGGAGGTGGTGGCGAGAACACCGACATCACCTCGTGGAACGGGCCGGTCCGGCAGTAGCACCGCGGCATATCAGTGAAACACGGCATCGGGAGCCATGCAAACAGTTTTCGCGTATTGCGCCACGACACCGAGTGGGGAGATCAACAGCGGAATCATAGACGCTGAGTCGCCAAGCGAGGCTCGCGAGATCGTCGCGGCCCGTGGCCTCTATGTCCTGACCATTGAGAATCGTGGTCAGCGCCGCGAGCGCCGCGAGCCAATCTCGGTTGCCGATCTGGCCCTCGGGCTCCGGGTGCTCGCGGACCTTTTAGAATCCGGCCTGTCGGCGTCGAGAGCGCTACACGCCTTCGAGGAGCTTGCCCCCAGAGGCTGGAGTCCGGCGCTGCCTCATATTCGGCAGGCCGTACGCGAAGGCCAAAGCTTCGCGGCGGCACTCGCCTCAGCCCCGGTGGAGATTCCCGGCCTCGTGATCGGAATTGCGCAGGCCGGGGAGGCAGGGTCGGGAATTGGTCCTGCGATTCGCCGCGCCGCGGATTTGATGGAGTCGTCGGCCGAAATGCGAGCCTCCATCCGCTCGGCGCTCGCCTACCCGGTAGTTGTCGCCGCAGCGGGCTTTGTCGCCGTCGGAGTTCTGATAACGGTGGTTCTCCCGCGTTTCGCCGCGATCCTGGCGGACCTGGGTCAGGCCCTTCCCACCTCGACGCGTCTCGTGATCGCCTCGGCTGCCGCAGCCAGAGCGAGCCTCCTTCCCGGGCTGTTGATGCTGGGCGTCGGTGTCGCGGTCTGGCGCGGTTGGACTCAGACCGAGACTGGGCGGCGTAGCTGGCATCGTCTCCTGCTCTCAGTTCCGTTCCTGGGCTCGATTCGGAGCGGTGTGGCCGCGGCGCGAATGGCCCATTCGCTCTCGGCGCTCCTCGAGAACGGAGTTACGATTGGTTCGGCGCTCGTCTTCGCCGGTCGCGCGACTGCAGACGGAGAGCTCGAAGCGCGAATCGCCGCGGCACGCGCTGGCGTCAGTGCCGGTGAGTCGCTCTCCCACGCCCTGCAGACCAATCGCGCATCCACACCAACTGTTATCCGGTTGGCCCGCGCCGGCGAGGAAGCGGGTCGTTTGCCGTCGATGCTAGAGCATGCGGCGCGCATCGAGCAGCAACGGGCGGACCGAATCATCCGCACCGCCGTCCGCATGCTCGAGCCAATACTTCTTCTCACGTTCGCCTCGATCGTAGCGCTCATCGCAGCGGCGCTCCTGCAGGCGATCTACAGTGTGCGGCCAACCGCGTGACCAGCACCGCGAGACGCGCCAGCACGCTGGTCGAAATGTTGATCACCATCATCCTCCTGGGCCTTATCGCATCGGTGACGACGCTGGCAACCCGCCGCTTTACGCCCCCACCCGCGAACGATCCCTCGACGATCATCGCCGATACCATGAAGGCGGTACTTGCATCGGGTCGACCACGAACGCTGCAATTTGTCGTCAACGGTCGACCGGCGCTGGCCACGCTGAATGTTGACGGGAGCATCGTCGCGGATACGGCGCTGCACATCGACCGGCTGACCGGGAGGCCAATCCATGCGCCGTGAGAATCGGCCTCGTCAGCGTCGGAGCGCTTTGCCCGGAATTGCGCTACTCGACGTCGTCATCTCGCTGGCGGTGCTCGGGCTGAGCGGAACCGCGTTCATTACGCTGCTTGGGCAGACATCACACAGTGTGCGCAATGTCAGAAACACCGAGCGGCAAGTGCGGCGCGCCGCCGACGCGTTGGGGCGGTTTACGGAATACGACCGATCAAAGCTGGTCGCGATGGTCGGTCGGTCAGCCGTACGCGAATGGGTAGTAGCTGTCAGCCAGCCTGCCTCTGGTCTGTTCGACGTCTCGGTCATCGACACGCTGACCGGCGCTGCAGTCCTTGCGACGACATTCTATCGTCCCGAAACGACTCATGCGCCATAGTCGCCAGGGAATTACGCTGTTCGAGCTGCTCGTGGCACTCGCCATCTCAGGGTTCGCGATGCTCGGCGGCATTATCCTCCTCGACCAGCTTCACGACAGCGACGCTCGCATCGGGCAGGACAGCAAGCGCGATGCCGCCGTGGGCAACGGCGACAGACTGCTGCGACGACTCTTGGCCGACGCGCGCACGACGACCGATACGGCTGATCGTTTTCGCGGCGACGAGCGGAATGCCAGTTTTCTAACCCTTTGCGACATGCCCTCGGGCTGGCCAGAACCATGTCGGGCGACGTTCTCGGTCGACTCGCTCACCGACTCGAGCGCAATTGTCGCTCAGACCGGCCGCGGCGAGCACGTCGAGGTTCGTCGCGTTCTTGGCGCGGCGTCCTTCCGCTATCTCGACCTTGCATCGTCGATGCAGGACTCAGCATGGGTTCGGCGCTGGTCAACGAGTATCGCACTTCCCTCAGCCGTCGCGGTCCTGACTGAAACTGACACGGTCGTCTTGCCGCTGGGGTCCGTCCGTTGAAAGTGTCTGCCCCGAGGAGCCGCGCTGGGTTCGTGATGCTAACGACCCTCTGGGTCATGACCATCGCCGCTGTCGTGACGATGGGAGCCGCGCTCGTTGGGAGGCAAGCGGTTCTGCAAGGGGCATCACGTGTCGAGCTCGAACGTGGACGATGGCAGGCACTCTCCTGTGAGCGGCGTGCAATTGCTGCAATCGATGATGTGTTGCGAGATGCACCCACGCTACAGGATGCCACTCTCGCGTGGCGGACGCTTCCTCTAAAGGTGCTCGGCTCGTCGCTCCTCACGCGTTGCGACGTCGTTTTCGAAGCAGCGGGGACTCGGCTGGATGTCAATGCCGCCTCAGCCGAGATGATGGTGAGTCTATTGAACGCCGTCGGCCTCGGCGATCAGGCGCCGGAGATGACCGATGCCCTGGAGGATTGGATCGATGCCGACGACGATCCGCGTGCCATGGGGGTCGAGCGACAATGGTACGAGGGCGCCGGCAGACTTAGCCCGCGCAATGCGCCGCTTGCGGCGATAGGCGAGCTCGCGCGAGTGCGCGGCTTCGAAAGCATCTCCGGTTTCGACAGCGTTCTGACGACGGAACCGGGCCGCGTTTCGCTCGCCACGGCTCCGGTCTCCGTACTCATGGCCGTCCCCGGAATCACGCGGGAGACAGCGGAACAAATAGTCGCCAGGCAAGTTGCCGGCGAACCTATCAATGACCTGCTGTCTCTCCTGAGTGCGATCTCCGCCGCCTCAGCCAGCACGCTCGCAACTCGGTACCCCGACGCCGCACGCGTGACGACTCCAGATCCAGATGCCTGGCTGATTCGCGCCCGAGTCTCTCGCGGCGTACCTCGCGTGAGTGTCGTACTCGAGTGGCGGGTCGTGCGAGCCGGACGCAGATGCGTGGTCGCGCGAACACGGAGCGCGCTGTGACCAAGCAACTCGGTGTTGCGATCGACGCTCGCGAAATACGAGCAGTATGGCTTCGCCATGGCACGCCAAGCTGGCACGCTCGCGCTCCACTTCGAAACGCTCGAAGCATCGCGGAGGCGTTCGAAACGCTATTCGCGACGTTGCCGCGGCCACTCAAACGCGCCCGTGTCAGCATTGCCCTTTCGCCCGCTTGGGTTCAGGTAAAGGCGCTAAACGGTCTGCCGCCGATCAAGCGGACGCACGTGCTCAACCAACTGTTACGTGAGAATCAACGCGCCTTCTTCCTGTGGAAGGGAGCACAAGACGTCGTAGTCGACGTTGACATTCACCCCGATGGAGAGGTTTGGGGCGCCTCGTTCGACAAAGAAATGCTCGACGAGGTTGCGCAATGTCTTCGGGGGCGACGGATGCGCCTCGGCCGGGTCGTTCCGGCGGTCAGTGCCATCGGGGCTATTCTGCCGAGGCAGGTGGTGCGTTGGCGCGCCGACGATGCCGTGTTCGAAATCCAGACGGGAGAAAATGGACTGACGCGTATCGAGCGGCCTGCGGAAGCGGTTGGCCAGGATCCCGGCTCGTTACCACAGTCGCTCCGTAACCTAGGTCTAGACGGCGCTCACTTCCTCGACGCTTTTGCGGCAGCGGTGGCTCCGCGTCGCCTGCCACTGACTTTTCGACCGCAGTCCGATGCGGCGCGACTCCGCATCTGGTCTAGAGTGGTTCATGCAACAATGGGACTCGCGCTCGCTGGTACCGCGGGCTTGGCCGCTTTTGCACCAGGTCTTCGGGCATCCGCGTTTGTGCGCGATTCGCGAATGGAATTGTCCGGGGCGCGCGAGACGCAGTCCGAGTTTGCCCAGAATCAGGCGGAACTCCGACGCGTTACCCAAACGCTAGCTCGAATCGCATCATTTGACGCCCAGCGAGGGGCTATTCCCAGGATTCTCGGCGCTTTGAGCCAGGCGATTCCGGAATCGACGGCCTTTCTCACCTTCCACGTCGATTCGGCCGAGGGTTCGTTCGTCGCGATCGCGCCGCATGTGGCAGATGTTCTGCCGGAGCTGGTAAGCGTCGAGGAAGTCTCCGGTCCCCGAATCGTAGGCTCAGTGACACGCGAAGTGATCGGGGGCGCGCGTGTAGAACGTGCCGCGTTTCGATTTCGTCGAGCGCGCCCCCCTACTGCGAAGCCGCGACCGCCCCGATGACGTCCAAGCTTGGTGTGAGCCAACGCGATCGACGAACGCTCACCTTCGGCGGAGTAACGATCATTGTGCTGGTCGCGATTGCCCGCGGCCTGCCGGCACTTCGCTCGTGGGAGGAGGCACGCCTGTCCGAGGCGCAACATGCGGCGCAGCAAGTTGCCTCAGTCCGTTTAGGATCTCAAATGTTGCCGGCGCTACGCGACAGCGTCCGAGCACGCCGTGCTCGGCTCGCGGCGCTCGATACGGCTCTCCTCGCCGCAACGTCGCCGTCCGGTATCGCCGCGCAGCTCGCGTCGACGCTTGAAGAAATAGCGGACGACAACGCGTTCAAAATCACTGCGCTGCAATTGCGCGCGGATAGTGTCCCGGTCGCGGGGCTCGTCCGTGCCGAGGTCCGTGTCACCGCGGTGACTGATGTTGAAGGGCTTGCCGGGTTTCTGCGCGACGTGGAATCCGGCGCCACGCCCCTCGCCATTCGAGACCTCACTGTTTCTCAGCCGGAGCCTACAGCGCCCGATTCGAAAGCCGAGATGCTACGTGTCGATGTCCTCGTGGCCGGACTCGGGTCGGTCAGGGCAGCCAAAAGCGAGGCGGGGCGGTGAAGCCGTGGACGTTATACGGCCTCACTGGCCTCGCCTTTGTCGCTTTCGGTTCGTTGGGCGTTACGCGGTGGCAAACGTCGGTGCCCGCGACGACTCGAGAACCATTCGCGTTTGGCTCCGGGCCTTCGCCATCGCTTGACACTTTACGGGCCGTGCTGGAAGAGGCAGAGAACCTCACCGTGTCGAACGATCCGTTCCGCCTGGCCAACGCGCCGGCTTCAGTGCGCTATGATCCCAAGAGCGACGGTGTGGCTGCAGCCCCGGCTGCGGCGCCGCCTGTGCGTCCGAACTTGATGCTCAAGGCGATCGTCGGTGGACCGCCCTGGCAAGCAGTTGTTGACGGAATTCCGGGACAGCCAGCCGGCACGATCATCCGCGCCGGCGCGACTTTCGACAAACTCATCGCGCGCGCGGTCACGCGCGATAGCGTCGTGATCCAGGGACCGGATACGACGTGGGTGTTGAGTTTCCGGAGGCGTCCGTGAGACGGCTTGCAGTGGCGCTGGTCTGTCTGGTTCAAGTTCCGCTGGGGCTTCTCGAGGCGCAAGGCGCCGCCAGGCCACCTAAAGCCGAGCCACCGATTCAGCATCCGGCGGAAAAGCAGCCGGACAGCGTGACGATTCGCATCGTCAACACTGATTTGCGTTCCGCAATCCAGATTGTTCAGCAGTACTTGGAGAAGCCCGTGATCTTCGTGGGAGCCGGCGCGGGCCCGCAAGTGACCTTGGAGCTACCGCGCCCGATTCCACGAAGCGATGTTCCGCGACTGCTGCGCGGGCTCCTCGATGCGCAAGGATACGAATTCGTCGAGGATACAGCGAGTGGAACCTACCGCGCCCGGCCCAAGGAGCAGCCACGACCCGCGGCACCCACGCTACCAACACCTCAGTTACAAGGCTCAACGGGACCTGGCGGAAAGCAGCAGGCTATCGCCGAGCTGTTCGTGATCGCGCTCAAGCACGCGCGCGCCGCCGATGTAGCAGGAACAATCAACGCACTGTTCGGACGCACGAACGCGCCGCAGTTCGGCGCCGGCCCTGCCAGAGCGCCGACGCTGCCGGACCAACTACGCATGATTCAGATCCCTCCTCCTGAAGCCTTGCCGCAGTCGGTTCCGGGTACGGTTGGGCGAACAGCTGCCATTACGGGCGACGTTACGATTGTCCCGGACACGCGCGTCAATAGCCTGCTCATTCGCGCGAATCGCGCGGACTTCGAGCTCATTCAAGCGGCGGTGCACCAAATCGATGTTCGCCCGCTGCAAGTGCTAATCGAAGTACTCATCGTCGAGGCGCGTAGAGACCGCAGCTTTTCATTGGGCATCGAAGCAGCGATTGCCGACCAGCACGTCAAGGGCAGCGACAACTCATCCGTCGGTGGATCGTTCACCCCCGGGTCCACGGGCTTGGGAGACTTTACGCTGAAAGTGATGGGCGCGGGCGGTTACGACCTGAACGCGACGATTCGAGCTGCGGCCGGCCGTGGGGATATCAAGATCGTGAGCCGTCCGGTGGTCCTCGCCGCGAATGATGAAGAGGCTCAAGTCATCGTCGGAACTCAACGGCCCTTCGTGCAAGTCTCACGGGCGCTGCCAACCGACGCGTCAGTGCGAGACCAGATCGTTCAGTATCGCGATGTCGGTACAAAGCTCAATGTGCGACCCACAATCAGTACCGACGGCACAGTGCAGCTCAGCGTCACGCAGGAAGTGAGCAGCGCGACGACCGAGACCGCGTTCGACGCGCCGGTGATCTCAACGCGGTCAGTCAGCACCGACCTCCTCGTAAAAGACGCGCAGACGATTGCGCTCGGTGGCCTTACCGACAAACAGCGCGACGTTCAGAGCACCGGGATACCCATTCTTTCGAGCATTCCGTTCTTTGGCGGCATTTTTGGACACCACGCCAGAAACACGACCGAGACTGAGCTCTTCATTTTTCTCACACCGCGCGTCATCCGGACAGATGAAGATGCGGCGCGGCTGACCGATCCGATGCGCCAGCGCGCCGACCAGGTGAGACCATGACCCCATTTGATAGTGCAATGATTGGAGACTCGGCGCCCATGCAGCGGTTGCGCGAGATGATTGTGCGCGTCGCACCGACTCGACTTCCGATAATGATCGAAGGTGCCACGGGCACCGGCAAAGAGCTCGTTGCCGCACTATTGCACCGGTGGAGCAGACGCGACGGCGCGTTCGTCGCGTTCAACGTGTCTGCCGTAGGTGAGTCGATGTTCGAAGATGCCCTGTTCGGCCACGCCAAGGGCGCGTTCACGGGCGCGGCCAGGGAAACCCTCGGCTTTCTTCGGGAAGCGAATGGCGGGACGGCATTCTTCGATGAGATAAGTTCGCTTCCCGTTTCGCTACAGCCAAAGCTGCTTCGGGCAATAGAGACGGGCATCGTACGACCGATCGGCTCGTCGCGAGACGCCATTAGCGATTTTCGCGTTGTCGCCGCGACGAATGAAAGGATCGACGACCTTGTTGAAAAAGGACGCTTTCGCCTCGACCTGGCGCACCGTCTTTGCGGGATGGCGATCAAGCTGCCGACGCTCGCCGAGCGTGTGGATGACATACCGGACCTGGTCGAGCACTTCGTGAGGCGCGCTCGACCCGAGGGTAGCGTCCTGATTGCACGCTCGGCAATTCAAGTTCTGCAGGAGCGAGAATGGCCAGGGAACGTCCGTGAGCTCAAGCAGGTGGTGGAGGCGGCACTGGTATTCAGCGCAAGCGTGCTAGACACGGAAGCGCTCGCGGTGGTTCTCGCTCAGCGGACTCGGAATCTCAATGGCCGGTGCTGCAATCCGGCGTTCATCGATCGTCAGCGACTCATCAAACTCTTGACGAGCGCTGACTGGGACACGGGACTGGCCGCCGAAAGGCTCGGCGTCCATCGCACAACAATATACCGTCGAATGCGGCGGCTCGGCATTCCAGTTCCCACCGTGGCTCAACAAATGATCACAGTCGGCGACACCGACGCCGAGCCGTTCCATCGTTCCCGACGAGGCCTGTCTGAAGCTGGACAGATCAGCGACTCGTTTTCGGCGACGACAGCGCTATAGCCTCTAGGCACATCAGCGCTCGTTTGCAGCGATGTGCACGGACTGCGTGATTAGCACTTGTGCGGCCGTTTGCATCGATTCGCACTCGTTTCGGCTACCAATGCCAATCAGACGTACCGTATGCTCAGCATAAACCGAGTATAATCAAAGAGTTATAATATCGCCCAACCCGGCCCGCACATTGCTTTTATGTGAGGTCACCATTGCCCGCTCTCCCTCGGAGACTGCCCAGTGTTGACCTCCCTCCCGCCCGACCTTCCCCGCTCCGGTACTCGGCTCGTCGCCATCGCCGTCTTCACACTCGCACTTGCCGTTCCTCGGGGCTTCGCCCACGCGCAGTCAGCGCAATTTATAGGCATTACTACACGCACAACCGCGTGGTCCGACGACGACCAAATCTATCAAGGCATAGTCGCATTCAGCGTTAAGAACAACGCGACCAGCTACGCGATTGTATCGGCCAATCAACAGAGCTGCGGGCCGTTTGACAGCGTGTGGGAAGATTCTCCGGCCGGGGGCGTCTCCTGCTGGACTGGAGGAGTATCGATCGGTTTGCAGGCGAACGCCACTGGCAGCCTAAGCCTGCACATACCGCTGCTGCCCAACGTCAGCGGGAATATCAAGTTGCTCATCGGAAACACAGGAGGCACAACCGACAGTGTGTTGATCCACGTGACCGTAAACAACGCATGGCCCCCGGCATGGACCGCCGACCAAATTCCGTTCCCGGAAGCCACTTACACCCCGCAGATCACGAAGGTTACGAGTGCGACGGTGTCAGCCTATCATCGTCTGTCTCGCGCCTTCACCATCAGCAATGTCGGCAACGGTGCAGCGACCTTTGCCCTCGCGACATCGTGCACCGGTTCACTCACCAACTGCAACTTCAGCAGCGCGACCTCTGGTTCAGCGACGACCACAATCACGCTTCTAGCCGGGGCGTCGAGTACTCTCACCGCGTATTACACGACGAGCACCGTTGGCACCACGGGTCAGATGCGTCTCACCATGACTGCCCCAGCGCGAATCTCTGGCTTAATCGAAGCGGATACGAACAACCTCACGATCAACGCGGCGGACCTTGCGGCTCCAGTGGTCAGCATCGGCGATTTCGGTTACGTGGTGTCGAACAATGGATTTCCGTACGTCAACGTGGCGCGAGATACGGCAACCGTGACTGTGAGAGCGTACGACACTGATGGTTTGGTCGGCACGCCTACGGTCAAGGTAAACAACGTGACGCTCACTCCGTTGTCCGTGAGCGACAACGCGTCCGGTATGCCTTCTGACAAGATATGGAAATTTCTCGGAACCTTCCTCGATGGAGGCGGAGTTGTTACGGCCACGGTTTCTGACGGCTATCACATCTCGACGGCACAGAGATCATATGCGCATGACGGCACTCTAGAGAACAAGCCGCAGGTGACGGTGGCGACGCCGACATACAGCGTTCCCGCTAATTTTGCCGGCACCGACACCTTTGTTGTGGCGAACGGTGGGCACGAGACACTGACGTATTCGCTCGAACTATTCTGCTACCCCAATAACGCGTGCAGTATGAATTCGAGCTATGCGTCGGTGACGCTGGCCGCAGGCGCATCCATACGGGTGCCAGTGCCGTTCTCGGTCGGAGCCGTCGGTAGCATTACCTCTGCAATCCTCTACGCCACCTACTATGGCTCCTTCGACAGTACTAAAGCTACCACATCCTTTACTGCCAATGCAGTAGCAACAGCCCCACCAACGATCGCCGTTACTCCAGCAAGCGGCACCGTCGTTACGAGCTCACCACTGACGTTGCGCATTGACTGGTGCGACTACGACGACGCAATCGCTAGTCGGCAAGTAACCTGGCAAGGCCAAACCCTGGCGGACGTCTATGTACCAACAACGCGACAAGGATGCTTTGCTGCTGGAACTTCAACCTATAGCAATCTCGCTATCAGTCTCTGGCAGCAATCGCTAGTCGCGAGCGTTACGGATGCCGGCGGCCATACGGTCACGAACACGAGCACCATCACGTTCTCGCCGCCGTTGAGCAGCTTTGCGCCAACCGTGAGTCCAACCGCAGGATGGCACCGGCTCGTGGGTCCGAGCGCAGTGACCGCCGCCGACACATTCAGGATTACGAACGACGGCGTTTACACCGTGGCGTACGCAGTAGCACCGCTGTGCGCAGGCAGCGCGACACTCTCAAACTGCACCGCGAACAAGGGCTCGGTGTCGCTCGCTCCCGAGGAGACGGACGCCGTCATTGTCACGTATACGCGATCTGGAGCTGCGGACGTGGCGGACACGCTCAAACTTGCCGCGACATACACATCACCACTCGGCGGCGTTGTTGCTGACACGGGACGCAAAGTGGTTGTCTCGCCGTCGGTCGAGGCCGCGCCCGGCGTCACGCCTGTGCAGGCGGTCTTTCAAGTATTCCCAAGCGGGACGACCAACCAGGCATGGTTCACCGTACGTAATGCGAGCACCGTTCCTGAAACGGTCACGCTGAATTGGGTAGCGAGCAGCGGCTGGGGCTTCATGTTCACGAGTGTCACGCAGACGCTGACGACGACGCTTCAACTAGCGGCGGGAGAAACACAATATGGGTTCGTGAACATCGTCGCCCCCGCCACGTCCGGCGTAAATGGAACCGTGACGCTCACGGCGAGCTATGCGACGGCGGCCGGACAAACCGTGAGTTCTTCGGCGGGCATTCAGCTCACGACAAGCAGCGCCCCGCCTCCGGGCACTATTGCACTGACCGTCACTGGCACGACGCAACCACTCCTCGCTCCGAACGCCGCGAGGACAGTGAATTTCACCGTACAGAACACGAGCGGTACACAAGGCACGGTGAGTTTCTCAGCCTCGTGTACGGGGGCCGCCATCGCATGGTGCGATCCACCCGCGCCAGCAAGTACTTCGCTCGGCGCGAATTCCCCGGTGACCGTCGCCGTGACGGTTCACACCGGGCCAGCCGGGCAGTCCGGCACCGTGACGCTCACTGCTACCAGCGGCAGCGCCGCCGCGTCCGGGAGTGTTTCCGTCTCGACGGCACTTGGAACAGGGCCCGTTCAAATTCGCGCAGTGAGTGAGTTGAATCCCGAGGCAACGATCGCGCGCGATCAGTGCCTCACGATCGCGGCCGGCGACGACGGCGCGTATGAGTGCGGCGACCTGCGTCTCGTGCACGCGCTCCCGACTACGACGACAATGAACAAGGCGCGGACGCCTACGCTCATCTATCTGAGCGCCCACGCGCACCCCGTTACGCTCGTTGCGACGGACGTTACCATCGACCCGACGATCTGCCCGTCACAATTGAAGGCGTTCGTGCGGTTCGGCCAGGCGCCGGCCACTGACTCCGCGACGTTCACCTGGAACGGCACGTGTGGTCAAACGGCGACTCGACGTATCGTCGTCCCGGTATCGCACGGCAGCCGCTCGACCGGTGTCTATGGCTACAGCCTCGAGGTGCGTACCACCGTCGGCAGCACGACCTATTCTGTTTCCGACGCGAATGGCCTCATGGCCGTGGTGAATCGCTCAGAGGGAACGGCGAGTCTCTTCGGAAAGGGCTGGTGGCTCGATGGGCTCGAGCAGTTGTTCCCGGTCACGGTACCGTCTGGGCAGCTGGCGCAGATCTTTTGGGTCGGCGGCGACGGCAGTACGCGACTCTACAAGCAACAAGCCGATCTGAACATCTTCCTCGCCCAACCGCTCGACCATGCTGACACCCTCGAACAGCTCGCGGGAAACGCGGGATACAAGCGGCATCTCCGCAACGGCGCGTACGTGTTTTTTAACGGCACCATGCAGCACACGCAGACGGTCAACGCCCAAGGACATGTCACCCAGTTCAACTGGAGCACAAATCAGCTGACGTCCATTGTCCTACCGGTTCCACCAGGGTCGTCGGCGGTTCCGACATACACGTTCAACTATACGGCCGGGGTTCTTTCGTCAGTCGTCGCACCTGCCAACGCTAGCGGACCCCGTGTCACCACACTGACGCGCGGATCCGATAGCGTAGCAATCGCAGATCCTGGCGCACCGGCCGTCCGGTACAAGGCGGACGCGACAAACCGTGTTGTCCGGCGGACAAACCGCCTCGGCGACGCAACGACGTTCGACTTCGACGCAATGACGAACCTTCTCGCGCATTCCAAGCTCGGGATGCATCCCGAAGCTGACTCGATCGCGAAGACGTTCTGTGCGGCTGAGGGGAGTAGTCGCGCGGCGTGTGCGTCCAGCCTGACGGACCCGGCGCAGGTCACAACCAGCTACGATGGGCCCCGCCTATCCTCTGATGTCGCCGACATCACACATTTCTCAATCAATCGGTTCGGCGCACCGACGAAAATCGTTGACGCGCTCGGTCACTCGTTGACCCTTTACCGTGAAGATACGCGTTGGCCCTTTGCCGTGACCGCCGTCGAACTGGCCAATGGGCATCGCGTCCGAGCCGCGTACACTGCGCGCGGTCTCGTCGATTCAACCTGGGACACTAACCCGTACGGCGACGGACAGCCAGCAGTGACCCGGTACCAGTGGAACCCGACTTACGACAAGGTCACACAAATTACCGCGCCGACATTCGAGGTGACGCGCATTCACTATGATTCGAATGGCGATCGGGAGTACCAAGAGGATGGGCGCGGCGACACGAGTCGAACGATCTTCACGTACAAGCCCGTGACGCGTCAGCTGGCAACGATTCGGATTCCGGGTAACTCGAGCACAGAGCTCCAGCAGTACGACTACGATCCCGTCCTCGGCAACTTGCAACGCGAGACGACACCGCTCGGCGCCATCACAAACTACAGGACGAACGTGATCGGGCAGGTTGATTCGGTGGCAACTCAACTCGACGGATCACACGAGCGCGCCCAGCAGTTGATCTACGATCTCAGAGACCGGCTACATATTCAGCGCGATATCGGGCCCGCGATGGATACGCCACGCGGAACCGTTCCGGCCGCGACGCTTGAAGTCACGACGGAGTACGACGACGAGGATCGGACGCGGACCGTCGATCGAAAATCCATTCCAAACCTGGCGAACACACTTGGCTCGCACGACTCGTCGACGTACGACGCAGCCGGTCGGAAGATAGGGGAAATCGAGGCCGGTGGTCGCCAACAGTTCTGGATCTACGACCCCGCCGGAAACGTCAAGAGCTGGGATGCGGGACGCGGCTCCTCGGCCCTCATCACGACGACTTACGACGAACTCAATCGCCCGCTCAATCGCACGACACCATCCGTCACGAAACCGGCTCAGATTGGAACGCAAGCGCCGCAGACGTACCCGATCTGCGCTCCTCACCCCGCGCGATTCCCATACTTCCCCTATCTCGCGTCCGGCACCCAATACGATCAGACTGTCGAGGGAGGACTAGGAACCTGCGACGGGCTCACCGCCAAGCCCAATGATCTAGTCCTCCCCGGAGACCTTGCAACTTTCTCCTATGACGACGTCGGCAACCTCACGACCGCAAACAACAACGACGCGCACATTACCCGTGAGTACTACCCGAACGGTGCCCTCAAGCACGAGACACAAATCGTCGCGCTTCTCGACGAAACCGAGTCGCCGAGCAGTCGGTTTAACACCCACATCTACAGGATGGGTTACAAATACGATCTGAGCGGGCGGCGACTCAGCAGGACTGATACGCTACCCGACTGTCCCTCGTGTGTGCAGACATACGATTACAATCCCGTAACCGGGTTCCTCGATTCTGGAAGCGATCTCGGAGCAGGGCACAATGCAGCGTCGTTGTCGTTCGGCTACGACGGTGCAGGCCGCCTGACGTCCCGAGGCATTAACGGCTCTCAGGCCACCATGGGTCAGCACTTCGATCCGGACGGCCGAGTTGATGTTCGAACCGTGATGCAGGGAGTGACGACGATCTTCGGGGACCTGATGTCGTACGATAGGGTCGGGCACAACACCGGGACGACAGTCCAATCTGATTACTCACTCCTCGCCATACCAATTACGAACCAGGTCTACAGCGGGCTCGGTGCACTCGCGTATTTCTCGCAAGAGCGCAGTGGCGTTTTGCACGAGGATCAATATCAGACCGATGGGATGAGCAACCGCGTTTCTAACGGGCGCTGGTTCGACGCAGGGCAGATGCAGCAGGAATCTCGCTTCACCCGCGAGAGGCTGGACGCGGTGCTACCGGTGCTGACTTGGCAAAGCGGTCAGCCGACGCCGCCAGTCGCCTTCCAGAAGGCTGACACGACGACCATTGAGTACGGCATTGCCGGCAGCGTCGAGTACACTCACCGGGCCGCCATCAGGTTTGACGAGATCGGAGGGTGGACGCGTGACCCGGCCAACGACGTCTGGGACTGGAACGCCTATGGCGCCGACGAGCGACTTCGGCTGTCCCAACACAGCACGATGACTCAGTTCGGGCTAAGGAACGTAGCGACGGATTATCGATACGACGCCCTCGGTCGACGCGTGGTGGCTCGCACCCGCTGGGCGAATTGCCAGGACGCGCCGCCGGACTGCGTGCCAAGGATCGAGCACACCATTTGGGACGGCGATCAAGTCCTAATGGAGCGTCGGCTCACGCTCGAAGAGGCGGCCGCATCCAGCAACTGGTATGGGAGCGTGCGCTACACCCATGCCGGAGGCATCGACGAGCCACTCATCATCTGGAAATCCGACGCGACCAATGTCGGCGGCTGGGTGCCGCATCGCAGCTGGCGCGGTGTGTACGAAGCTGGCACTCCGGTCGATGGGACATCGGGCGGCGTCACCTGGCCCGGTCAGTCGTTGGATGTGTTCTTCGCTCCCGACGCGAGAGTGACAACGATCCAAGCGAGCCACTGGATGGGCAGTCTCATTGAAGGAAAGAGCGATCCCTCGGGGCTGCAGTACATGCGGAATCGGTACTACGATCCGAAGACGGGGCGTTTCGCGCAGGAAGACCCGATTGGCCTTGGTGGCGGGACGAACCTATATGGTTTCGCCGCCGGAGACCCTGTCAACTTCCGAGACCCGCTCGGCCTTTGCGTTCCGATGCCCCAGTGTCTCTCCGGCCTCGGCAGTTTGCACGAAGGCTTGATTGAGATTGGTGACGCCATCAAAAGCATACCGTCCCAAATCGGCGACTTTGCGTCTGACCCAACGAAGGGTGGGTTCGTAGCCAAACTTGCCTCAATTCCGGTTGGTCTAATCGCGGCGGGCGCCGGAATAGAGGTAGCGCCAACGGCCGTTCGCGCTGCATCATCCGGGTCGGCCACTGCGGTACGAACAATGGAGAGCGCGCTTATTCGTGTTCAAGTGACAGCTCTCAACAATCCCGTTGGCTCGTATCTCACCGGCTTCGGGCTTGGGTTCGCGGGACTTCCGGCACCTGCGGGCTTCGGCCGTGCCATGCAATTCGGCAAGCAGCATGGTGAATTCGTCAAGAAGGCCTACCAGTTGACTCAGACATTATTCGGCGCCCCGTAAGCCAATGAGTTATTGGATCTCGTTAGCGATTTTGATCTTGTCAGCAGGAACGTTGATCGTCTGGTTCTGGAGGTGGGCCGCGGGCCCGTCGCCAATCAGGTTGTCTTCACCCTCTGTCGTTCGCGAGGTCTTTCAAACGGTGCTTTCTAGAGGAACAAAGGGGGCACGTGTTCGATTGCAGTCCGAGGGCGATCGAGCGGCCAGGATGGATTTCGTGAAATACATTAAGGCTCCAGGCAACATTGGCCTTCGCGCCGTGGTGGAAAAAACCGTCCAAACGGACGGGGCGTACGCCAGCCTTCTGAAATCGGTTAACCAGCGCGGCCTTGAATGTTTCACAACAAAGTCGAAACAACTTGAGCGCTTGGAAATCGAAGTGGGCACCGACACCGCGTTGGCCGAATTTCTCGCGCGCGTCGCTTTCGAGGATGGTTTGGGTTTGGATCTCTCCCGCGACGTTGTTGGATTCTATGATCTCGTACTGATGAGGAACGCTCCACGCCTGACGGGCGTCGAATCGCCATGAGCAAAGTCATAATCCTTGTAGCAACGACGGAGTGCGATAGGGCAATTCACCTTTTCAAGGTGCGCAACCGACGCGTGCGATGCTCTCGGTGAGCCAGGACCGCACAATCAGATACGCTTTTGGCCACCGATTTCGGCGAACGCATGATCGTGCAGCGGCTATTTCGCCTGCCGCTTGAGGCCGGAAGATTGTTGCCGCAGTTGCGCACCTTGCCACTTGAACCAACTCCTGCCAAACAGCAAACGAGCGTCATTGGCCCGATCATTGTGGCACCGGCCCCGTCGGGTCCCACTTCCACAGGGGACGTCGCGAATTGCTGGTCGCCTGCCAAATCATGAGGCCCGTCGGCGCGGCCCCCACTTCAACTCATAAGGCGTTCGAGCGACAGGTCCCGATCATCGACGCCACGCTCGCGTTACCCGCCGATAGCATAGACAAACACCACTCGCGCCTCCTACCAACATGGCCTCGCCGCCTTACGTCGGGCACTCTCAGTGAGACGGCCGAGGCCCAGCAGGCCAGACCCGAGTCGGCGGTATGACTCTCTGCCGCGCCGCTCGATTACCGGGTCGGCCGAGGGTCGGCCTCTTCTACAATGTGGTAGGGGTGCCACGACTCGGGCTCGAGTCCGAATACGTCGCCGAATGCCTCCGTGACCGCGGCCTCGACCTCAGCCATCGCATGTGCGGCGTTCGTCTCCCGCGCCACCGACGTCATTTCGACCTGCGGAATCCCACACGGCACGATGAGGTCGAAGTAGTCCAACTCGGTCGTCACGTTGAGCGCGAACCCGTGCCAGGTCACCCAATCCCGCGCATGGACGCCGATCGAAGCAATCTTACGATTCCGCGTCCAGACGCCCGTGTAGCCCGCCTGCCGCTCCCCTGGAATCCCGAACGTACTCAACGCGCGAATGAGCGCCTCCTCGACCTGCCGCAGGTACCAGTGCAGGTCCTGGCGATGGCGTTTGAGATCAATGATCGGATAGCCGACCAGCTGCCCCGGACCGTGAAATGTCACGTCTCCGCCGCGCTCGACCTCGAACAGCTCGACTCCACGCGACGCGAGCAGTTCGGGCGACGCGAGAAGGTGTCGCTCCTTGGCCGAGCGGCCGAGCGTGACGACCGGCGGATGCTCAACGAGCAGCAAAACGTCTTCCGGAATCTCCCCGGCGATCCGCGCACGGGCGACCGCTCGTTGATAGTCCAGCGCCTTTCCGTACTCGAGCACCCCAAGCCGCTCGACCCAAAGCTCCCGCATGTCTGCCTCGTCCTCTCCAGCGCCTAGGCCTGAATGACCCTGCCCAGCGAGTCGAGCGCCGCCTCGGACACCGCCTCGGCCAGCGTCGGGTGCGCGTGGATCGCCAGCTCGACTTCCTCGACCGTGTACTCGTTCGTTCGCGCGACCACCAACTCGTGAATGAGCTCCGTGGCGTGCGAGCCGACGATGTGCGCGCCGAGTATTTCACCATACTTGGCGTCGCGAATGATCTTCACGAAGCCTTCCGTCTCGCCCGACGTCCGCGCTCGGCCACTCGCCATGAATGGGAACTTGCCGACCTTGTAGTCGAGCTTCTTGTCCTTGCACTGCTGCTCGGTGAGCCCGATCGACGCGACCTCGGGGTGACAGTAGGTCGCGTTCGGGATGTTGTTGTAATCCATGCCGTGCTTGCTCTTGCCGGCGAGGTACTCGGCGAGGACGATGCCCTCGCGCTCGCCTTTGTGAGCCAGCATCGGCGGGCCGGCGACGTCACCGATTGCGTAGATGCCCTTGGCGGTCGTCTCCATGTGCTCGTTGATCTTGATGAAGCCGCG